>ENA-OQCU01000315-OQCU01000315.1-human-gut-metagenome-genome-assembly--contig:-NODE-315-length-24413-cov-5.199992_pt1 | contig 24413 bp, 32 predicted proteins | sample MGYA00242504_ERZ504590 | MGnify/ENA primary metagenome ERZ504590 (study PRJEB26092, sample SAMD00036318) | human gut metagenome | host: Homo sapiens | study: EMG produced TPA metagenomics assembly of... | reverse complement strand
ATCATGGCATATGATGCAAGCCATGAGGTAAACGATAGCGAGGTGCTCGTTCGTGGGGTTCGTGCTGTTTTACTACACGCTGTTCGTGATGCTTGCCTCTATCCTCGCTTCGGCCACGTGCTTGTCGGCCTATCTCGTGTCGCATCGGCGCGAGATGATGTTCGCCGTGTTCGGCTTCCTGTTCTACTTCTTCGATGTCGCCTGGGTGCTGCAGGACGACTTCGCCCTCCTGGGCGATTTGCAGGTGGTGGGCGTGTTCGCCATCGTCCGCTCGCTGGTGTCCGTGGTGACGGGCGGCGGCTGCCTCATGGCGTTCTGGCTGCTGCTGTGCGACTACCTCGGCGGCACGAACCGCGCGCTGCGCGTGGTGCCGGGGGTGGTGTACGTGCTGGGCAGCATCGCGGCGCTCACGTTGCTGCCCGACGGCAACGTGCAGCGGTTCGTGTTCTACACCACGCGTGCCATGCTGCTGTTCTGGATGCTGCTGTACGTCGGGTTCCGTTACTTCTCCAGCAAAGACGAGGTGGAGCGCAATCGTTTGCGCCGTCATCGATGGCTCTACGTGCTGGTGTGGGTGGTGGGGCTGCTCATGGTCCTGGAGGACGCGAGCTTCTTCTTGGTGTGCGAGCCGAACTCCATCGTCATGTGGCCGCGCACGTTCGTGCCCGAGCGCAACTTCATGGAGAACGTGCTGATGCTGAGCCTGGCATTCTTCGCGTGCCGCGACGCGTTCCAGGTGCTGTCGATGCGTTTCGAGCGCCCGCCGATGCACGGCGGCGAGGTGCAGGACGCGCGCATCAGCGAGAACCTCATGGTGTACGGCAAGCGTCACCAGCTGTCCGAGCGCGAGCAGGAGGTGCTGCACCTCGTGCTGCTGGGCAACGACAACCAGAACATCGCGTCCACCATGCACCTGGCCCTGAGCACCGTGAAGGTGCACGTGCACAACATCCTGCAAAAGACGGGCCAGCCCAACCGCCAGGCCCTCACCCAGGACTTCTGGAAGACGTCGTAGCGAAGCGCGCGCCGAGCGGCGCGCGCTTCGTGCTTAGTCGAACTGGCGCAGCGCGGCGCTCAGGCGCTTGAGGCCCTCGCGCAGCGTGGGGTCGGGCGCGCAGTATCCCAGACGGGCGCCGCAGGGCAGCTCGAAGCGGCTTCCCGGCACCAGCAGCACCCCTTGGTCGCGCAGCAGGTCGATGCAGAACCGCTCGTCGTCGATCGGGATATCCAGCTCGATGAACGACGTGGACACGGCCTTCGGGGGCACCCAGGACACGCGCGGCTCGTTGTCCACCCACTCTTGAGCGATGGCCAGGTTGTTCGTGACGATGGCGCGGTTGCGCTCGAGCACCTTGTCGCGGTTGCGCAGCACGTGCACGGCCAACGCGTCGTTGAACACGCCGTCGCAGATCATCGTGTAGTCGCGGTACACGCGGAAGCGGTCGGCCAGCTCCTTGTTCGACACCGTCCACCCGATGCGCGCGCCCGGCACCGAGTACGTCTTCGACAGGCTGTTCGTCACGATGGCCCGGTCGTACAGGTCGGCCATCGACACGTACGATTCCGTGTCGTGCAGGGGCAGGTACACCTCGTCGGACAGGACGTAGGCGCCCACCGATTCGGCGATTTCCCGCGATGCGCTTGAGCGTTGCGGCATCGAGCACGGTGCCCAGCGGGTTGCTGGCGTTGTTGATGCAGATGAGCTTCGTGTCGGGGCGCACGAGCTTTTCAAGCTCGGTCACGTCGGGGTTCCAGCCGTGCTCGCGGCGGATGTGCCAATACTCCACGTCGGCCCCCAGCGTGCGGGGGATTTCGTACAGCGGCTGGTAGGTGGGGTATTCGGCGATCACGTGGTCGCCCGGCTCCACGAGGGCCAGCAGCGCCAGCAAGTTGGCGCCGGTCGCGCCGTTGGTTTGCAGCACGTTGTCGGGATCCGCCGAGCGGTAGAGCTTGGCCACCTCCTCTTTGAACGCGGGCGAGCCCTCGATCCAGCCGTAGTTCATCTTCTCCTTGTTCAGCCGCTCGTAGAACGTGGCCCCTTGCTCGTCGTCCAGGGCGAGGATCTCGCCCATCGTCATCGACGAGATGGTGGATTGCGCGATGTCGTAGGTGGCGCTTTTCTCCCAGACGTTCAGCCAGTCTTCAACGCCAATGGTTGCGATATGCATAGGAGTGTTCCTTCCCGGTTGTGACAGGTTGCGATATGCGGTGCTAGAAGCTGATGAATCCCGTGAACAGCAGCACGAGCGACAGCACGCCGAGCGCCGAGATGATGCCCATCCCCGCCTTCTCGGCCGTCGTCAGGCCGCGTCCTTGATCCTTGCGCGCCTTGGCGTACACGAAGAAGCCCGGGATGTAGCCGACGCAGGTGAGCAGCAGGAACGTCCAGCCGTTCAGCAGCACGCCGACAACCTGGAACAGCACCGCGATCGCGCCGATGACCAGCTGTCCCATCTGCCTGTTCTGGGCGGAGTACTTCGCTTGATAGGCCGCTGCCAGGGTCCAGGTGATGACGATGGCCACCGTGCAGAGGGAGAACGCGAAGTTGTACGCGTCTTCGGAGAAGATGAGCGTGAGCATGAACACCTGGGTGCACGCGCCCACGATCAGCAGGCTGAACCGGGGAGCGTTCTTGGCGTTCATCTTGCCCCACGCGGCGGGCAGCAGCTGGCGTTTCGCCATGTCCGACGTGGTTTCGGCGGGCAGGATGGTGAACGACAGCCACGACCCCCATGACGGAGATGATGATGGCGATGGAGATGAACGCGCCGCCCCAGCCGGGGGCCATCGAGTCGAACACGTAGAGCATGGCCGGGTAGTTCATGGCGGCGATCTCGGTGTAGGGCAGGTAGCCGTACGGCAGCACCGAGGCGCTGATGTAGATGAGCAGCAGGCAGATCAGGCCGATGACGGTCGCCTTGCCCACGTCGCTCTTCTTGCGGGCGCGCGAAGACATGACGGTGGCTCCCTCGATGCCCACGAAGGTCCACATGAGGATGATGAGGCAGTTCTTCACCTGGTCGCCGACGCTTCCGATGGCCACCGCGTCTGCGCCCAGCTCGCCCATGGAGGCCATGTTGTTCTGGAGCGTGCCCCAGAAGTCGGCCGTGAACACGTTGGCGTTGAACAGGAACAGGGTGAACAGGATGAACACGGCGATGGACGCCACCTTGCACACCATGACGATGGCGTTGAGGAACGATGCGCTCTCGACGCCGCGGATGACGAGCAGGGTGAGCAGCCACATGATGACCGACGCGATGAGGATGCAGGGAACGGTGTTGCCCGGCAGGAACGCGGGGAAGAAGTACCCCAGCGTCGACATCATCATCGTGGCGAAGGCGACGTTGCCCAGCCACGCGCTCAGCCAGTACCCCCAGCCCGAGATGAAGCCCGCGAACGGGCCGAAGCCCTCCTCGGCGTACTGGAAGATGCCGTGCAGGTCGGGGCGCTTCGCGCCCAGGTTGGCAAGCGACAGCGCCAGCATCATGAAGCCCACGCCCACGACGCCCCAGGCTATGAGCGCGCTGCCGGGAGACGCGACCTGCGCCAACTGGCCCGTGATGGCGAACACGCCCGACCCGATGCACGAGCTGATCACCATGCCGATCAGCCCGAACAGGCCGATCCCTTTTCTTTTGTCCATTGACGAACTCCTTTGCGAAGAGGTGCTGCATGACGACGCGTCGATCACACCTTGCCGGGAGGCGACGGCGAAAGAAAGGTCTAAACAGGGTCTATCGAGCGGCCCGCGCGCGTCCGAAATGCGGCGACTGAGAACTACAACCTAGTTAAACCGCAGGTGATCGGATGCATGCACCGCAGGGGCGTACCGTTTCGTATATGATGGGAAACGATTGATTTCCTGCATCGTCGGACGAAGGAGTGTCTGTTGGTGGGGTTCGTGCTCTTCCATTTCACCCTGATCGTGCTGCTGGCTTCCGTCCTCACCTCGGCTGCGTGCCTGTCGGCGTACCTCGTGTCGCGCAAGCGCGTGCTGCTGTTCGCGTTCCTCGCGTTTCTGTTCTACTTCTTCGACGTGGCCTGGGTGTTGCAGGACGAGCTCATGTATCCGGGGCTCGATGCGCAGATGACCAGCGCGTACCTGATGGTGCGCTCGTACGCGTCCATCCTGGCGGGCGCTGGGTTCCTCGTGTCGTTCTGGCTGGTGGTATGCACGGTGCTCGGCGAGAAGAGCCGCGCGCTCATGGCGGTGCCCGGCGTGGTGTTCGTGGTGGCAAGCGCGGTGGTGCTCATCGTGTTTCCCGAGGGGAACGTGCAGCGCTTCACGTTCTACACCCTGCGCGCGCTGCTGCTGTTCTGGATGCTGGGATTCGCCGCGTATCGCTACCGCACGACGGACGACAGCGTGGAGCGCGGGCGACTGCGCCGCCACCTGCGCCTGTACGTGGCGCTGTGGGTGCTCGGCGTGTTGGTGGTGGCCGAGGACGTGCTCTTCTTCCTCGTGGTGGATCCGGCGACGCTTGGCATCGGGCCGTGGGCGTTCACGTCCGAGCGCAACTACGCCGAGAACGCGTTGATGCTCGTCTGCATGTTCGTGGCGTGCCGCGACGCGTTCCGCACGCTCGCGTTGCGCTTCGAGCATCCGCCGGCGCCGGGCGGCGAGCGCCGCGAGGCGGTGCTGAACGACACGCTCATGCGGTACGGCAAGCAGCATCAGCTGTCCGAGCGCGAGCGGGAGGTGCTGTACCTCGTCCTGCAGGGCAACGACAATCAGAACATCGCCTCGTCGTTGCAGCTGTCGCCCAGCACCGTGAAGGTGCACGTGCACAACATCCTGCAAAAATCCGGTCAGGCGAACCGTCAGGAGCTTATCCGGGACTTCTGGAGGATGTCCTAGAAGGGGTTCGGCTCCCTTTGGGGCATCGGGGCGCCGCGCTTGCTACGACGGGCGCTCGGCCAGCGCGAGGTTGCGCTGGAGGACGCCTTCGCCCAGCACGTTGAGGTAGCTGTCGGCGAGGGCGACCATGGTGTCGATGGACTCGCGGCGGTCGCTGGCCAGCCAGCTTTTCAGCATGCTGACGATGCCGCCGGCGATGAAGTCGAACTGGTAGTTGCACAGCGCCATGCCGAGGGCGCGGTCGCGGTTCGGCGTCAGGCCCTGGTCGCGCTCCCGGCGCTCCACGGCCTCGAGGGGCGCGACGGCCGTGAGGCAGCTGTCGCGCACCACGTCGATGACGTCTCCCAGGAAGGCCCCGTCGGCGTTGTCGCCGAACACGATGGCGAACGCGTCTTCGTTCGTTTCGAAGTAGCTGAAAATGTCCTCGAGGAACGGACGGTTCTCGTTGCGCGCCAGCTCTTCGCCATGCGCGTCCACCAGCTCGCGGCAGATGTTGCAGAACTCCTCTTTCACCTGGTCGAACACTGTCGTACACGTCCTGGAAGTGCACGTAGAACGTGGCGCGGTTCACGTCGGCCAGCTCGGCCAGCTCAGTGACGGTGATGCTTTTGAGCGGGCGCTCCTTCAAAAGCGCCATGAGCGCCGTCGTCAGCGCGTTGCGCGTGCGCCGAGAACGGCGATCCATTTTGATGTCGCGACGCCATCCGGGTGTCAAGATTTCTTCCGACACGATTCACCTTCTTCGACGAACAGCCCCCGCGGTGTCGAATAGTCGACGATCGGGCGCTTGATTGCGTATTGCCCTGGTCGAAAGCATATCGCATACTCGTTCATTATTCAACACATGATGTATAACGGTACTAATGTTGAGTATGCATCACCTGTGGTATGAGTGTTTCACGTGAAACATCTGTTCGAAGGGAGCATGATGCTCAAGTTTTGCGAAGCGTTCCTGCGCCACCGCAAGGCGGTGGTTGCGCTGTTCGCGGTGGCGGCAGTGGCGTGCGCGCTGTGCATCCCGGCGGTGAAGGTGAACTACAGCATGACCGATTACCTGCCGGCCGACGCGCCGTCGATACAGGCGCTCGACGACATGGAGCAGTCGTTCGACGGGGGCATCCCGAACGCGCGTCTGTTCGCCGAGGGCATCGACCAGGCCACGGCCGAGCAGCTTTCCCGCGACCTGGCCGCCGTCGACGGCGTGGACGAGGTGATGTGGCTGGGCAGCGTGGCGGACACGAAGAAGCCGCTCGCCGTGCAGGACGAGGACGTGACGGCGTCGTGGGCGACCGACGACGGGTATCTGTTCCAGCTGGTCATCGACGAGGCGAAAGGGGTGACGGCCACCGAGGAGGCGCGCGCGGCCGCCCAGGATACGGGCGCGTCGCAGGTGTCGCTGTCGGGCGATGCCGTGAACACCGCCAGCGCGCAAAGCTCCACGTCGGTGGAGATCGCCTACATCATGGTGCTGGCGGTACTCATCATCATCGTGATCCTGTCGCTGACGTCGCATTCGTGGTTCGAGCCCGTCATCTTCCTGACGGTGATCGGCGTGGCCATCGTGATGAACATGGGGACGAACCTCCTGATCGGCGAGATCTCCTTCATCAGCCAGATATGCGGCGCCATCCTGCAGCTGGCGGTGTCGATGGACTACGCCATCGTGCTGCTGCACACGTTCCGTCGCTGCCAGCGCGAGTACGCCGACCCCTACGTTGCCATGGCGCATGCGATGAAGCGCGGCTTCTCGGTGGTGCTGTCCAGCGCGGCCGTCACGTTCTTCGGCTTCCTCTCGCTCACGGTCATGCAGTTCGGCATCGGCGTGAACATGGGCATCGTGCTGGCGAAGGGCATCCTGTTCAGCTTCCTCACCGTCATGTTCCTCATGCCGTGCCTCACGCTGCTGTGCCTGCGCTGGATCGACAGGTTCGAGCACCGGTTCCTCATGCCCTCGTTCGACGGCTTCGCCCGCGTGTGCCAGCGCATCATGGTGCCGATGGCCGTGGTGGTGATCGTCGTGGCGGTGCCGGCGTACCTGGCGGAGAGCCGCACCGATTTCAGGTACGGCACCTCCGGGTTCGCATCTCCGGGCAGCCAGACCGCGGTTGAGCAGGAGCGCATCGAGGAGGCGTTCGGCGCGTCGGCCACCTGGGTGGTGATGGTGCCCGAGGGCGACACGTCGCGCGAGCAGGCGCTTGCGGACGATCTCGAGGCGCTCGATCACGTGACGGGCGTGACGTCGTACGTGACCGAGGCCGGGCGCGCGCTGCCGGTGGAGGTTGCGCCCGCGTCCACGGTGGAGCAGGTGGTCGCGGGCGGCTGGTCGCGCCTCGTGGTGTCGCTCGACGTGGAAGGCGAGGGCGACGAGGCGTTCGCGCTGGTGGAGCAGGTGCGTGCGACGGCGGAGGCTCAGTACGGGGACGCGTACCGGTTGGCGGGTGCGGAGGTGTCGGTGTACGACCTGCGCGACACGGTGCAGCAGGACGCGGGGCGCGTGAAGCTGTTCTCCATGCTGTCCATCGGCCTCGTGCTGGCGCTCATGTTCCGCAGCCTGTCCATCCCGTTCGTGGTGCTGATCGCCATCGAGGTGGCCATCTGGATCAACTTGGCCGTGCCGTACTTCCTGGGCGACAGTCTGAACTACATCGGCTACCTCGTGATCGACGCGGTGCAGCTGGGCGCGGCCGTGGACTACGCCATCATCTACACGCGCGAGTACTTCGACCGCCGCAGCGAGTACACGCCGCGCGAGGCGGCGCGTTCGGCGGTGAAGCATGCGGCCCTGACCATTCTCACGTCGTCGTCGATCCTCGTGTTCGCGGGGCTGGCGGTGTGGCAGATCGCCTCGAACGGCGTGATCTCCGAGCTGGGCGTGCTCATCGCGCGCGGCGCGTTCACGTCCATGCTCATGATGTTCGTGTTCCTGCCGTGGTTGTTCAAAACGTTCGATGGAGTCATTCGCCGCACCTCGCTCGGCCTGCATGTGTACGAGGGCGAGCCGAAGGGTGCGAGCGCGTTGGAAGGAGAAGGTGCTCATGGAGAAGCGTAAGGAAGCGGGATGTGCGCTGGCGGCCTCGCTGCTGGCCGGCGCGCTGGCGTTGCCGACGGCGGCGTTGGAGGTGAGCCAAGCATGGGGCGTCGAGCCCGAGGCGGCGAAGGACGAGGTGGTGTACGTGAAGGCGGGCGCCGACGGGGCGACGCAAGGGCTGTACGTGGTGAACGTGTTCGACACGGGCTCCGTCCAGACGGTGGACGACCCGGCGCGCTACACGCGGGTGAAGAACCTGACCACCACCGATGCGCTGGTGCAGGAGAACGGCGCCGTGCAGGTGAGCACGTTGGCTGATCAGCCGTTCTATTACGAGGGCGAGATGGACGCCGCGACGCCGCTGCCGTGGGACGTCTCGTTGACGTACTACCTCGACGGGGCGCAGATCGCGCCGGACGAGCTGGCGGGGAAGAGCGGGCGGCTGCGCATCGAGTTCGCGGTGACGGCGCGCGGCGGGGATGCGGAGGCCGCGGGGCTCGCGGACTTCGCCGAAAGCTGCGTCATGCAGGCGCAGGGGACGTTCCCGGAAAGCGCGTTCAAAGTGGAGGAGGCCGAAGGCGCGACCGTCGCCCACGTGGGCGACAACGCCGTGATCAGCTACCTGGTGCTGCCGGGCGAGAGCGCCGTGTACGCCATCGAGGGCGATGCGCGCGCCTTCTCGTACGAGGGATGGCAGATCAGCGCGATGCCGCTCGGCCTGGCCATCGATCTGGCCGAACAGGACACCGCGCAGCTGTCCGACAAGACCGGCGAGCTGGAGGACGCAACTGCGCAGCTGTCCGACGGCGCGGCCTCGCTTGAAAGCGGGCTGGGGTCGCTGGCCAGCGGTTCGGGCGATCTCGCGTACGGCACCGGCGAGGTGGCGGCGGGCGCGACGGAGCTTGCGGGCGGCGCCAGCTCGCTGGCGCGCGGGTCGGAGGAGCTGCAAGCGGGCGTGGGCGCGGCGGTGGACGGGCTCGCGTCGGTGAGCGCGAACAGCGCGGCGCTCGACGCGGCGGCAGAGCGGGTTCGCGCGGGGGCGGCCGACCTCGACGCGGGCGTGCAGGCGCTGCGGGCGGGCGACCAGTCGTTCCTCGGGGCCGTGGCGGCGGCGAAGGCCCAGGCCGCCGTCGGCGCCGCGCAGTACGCGGCCGCACAGGAGGCGTACGCGGCGGCTGCGGCGGCGGCGTACGCCGATCCGACGGCTGCGACGGTAGCCGCTTTGGACGGCGCGGTGCAAGCGCTTGCCCAGGCCAGCCAGGCCGCCGGATCCTACGGCGCGCTCGACACCGTCGAGGGAAGCTATGCGCCGCTGTCGGGCGGCATCGCCGAGGCGGCGGCGGGCTCGGCGAGCCTGTCGGCGGGCACGGCGGACCTTGCCCTCGGCCGCCACCTCGAACACCCCATCACCCAAGGACTCCACCACCGAAAACTCGACCTCACCAGCTTCCGCCTCGCCGACCAAGCCATCGGCGGCAACCCCTACCAAAACCACGCAGGCACCCACCGAGTCCAGGACTGCATCCGTCGGGACATCAACGACTACACCGCCTACCTCGACATCATCCGAACCGGCACCCAAGGAGACAGGCAATGAGCTGGATCAACGACCCCGTCAACAGCCCGAAGCATTACACCGACTCACACCCCGGCATGGAATGCATCGACCTGACCGCCGACACCACCTTCTGCCTTGGGAACTGCTGCAAGTACCTGTGGCGCTACCACAGCAAGGGCCGGCCCTTGGAAGACCTCGAAAAAGCCCGATGGTACCTATGCCGAGTCATCGACTACGGCGAAAAGATCGCGTGGACGCGCCAACAGTACGACATACTCACGGCACTCGTCGCCCACACCGTCGGCGTCGAAGCCAGAACATGGGCAAAACTCAAGCAAGGCTACCCCGACCTCGCCCTCGCCCTCATCGACGAACTCATCAAACGGGAAAGAGACAAGCAATGAACACACGCATCTACTGCATCACACGAGACCGCAACGACTACACCGCCTACCTCGACCGCATGCTCAGCACCAACCAACCAAAGGAAACCCGATGATCCACCCCGAACTCAACATGGACACGCAGCCGCCCGAACCCAAAAAAGACATTCGCCGAAAAACTCTGCACCGCCCTCGCCCTCATCATCTCCATAGCGCTCGCCGCGCTCGTCGTCACGCTGGTCATCGCCTGCATCGCGCTCATCTGGAGCCTCATGCTCGAACAACACCTCATCTAAGGACCGCAATGAGCCAGAAAAGCTACTGCGACATCTGCCCCGACCACCTCATCGAACACGAAAGGAACCAACAATGAGCACACGCCTCTACTACGACCAATACGGCATTCCGACCGACATCAGCGAACTGGAGGCGTGGAGTGAGTAGTCAGTATTGCAAGCCCTCTGGCAGTGATCCGGTATGGCGTTGCCCGGTCTGCGGTCAATGGTGGCAACTCGACCTACCGGACGGCGACTTCTGGGAGCCGATAAGCACGCTCAAAGCGTTCCTGCAGTTCCACCCGAAATGGAAAGCCGAACGCAAACACCGAAAGGCCCGCATATGAGCATCGACATCACCCAACAGGCATTGAACGCGCTCGCCGACGCCGGCCTCGGCAACGACAGCCCGGCCGAGGCCTACGTGATCGGATATACCCAAGGCCATGACGATGCGCTCGCGCTCGCCATCCAGCTCGAGCGGTCCATAAACCGTAGGCCGTTCATGCCGGACGAGGCGGAACGGCTCGCCATGCGCCTGCACGAGCAGGTCGGCGACTGCCCGATTGCCCACGAGAGCGGCAAGGCCATGGACGACAGCGAGCGCGAATGGTGGGTCAATCTGGCAGCGAGCGCATGGACGCTCATTGACGGGACGGAGGAAACGGAATGAGGAACGGTAGACCATGGGCTGTGAGGATCATGCCGGCCTTCGTGTGTGTGTTTGCAGCGTTCGTGGTCGGTTACGGGCTTGGCGAACAGGCCCGGCTCGGCGAACAGGATGTGCAGACCGTCACGCAGGAGGTGCGGCAGACCGGCGACGTCAAACGCCTGTGCATGACCGTCAAGACCGGCGAGCGCATCGACGCCATGAGCTGCGAGCTCATCGACCCGCTGAGCGGAGGCGTCAAATGAGACCACGACTCACTTACGCGCAGAAGAGTGTGCTGCTCCAGCTCGTCAACCACGGCGACATGCAGCCCGCCGACGGCAACCACAAACGCACCTTCCAATCCCTGGAGGAACGCGGATACACGCAAGACGTCGGATACGGACGCTATGCCATCACCGAGGCCGGCCGTCGCGCGCTGCAAAAGGACTTGTCATGAAACGCCTGAGCATCGTCTTCACCTGCGACAGCGAACCAATCGGCCTCTACGAGATCGAACGCAGGCTCAGGACGGCGGGCTTCAAAAGGCCGCAGGCCGGTTCGATCATGGACGCCGAACAGTCCGACGAACTCGCCGAAGCCTACGAACAAGGCAAACAGGCCGTGTTCGACGCCATGAACCACTTCGACGAACTCGCCATCGTGGAACGCGCCAACCCCTACCGAAAGGACGGCCGATAACCCATGGACTGGCGACATCAGGCCGCATGCCGCGACCACGACCCCGAACTCTGGTTCAGCGGCAAACCATACGAACAGGCGGCCGCGCTCGCCATATGCCGGTCATGCCCGGTCATCGGCGAGTGCCGCCGGTTCGCCGACGAGCACAACCGGATCAACGGCTACCAGTTGCAGGGCATCTGGGGCGGCCGCCGATACGGGGTCAAATGACGACCCAAGAAAGGAAATCTTATGAACAACATCGACGCCAAAATCACCGCCTGGCAGCTAGGCCCCGTCACCATCATGCGAGGCACCGCCACGCCCGGCCGTGACGTGACGCACCCGGAATGCTTCGGCCGGTTCACCGTCGTCGCCCTCTCCTACGGCGGCGCGATCCGCAAGTGCATGCGCCGCGTCGCCCAAATGTGCGCCAAGCACTCCGCATGCGAACAGCTCGACCGGCAGGAGGCACGGGCGTGAGAGTCACCGAAGGCGTCAGGAAGATCATCGTGGAATGGCACGGCAAGGGCGTGCCGCCGGAAGAGACCGCGCGATCCCTGCGCATCCCCATCGACGAGGTGAAGGCCATCATCCTGCAAGCCCACCCGGCACCCGCGCCGGAAAAACCCGCCGGCATCGGCGACAATAGAAGAGAAAGTTAAGGAAAGTCAGCAAACCGTTGAAAACAAGCCGTTCCCGGCCAATCCACCACGTCGGGAACGGCTTCGGGAAAGTAAAAGCCCCCACCTTTCGGCAGAGGCTCGCATTGTCCAACAAGCGAGTATAGCACCAGCGAAAGGGCGGGGATGATGGAACAACGAACATGCGCGGCCTGCGGCAAAGCGGCCGGCGACGCGAACCTGTGCAAGGAATGCGTCAAGGACTGGGCGAAACGCCTCGCATGGCTCCTGAAGGCCGGCATGCCAGCCCTCCAACAGATCGCCTACAAACAAGCCACCACCCGCGAACGCTCGCCACGCCACGGCAACAGGGCATACGCGGCCCCGCCGGTCAACGAAGCCGCCCAAGCCCTGTACTCCGCAGTGGAAACGCACCTGCAACTCACCGGCGGCATGCTCGGCGTCAAACCGATCGGCCACGACCGATACGACCGGCCCCGCACCCTCATGCAATGGGCCGACATCACCCGCCTGCTGCTGCACCACATGCCCGACCTCGCACGACTCGACACGGCCGGCGACCTATACGCCGACCTGATCCGCCTATCGGAAAAGGTCGAAACCGCCACCACGCACGCCGGCGAGCGCCGTCTTGTCGGCGTATGCCCCAACTGCCTGAACACGAAGGGGGACGACGACGAGCCGATACGCACGCCGATCTACGCCGCCCGCTCCGCGCGGTATACGGTGTGCCCCGAATGCGGCGCATGGCTCGACTTGAAGCGCGTGCGGTTGGAGTACCTGCGCAGCGCGGGGCTCATGCACATCACGCGCACGCAGGCCGACGCCGCCCGATGGGTGCGGGAGAACACGGGTGTGAGCGTGACGGGCAAGGACTTGGCGAACTGGCGCAGCCGGGGCAAGATGCCGTCCACGCGGCGCATCGACCGGCATTATTGGGAGTGGAACATCATGGATCTGTTGGCCTGCGCGCAGGATCGCGCCGAGCGCGACGGCGGCGACGTTTGAACGTGAGACGGTTTCGTGTTACGCTGTCGCGTGTAATCGGAGTATCGGAAAAGCCTGTCCCATCGGGGACGGGCTTTTTTCGTATCCGATCCCCTTGGATGGTTGGCCGAGCGGTCGAAGGCACCCGCTTGCTAGGCGGGCAGGCATGACAACCGACCTCATGCTTCGCGGGTTCGAATCCCGCACCATCCGCCAGCCGCCGCCGGCACCGTGCGCAACCGGCGTATGCGGCACCCGAGAAACCACCACAGACAGACGCCTCGCCGGCGGTTCTTTCCTCTTCTTCCCGCCGGCGAGCGCAGTCTGTCGATCCGTACAGGCGTTCGATTGGAGGCGTGCGTGGGCAATCCGCGGTACAGCAATGGCTATCGCCGCCGGCGCGAGCGCGAGCGGTGGCGGCACATGCGGGCCGACTGCTACATCTGCCATCGGCCCATCGACTACGAGCTCAAGGCACCGCATCCATACAGCTTCGTCGTGGACGAGACCATCGCCCTGGCGCGCGGCGGCACGCTCACGCACGACAACAGCGGGCCCGCGCACCGATGGTGCAACGCCATCAAAGGCACGCACAGTCTGGCATGGGCGCGCGAGCGCGTCGCCCAGCTCATCGCCCAGGGCAAAGCCCCACAGCGCACAGAGCCAACCCAATCCGGGCCGATCCGATGCTCGGACTGGTTCGGGGGTGGGGAGTAGACCCCACCCGGCCCCGCCGGGGCGACCACGGGCAAAGCGCCGTTTTTCCCCCGGGCTTTTTTCCACACTTGAACGGAGGCCGTCTTGGTGTCCAGAACGTCGAAGACCCCTCGCTCGAAGAGCGCGTCGAAGTCCCATAGGGTCAGCAACGCCGCCGCTTCCGGGGATCGCCGCCGTCTCCTGGTGGCGATGCGCAACCTGATCGCCGAAAAGGCTCGACGAAGGGTCGATAAGCTCACGCGACCTCGCGTCATTGACGAAACGGCTCGCGGACATGAGCGCCGAGATCGAGGCGATCGACAAGGCGTCGAACGGGCACGATCCGGCCATGCAGGCCCTGGACACGGAGGACGAACGATTGGATGAACACGAGGATTGACGGGGCGAGCTGCCAGATCATCCCCGACGATTTGTACACCAGCGGAGAGCCGAGCCTCAACAGGCTCGCCGCAGCGGCGGGCGACCGGTTCGACGTCTGGCAGCGGCAGATCAACCGGATCATCCTCGCGAAAAGCGCCGACGGCTTCTGGAGCGCCCGCAACGCCGTGCTGTCGATCCCGCGCCAGACCGGCAAGACCTACGACATCGGCTGGGTCGCGATCCACCGCGCCGCCCGAACCCCCGGCATGCGCATCGTGTGGACGGCCCAGCACTTCAGCGTCATCAAGGACACGTTCGAAAGCCTGTGCGCGATCGTCCTGCGCCCCGAAATGAGCGGTCTCGTTGACCCCGACCACGGCATATCCCTGGCCGCCGGCAAGGAGGAGATACGCTTCCGCAACGGGTCGCGCATCTTCTTCCGCGCGCGAGAACGAGGCGCATTGCGAGGCGTCAAGAAGATCGCCCTGCTCGTCATCGACGAGGCCCAGCACCTGTCCGACTCGGCGATGGCGTCGATGCTGCCGACCCAGAACCGCGCCTGGAACCCCCAGACCATCTACATGGGCACCCCGCCCGGGCCAAGGGACAACGGCGAAGCGTTCACCCGCCTGAGGGACAAAGCGCGCGCCGGCCGCACCCACTCGACCCTCTACGTCGAATTCACCGCAGACCGCGACGCCGACCCCCTCGACCGCCAGCAATGGAGGAAAGCCAACCCCAGCTACCCCGCCCACACCAGCGACGAATCCATCGCCAACCTGTGGGAAAACCTCACCGGCGACGACTTCCGCCGCGAAGCCCTCGGCATCTGGGACGAACACGCCCTCAGCCAGGCCATCGACCGCCGCCAATGGGAGGAAGCCACCATCGACAAACGCCGCCCCGGCGGCGTCATGAGCTTCGGCATCGACATGAACCCCCAACGCACGCGCCTGACCATCGGCGCATGCATGCGCTACGACGACAACACCGCCCACATCGAACTCGCCGAATACAGGGACACCAACCAAGACGGCACCATGTGGGCCGTCAACCTCATCGACAAGGTCTGGGAACAAACCGCCGCGCTCGTCATCGACGGGCAAAGCCCCGCCACCGCGCTCCTGCCCGACCTCGCCCAGGCCGGCGTCACCGTCACCGTCACCGCCGCCACCGACATGGGCCGCGCCTGCGGCCGCCTCCAGGACATGCTCAGAGACGGCACCCTCACCCACCTGCCCGAAGACGGCCAACAACCACTCTGGCAAGCCGCCGCCAAAGCCACCACACGCCCCATCGGCAAAAACGGACTCTTCGGATGGAACCGACCCGACGACGACACCGACATCAGCCCACTCAACGCCGTCACCCTCGCCCTCCACGGGGCCATGACCACCAGAAGAGACCCCACCCAAGAAACGGAGACATGGTTCTAATGCCCACCACCGACCACAACGGCGTCGCCATCACCAACCCCGCCACCCAAGACGCCTACCTCGCCGTCCAATCCGCCAACATCACCCGCATCAAAGGCGTCGAAGACGACGACATGCCCACCATCCAAAAACTCCTCACAACATGGCGCGACCACTACGCACGCAACATGCTGAGAGCCGAATACTACCAAGCCCGATACCGATACAACGGCGTCGCCTACAGCATCCCCAAAGAAATGCGCGCCCTCGCCAAACCAATGATCGGATGGCCCAACAAAGCAGTCCGAGCGCTCGCCGACCTCAACGTGTTCGAGGGCTTCGACGCGCCCGACCCGCTGCAAGCGCAGGTGGACGAGCTCGTGGACGACAACGCATGGGACACCGACATCTCCGAGGCGATCACCAGCGCCTACATCCACGGATGCAGCTTCATCACCGTGTACGAAGACCCCGACGAACCCGGCCGCATCCTCATGCTGCCCCGCTCGGCGGACTGGAGCGCGGGCATCTGGGACCGCCGGCGCCGCCGTCTCGGCTCGGCCTTGACCATCACCGACAAGGACGACAGAACCGGGCGCATCACCGCGTTCACCGTATGGCTGCCCGGCAAGGTCTACGAAATCGACAACAGCGAAGGCCCGTGGACGGCGCGGACGATCGAAACCAACCTCGACCGGCCAAGCGTCGTGCCCCTCGTCAACGACGCCCAGTCCTACCATCCGCTGGGCAACAGCCGCATCACCCGCACACTGATGAACCTGACCGACTTCGGCCTGCGAACCATGGTGCGCATGGAGGCCACCGCCGAATTCTATGCAGCCCCCCGCGTGTGGTTCATCGGAGCGTCGAAGAAGTTCACCGACGACACATGGAGCAGCATCGTGAGCGTCATGAACGGCATGCCCGCCAACAAGAACGGCGACAAGCCCACCATGCAGCAGCTCCAGCAGGCATCCATGACCCCGCACGCCGACATGCTGCGCACCATCGCCCTCATGGTCAGCTCCGAAACCGACATCCCCGTCAACGACCTCGGCATCACGATGGACAATCCCGCCTCGGCCGAGGCGATGGCCGAAGCCGAACGCAAGCTCTCCCGCACCGCCGACCGGCAAAACAAACGCTTCGGCCGCGCGTTGAAGGAAGCCATGAGCATCGCACTGGCCTATCAGGGCGCAGACCCTGACGCATTGCGCGAACTGCGACCCATCTGGGCACCGGTCAAGGAAGCCAGCGACGCCGCCCGCGCCGACTGGTACCAGAAGGTCGCATCCACCAACCCCGCCTTCGCCGACAGCGACGTGGGCCTGAGCCGCGCCGGCCTGACATGGGACGAAATCAAAGCCCACCGAACCTACGAACGCCAACAGCGCACCCAGCAATCCATCGACGAGCTCAGAGCCAAACTGACGATCGCCAAGACCGACGGCAAGGAGGCCGAAGCCAATGAGCAGCAAACCGGCCAACCTGCCGCTGAACAACCTCACTCCACAGCAGCGCCAAGCATTCCAAACCCATCTTGACGACCTCTGGGACGACTATCAGGACGCGCTCGCCGACCTGTCCCTTGAGGCCAAGCAGCTCGCGGCCGGAGTTGCGTGGGACAATTTTGAAGACCCGCTGCACTACCTTCGCACGGAAGTGTTCGAGACCTACGCGGATCGCGCCAACCAAGTCGCCAACGACTACTATGACGCGGTGCGATCCGCATGGGCCGAAGCCGCCGGCGTGGAACTGCCGTCCTACGAACCGTCGCAGGTGAGCGCGGATCGCGCCTTCTGGCAGATCGTCGGAGGATACAACAGCACCGACCACGTCGGACTCAAATTCGTGGACGTCATCAACCACCGCAGTCGCGCTGGGCTGACGATGGACGACCTATGGGCCATGAAGACCGACGGATACGGACAAGACGAATGGATGAACCTCGCCGCCGACATCGTGGGCGTCACGGCACGACTCACGGCCAAATTCAACGGCGAGCACGATCCCTCGCAACCGCGCTACGCCCGCGTTCCGGTCGGCCCGACCTGCGCGTTCTGCATCCTCATGGCCTCGCGAGGCTTCGTCTACTGGAGCGAGGAAAAGGCCGGCGGACGGGACAATCGATATCACAAGAACGACGACTGCCGCATCGTATCCAGTTGGGGAGAAGCCCACGTCAAAGGCTACGACCCGGAAGGCATGAAAGCCCGATACCTGCAATGCCGCAAGACGATCGCCGGCATGCTCAATCGCGACGAATATGGAAAATACGTCGCCCGTATGAAGGACGCAGGTAAAGACGAAGACGAGATAGACGACTACAACCTGTGGACGACGCATCGCATCACCGAGGAAATGAGCCAGCGCGACCGTCGATGGCTGTACGACGGCACCACGCCGGAACCCTCCGTGGAAAGCGCAAGGGCGTGGTCTGAACTTCAGAAGCACGAACGCAAAACGCTCGACGCCCTCAAAGACAACGGGTTTGCCGTGACAGTGCGCGAAAGAAGCGACAAACAAGGCGTGAAGACATCAGACGCCATCATCAACGGTAAACGAGTGGACTTCAAAGCGCCGGAAGGACACGGCAAAAACACCATAGACCAGCTTCTCCGATCCGCAGCCCGCCAAGGAGACGCCGCAGTCATTCATCTGCAAAAGGAAAGAACGGAACTGGACGCCGAAGCCTGCAAAGACTACATACGGTCATCGCTTCGACGCAGACGTCTCGACTACGTTCTGCTCATCGACTACGACGGGAACATCGTCAGGGTCGAACGCGATACGGAAACGGCTTCTCACTCCCAGAGCCAATAACGGGTTCGAGGTAGAGAAGCCAAGACAATTCCAGTCTAACAGATTTTCAGCCACCCGCACGGGCGGCTTTTTAATGCCCGGAAAGGGCTCAACCACAAGGAGAACAACCATGTTCCTCACCCCCACACCCCATCACATCCGATTCGTCGCGGCCCCGCCGGAAGGCGGCGAGTCCACCGGCGGCACCGGGCAACCGCCGGCATCGGCCGGCACGGAGAACGCCGGCGATCCGATCGACTGGGAAGCCAAATACAAGGAAGCGCTCGGCCACTCGCGCGACTGGGAAAAGAAAGCGAAGGCCAACAAGGCCGCCGCCGACGAGCTGGAAAAGCTCAAGGAATCCCAAATGAGCGAAACCGAGAAGGCCGCCAAGCGCACGCAGGAACTCGAAGCGCAGGTAGCCGCCTACAAGGCCAAGGAACAGCAGGCCGACTGGAAGGCGCAGGTGTCGGCCGAGACCGGCGTACCCGCCGACGTGATCGAAGGCGACAGCCTCGAAGCCATGCAATCGCACGCCAAGCGCATCCACGAGCTGCTCAACCCCAAACCCAAGGCCCCGGCCGTGCACGGCGCGGACCGCCAGCCGTCCGGCAAAGGCCCGAACGAGAGCATGGTCAACTACCTGCGCAACCTCGGCCTCTAACCGGCCAACACCTCCTCACCCCTCATCTGAAAGGAAACCATCATCATGGCACTCGACACCAGCAAGGTGCTGCTCCCCAAGGAAGTAGCCACCGTCATCACCAAGCGCGCCAAGGACACCAGCACCATCGCCGCGCTCTCCCCGAGCGAACCCCAGCTCTTCCTCGACAAGGACTACATGGTCTTCACCGGCAATTCCGAAGCCGAGGTCGTCGCCGAAGGCGCACAGAAGTCCAGCTACGAGGAAACCCTCACCCCTGTCGTCGGCAAACGCTTCAAGGTGCAGACCACGACCCGCGTCAGCAGCGAGCTCCAGTGGGCCGACGACGACGCCAAACTGGAGATCACCAGCAAGATTCTGGCAGATCAGGCCGCAGCGATGGGCCGCGTCCTCGACTACGTCATCTACCACGCCTTCGACCCCAAGAAGAAGACGACCCTCGAAGGCTTCAACGCGCTCGCCAAAAGCGCGGTCGGCGTGACGGCCACCGACGATCGCGTCGCCGACATCGACAGCCTCGCCGAGGTCGTCAGCGACGAGTACGACATCAACGGCATCGCCCTGTCCAAGACCATGGCGAACGAGCTGCGCAAGATCCGCGTGCCCTCCACCGGCCAGCGCTTCTACCCGGAAATCCCGATCAACCTCCAGGTCGGCAGCCTCGACGGCATCCCCGCCGCCACGTCCGGCACGGTCAACGGCCGCCTCATCACCCCGGCGACCGGCATCCTCGCCTTCCTCGGCGACTTCCGCCTCATCAAGTGGGGCATGGTGCGCGACATCTGGAGCGAGATCATCGAATACGGCGACCCCGACAACACCGGCAAGGACCTCAAGGGCGTCAACCAGATCGCCTACCGCACCGAGGCCATGTACAGCTACGCGATCCTCGACCCCAAGGGCATCGCCGTGCTCAAGAAGCCGACCTCCACCGGCAGGACGGCCAAGTGATGGCCGCGCCCCTCACCCAGACGCTCGTAGTGCAGAAAACCGACGAGGCCGACGACTCCGGCCTCGCCATCCCTGTGCGTCTGGTAAAGCCCGACGGCACCCCGTTCGCCGAAGGCGTCGCCACCGTCTCATGGGACTCGATCACCGGCAAGCCCGCGACCTTCACCCCGCCCGCGCCGACCGCCAGCGCGCGCGGCGGCGTGCTCCAGCAGGCGGCCGAAGCGCAGCTCGCCGCATCCGCCGACTCGGCGGCCATCATCGCGAAGGTCAACGCCACGCTGACCAAGCTCAAGGCCGCCGGCATCCTCGCCTAAGGAGACCCCGCATGGACGGATACCCCAGCACCCCGCTCAACCTGTCCGACGGCACAACCATGACGCAAGACGGCGGGGGAGAGGACGAAACGGACGACGAGAAGCCGTTCGCGCAAGTCGGCGACCTCGAAGCCCGATGGCACGCGCTCACCGGCGACGAACGAACCCGCGCCGAGACGCTGCTACAGGACGCGAGCGACCTGATCCGCACCACATGCCCCCAATGGGCCAACGCCAAACCCGCCACGTTGAAACGCATCGCCTGCATGGCCGTCAAACGAGCCATGCAGGCCGGCCCCGACATGTCGGGCGTGACCCAATCCACCCAGACCGCCGGCAGCTACAGCGAAAGCCTGAGCTACGCCAACCCCGCCGGCGACCTCTACCTCACCACCTCCGAAAAGGAAGCGTTGGGCGGCGACGGCGAGGCATGGGCATACGACATGGCCGGAGGCGCGGCATGAAAGGCGAGACCATCACCCTCATCCACCGCACCCCGGCCGGCCATGATCCCGGCGGCGGCATCATCTGGGACACCGAACAGGAAACCGTCGAAGACGTGCTCATCCAGGACGGCAGCCAATCGAACCTCACCGACGGCATCCGCCCCGACGGCATCCGAGTCGCCAAAACCATCCACATGCCCCGCGCATGGCCCTACCGGAGCCTGCGCGGGGCCAAGGCGGTCATCGACGGCGTCGCATACACCGTGATCGGAGACCCCCGCCCCTACACGGGCGGCATCACCCCGACCCGCTGGAACCTCACCGTCGAACTCGCCGCCACCAGAGGATAGGAGACCGGCACATGGCAAAGGTAAAACTCAACCTCGCCGGCTTCCGCGCGGTACGCCAATCCGCACCCATCCAGCAGGCCATCGACCAACAGGCCACGCTCATCGCCGCCAGCGCCAACAGCATGGCACAGGTCGAAGGCGCGACCTACGAGGCCGCACCCCATGTCAGCACCACCAAAGGCAGCGTCGCGCTCGCCACGACCGGGCACGGCTCCGAAGGCAACGTGAAGGCGATGGAGGACAACGCGAAGCACAACACGCTGCTCAAGGCGGTGAAACGGCGATGAGTCTCAACCTCGAAAAAACGGTCAAGGACTGGATCGACACCGACCCCAACGGCGACGGCCTGACCGCATACCTCGAAGTGCCCGCCGACCGGCCCAAGCGGTTCGTGACCATCGAGCGCGTCGGCGGCAGCGAGAACGAATACAGCAGCCACCCCATCCTCGCCATACAGGTATGGGCGGAAACCCGATGGCAGGCCGCCCAGCTCGCCACCGGCACGCTGCTGCCCCGACTGCTCGACCTCGACCTGCTCGACCCCATCGCCGCCGTCGGCGTGGAAAGCGTCATCGACTTCCCCGACCCCGGCCCGCCGCCCCAGCCCCGATACCAGATCACCATCCAGCTCGACGCCGCCACCCAATAAGACGACGCCGCACCATCCGAAAGGCACCATCATGGCCGAAACCAACCACAACAACAAGAAAAACGTCAGCCTCGGCAAGCCCAAGAAGACCGGCTGCCTCTACTACGCGCCCGCCGGCACCGCACTGCCCACCGACGCGACCACCGCACTGCCGGCAGCCTACACCTGCGTCGGCTACCTGTCGGAGGACGGCGTCACCAACGCCACCGACACCGACACCACCGACATCAACGAGATGGGCGGCATCAAGGTACTGTCCGAGATCAGCGGCTACGGCGAGACATGGCAGTTCAACATGATCGAAACCAACGAAGCCAGCCTCAAACTGCGTTTCGGCACCGCGAACGTCACCGGCACCGCCGACAAGCTCACCGTCTACCACGCCATCCCGTCCGGCGAAAGCCTCGTCCTCGTGTTCGAGATCGCCATGACCGGCAACCGCGTCAAGCGCATCGTAGTCGCCGACGGCACCATCACCGAATTCGACGACACCACCTACAGCGCCGGCGACGCCATCGGCTACGGCGTGACCATGAGCGCCAACCCCAGCGACCTCATCAACGGGTCCACCAGCGTCGAATACATCGCCAACGTCGCCACCGCCTCGCTCAGCAAGTGATCCCACCCCGCGCCCGCCGTCCGGCGGGCGCACCCCTCTGAAAGGACACGCATATGGCAGCCAAGCAGCCGCATGACCACAAAACCACGAAAAACCAGCCCAAGACCGTCGAGGCCATGGGCGTCACCCTCGCCGTCAGCCCCGCGATCTTCGACGACCTCGACATGGTCGAATACCTCTACGACCTCCAAACCGCCCAGTCCGGCAACGGTGCCGGCGCGTTCGCCATCGTCCCCTTCCTCAAGAAGCTCTGCGGCCCCCAGTACACGGCCATGAAGGACGCATTGCGCGACCCCGACACCGGGCGCGTGAGCATCGACAAGGTCAGCGAATTCATCGCCCAGCTCCTCGAACAGGTCGCCCCAAACTCCTGACGCTCATAGGAATGCTCGCCACGGCACCCGACGCGCTCGAAGCGGACTTCCAGCGTTTCTATGGGCTTAACACCGACCTCATATGGACTGGCGAACTGCCCGCCAACCGGGCGGCCGCACTGGCCGCCAACCTCCCCCGCCAGTCCATCATCTGGCAAAAACTCAACCCGCGCCTCGCATGGGACGACCAAACCTACCTCCTCGCCGACATCCGCGACAGCCTCGCGTTCCTCGCCTGGACGAAAACCAAGGAAGCCTCACGCAAGGGCGCGCGCTGGCGCGGACAACTCCAACGCCCCGGCACCGTCCGGCATGAAGCCACGGGCGGCGAGGTCATGGCGATGGACGACGAACAACTAGCCGCATACCTGGCCGCACCGCGCACCACCATCAGGGAGGCATAGCATGGCAATCGAGATCGCCACCGCGTTCGTACAGATCGTGCCCAGCATGAAGGGCGTCGGCAAGGCCATCGAATCGGCGTTCGGCAGCGCATCGGAAACCGCCGGCAACACCGCCGGCATCAAAGCCGGCAACGGCTTCGCCGGCGGCTTCGGCGCGAAACTCGGCGTCATCACCGGCATCGCGCAAAGCGTCGCGGGCAAGGCCATCGAAGCGTTCATGGGCCTGTCCGGCGAGATCACCAGCGCATCCGACAGCGCCCAGAAGTTCGCCAGCACCCTGAACTTCGCCGGCGTCAGCGAACAGCAGATCAAACGACTCACCGCCAGCACGCAGGACTACGCCGACAAGACCGTCTACGACCTCAACGACATCCGCAACACCACCGCCCAGCTCGCCGCCAACGGCGTGCCCAACTACGACAAGCTCGCCGAAGCCGCAGGCAACCTCAACGCCGTCGCCGGCGGCTCCGCCGACACCTTCAAGTCCGTGGCGATGGTGCTGACGCAGACCGCCGGCCAGGGAAAACTCACGACCGAGAACTGGAACCAGCTCTCTGACGCGATCCCCGGCGCGAGCGGCAAAATCCAACAGGCACTCAAGGAGGCCGGAGCCTACACCGGCAACTTCCGCGACGCGATGGCCGACGGGCAGATCACCGCGCAGGAATTCAACGACGCGATCATGTCGCTCGGCTTCACCGACGCCGCCGTGGAAGCCGCCACATCCGCCAGCACCATCGAGGGAGCCACCGGCAACCTCGAAGCCGCGTTCGTCAAGCTCGGCGCGAGCGTGCTCGACAGCGTCAAACCCGCCATCACCGGCGGCATGAGCTGGATCGCCGACGGCGTCACCAACGCCGTGCCCGTCGTCCAGGCAGGCATCGAAGGGCTCATCGGCTGGTTCCAGCGCCTCTACTCCAAACTGGAGGAAAACGGCGCGATCACCGCGTTCAAATCCGCGTGGGACACCATCAGGGACGCGATCATGGGCGTCGTCAACATGGTCATCGACTGGGCGCACATGATCCCTCCCGAAGGTCTCGCCGACGGCATCAAACTCGTCGCCGACACGCTCAACTGGTTCATCCAGCACGGCAAGGAACTCGCGCCCATCATCATCGGCATCGGCACCGCGTTCGCCGCAGTCAAGGGCTATCAGGCGCTCAACAGCGGTCTACAGGCGCTCACCGGAACCATGAACACGGTGACGACCGCCGCCAAGGGCATCAGCAACGGCATCATGCTCATGATGGACTTGGGCGGCCCGATTCAAATGCTCAAC
>ENA-OQCU01000313-OQCU01000313.1-human-gut-metagenome-genome-assembly--contig:-NODE-313-length-24423-cov-7.349811_pt1 | contig 24423 bp, 28 predicted proteins | sample MGYA00242504_ERZ504590 | MGnify/ENA primary metagenome ERZ504590 (study PRJEB26092, sample SAMD00036318) | human gut metagenome | host: Homo sapiens | study: EMG produced TPA metagenomics assembly of... | reverse complement strand
CCGTCGCCCAAGTCGAGCTCGACCTTGACCCAGTCCTCGTTGCGGCTCAACGGTGCCTCCGGGTTGGACTCTGCGTCCATCGGATCGAAGGTGCGCGGCTCATAGTCGGGCACGTCGGGCAGGTTGATCGGCAATGCGGAATCCGGCAGCAGGTGCGGGGTGCCGTCTTCGCCGTAGACGATCGGGAAGGGCTCGCCCCAGTAGCGCTGGCGGGAGAACAGCCAGTCGCGCAGACGGTAGCTTACGGTGCCCTTGCCCACGCCGGCGGATTCGAGCCAGGCGTTGACCTTGGCGATGGCGTCGTCCACGCGCAGGCCGTTAAGGCTCAGCGCGTCGCCCTTGGCTTCGGTGGCCTCGACGGAGGAGTTGATCACGATGCCGTCATGGGAGACGAACGGCGCCTTGCCCTCGTAGTTGGCCAAGTCGTCGCCGGAATCCGGCAGAGGCGTGACGGTGTAGATGACAGGCAGACCGAACTTCACGGCAAAGTCGTAATCGCGCTGGTCGCCACCAGGCACGGCCATAATGGCACCGGTGCCGTAGTCCATCAGCACGTAGTCGGCAGTAAACAGCGGGAGCTTCGCGCCGGTGATCGGGTTGGTGGCGTACAGGCCGGTGAACAGACCGGTCTTCTCACCGGCCTCGTTCACGCGGTCCTTGGCGGTCTTGGCTTCGGCGGCCAGACGGTAGGCCTTCACCGCCTCGACCGGGTTGGCATAGCCGCCCTTCCAGTCTTCGGGTACATCGGCCGGCCATTCGGCGGGCACGTTCTCCAGCAGGTGATGTTCCGGGGAAACCACGGCGAACGTGGTGCCGAACAGCGTGTCGGGACGGGTGGTGTAGATTTCCATGTCCTTGTCACCGTCGGCAGTGGCCACGGTGAAGTGCACGGAGGCACCATGGGATTCACCGATCCAGTTGCGCTGCATGAGCTTGACCTTCTCAGGCCAGTTGATGCCGTCAAGATCGGCGATGAGGCGGTGGCCGTACTTGGTGATGCGCATGGACCACTGGCGTAGCTCACGCTGGAAGACCGGGAAGTTGCCACGCTCGGACTTACCTTCGGCGGTGACCTCTTCGTTGGCCAGCACGGTGCCCAGACCCGGGCACCAGTTGACCGGGGACTTGGAGATGTAGGCCAGGCGGAAGTCGTTCAAGATATCCTGCTGCTCGGCGTCAGTGAGGTCGGACCACTGCTTGCCGTCGGACTCGTGGCCCGGAATGGCCTTTTCGCCGGATTCGAACTTGGCCACGAGCTCGGCGATCGGGCGTGCGGAGCCCTTGGAGCCGGACGGGTTGGTGGCGTCCTCGTCGTACCAGGAATCGTAGATGCGCGAGAAGATCCATTGGGTCCAGCGCACGTAGCCGGGGTCGATGGTGGCGAACGTACGACGGTTGTCGAAGCTCAGGCCCATACGGTGCAGCTGGCGGCTCATGTTGGCGATGTTCGCCTCAGTGGTCACGCGCGGGTGCTGGCCGGTCTGGACTGCGTACTGTTCGGCAGGCAGGCCGAAGGCGTCGTAACCCATGGCGTGCAGGACGTTCTCGCCCTTCATGCGGTGGTAGCGGCTCACCACGTCGGAGGCCAGGTAGCCCAGCGGGTGGCCGACGTGCAGGCCCTTGCCGGACGGGTAGGGAAACATGTCCATGGCGAAGTAGGCGGTGCGGCCTTCGGCGTTACGGCCCTTGCCGTCCTTCAAATCGCCGTTGACGTTGGCGGCCCAGAAGGTGCCTTGCTCGTCCCAAATCTTCTGCCACTTGTTTTCGATGTCCTGCGCCAGTGCGGCGTTGTAGCGGAAGTTGGGCTCTTCGGTTTGCGTGCTCTTCTCGTTGTCACTCATAAATCAGCAAGGTAGCCTCGCAACTGGACACGTCGTCAATCGTTATTCAGCATCCGAGACGATGGCTTTGGGGTCGCCGTTCAGCGAAACCGTGAGCTTTGTTTGGCTTGTGAACGTATCCTTGGCGGCCGTCCAGCTGCCATCCTCAACCATGTCTTCCAATGCTTCCGCGATTTTCTGCGCCAATTGGCTGGTGCCTTGACTCACGGCGATGCCATAACCGACCTCGCCCTTGTCCGCAATCACGTCCATATACTGGGGCCCGTTGGCCGCTTGAAGACCGGAAAGCACCGCCATATCGGAGGCTATGGCATCCGCCGACCCTACTTGCACGGCCGTGACGCACTGCGCATAACTGCTGCGCTCCTGAATCCGGGCCTGCGGGTGGTTGCCGCGGAAGATGCCGACTGTCTCGTCACCTTTCACTGCGCACACCGTGCCGTCGCCTACGTCACCCACCGAACCTGCGTCATTGGTGAATCGGCCACGCTCATCCGACCTGACCAGCAAACCGACGCTGGTCGTGAGGTATGGTCCGGCAAAATCAACGATCGCGCTGGACTCATCGGTGATAGGCCAAGAGGCGACGACCATGTCGACCTGTCCATTGTCCAGCATGGAGCGCCGGTTTTCGGGGCGAACCTGTTTGAAGACGATCTGCTTGTTCGCATAGCCGAGTTTGGCGGCCACGTATTTGGCGATGGTGATGTCGAAGCCCTGGTATGTGCCGTCATGCCATGCTCCCACCGATGGCTCGTCGGCTGCGACCCCAATGGCGATGGTGGGCCCCTCCGGCGCTCCGGAGACGGTGGTGACTTGAATTTGGCCGCAACCGGCCAGACCGGATAATGGCAATATCACGCCAAAGGCCGCGGCGAATCCTGCCATCAGTCGGGAGCGAAATCCGCGCCGCATCGGACGGCGAGCGCGGAGCATGCTACGGCTGGCGAACGATGACCAGTGGTGCATAACCGTCAAACGCCTTACTTGAACATGCGCGAACGCGTGAGGAACCAGGCAACCGCACCGGAGAGCACCATGGAAATCACGATAATGAGCATGAAACCCCATGGCTTGTCAGTGAACGGCATACCCATCATGCCGCCATCGAAGTTCATGCCGTACATCGAGAAGATCAGGGTCGGGATGGACAGTGTGATGGAGATGATGGTGAAGATGCGCATCACGTTGTTCAGGTTGTTGGACACGATCGAGGCGAAAGCGTCGGTCATGTTCGCAAGAACGCCGCTGTAAATGTTGGCCATCTCGATAGCCTGCTTGTTTTCGGTGATGACGTCGTCGAGCAGGTCCTCGTCGTCCGGGTATTGCTTGATGCGTTGCAGGGTGGTGAGCTTCTCCATCACGATTTCGTTCGATTTCAGCGATGTGGTGAAATACACCAAAGTCTTGCTCAGCTCCATGAGCATCACGATCTCGCGGTTCTGCATGGAGTGGCGCAGCTTCAGTTCAAGCTTGTCGCTTTCGCGGTCGATGATGCGCAGGTAACGCAGGTACATCGTGGCGTTGCGGTACAGGATCTGCAGGATGAAGCGCGAACGCATGAAGGTGTTGAAGCCTCGGATCGTGCCTTCCATGAATGGGTGGAGCACGGGCGTGTCCTGCATGCAGACGGTGATGATGAGGTTTTCGGTGACGATGATCGACAGCGGGATGGTCTCGTACCAGTCGCGTCCGCCACGCTCTTCCACGGTGGGAATGTCGACGATGATCATCGTGTAATCGTCTTCGACGTCTACACGTGAACGTTCCTCGTCATCCAAAGGGGCACGCAGGTCGGCCAGGTCGATGCCGGTTTGCGAGGCGACGGTGGCGAGCTCCACATCAGTGGGTTCGCTCAAACATAACCAGGAGCCGTTTTCCGGTTTCTCGATCTGCTCCACTTGGCCATTGATTGAGCTGAAGATTCTCAGCATGTCGTCTCACCCGCCTTCCGCGCTTTCTTACTGTTCTATCGCTGTACGGTTCCAAACCGAGATTAGTCTAGACCCACCGTTCGAATTTGCGAGCGGGGTTTCGCATAGCGACCATCACCAGACGATTGGCTGCCAACTTGGCATGTGCGGTCCTCGCAGATCGGTCGGCCCGTTCTCCCAGTCGGCGCTGTCGGCGATGGCGGGAGCCTTGTTGTATTCCTCCAACTCCCACAGTGGCTGTTCGGTGGGGGTGCCGTTGACGCTGTGGCGCACTTTGAGCCGGCACCAACAGGCGTTGCGCATGCCGCCGAGTGCGTTCATGCCGTCCGGGTCGAGTTCGAGCAGGTTGGAGATGGTGGCGGTAATCCATGAGCCATGGGTGACGAGCATCAGCGTGGTGGGCGTGCTGTCTGAATAGGCGGAGTCGATGACCAGTGCGCGCACGGCATCGGCACCTCGCTGCCCCACGGCGGCACGGCTTTCCACACCATGCTTGGTTTCGCCCCCAGTGTGCTGTTTCCAAGAGGCGTAGTCGTCGGCTGCCACGGCTTTGATTTCGGCGCGGGTCATGCCTTCCCACTCGCCGAAGCTGCGTTCACGCAGTCGTTGGTCACAGGTGACTGGCAATCCCAAAATATCGGCGAAGGCGTGTGCGGTCTGTTGGGCACGGAACAGGTCGGAGGTCATCACCACCATGCGCCGGCCGGCGGCGGGAGCCTCCTCGAACTGGCGCGTATCAGTGCGTTCGGCGGCGTCAGGACCGGGCTGGGCGATGGCTTCGGGATGTTCGGCAAGTCGGTTCACCTTGGCCCAGTAATACCGTGAAGCGAGCGCGAATCCGGTCTGGTCGACCTGCCATTGGCCTACGATGTCGAGCGGCACATCGATCTGGCCTTGCAAGCGATGTTCGAGATTGTATTGCGTACGGCCATGACGCAGCATCATCACTTCATCGATCATCGGTTTTCGCCACCTCGTTCTCTTGCGGTTTGCCATACTCATCTCAGCACAACCCCTAGAATGGCGGCATGGAGATTTCTGAGTCGACTTGGGCGTTCATCGCCAAACACCGCCGTGAAGATGTGCGTGATGTGGCCTTGCACGCCAAGCATGATGGCGACGTGGATGTGCCGTTCGCGCTGGAGCAAATTGCCGGCTGGCAGCGCGCTTCACTCAAGCTACCTGACTGGGCGTCCCATGATGGGCTGATTTTCCCGCCGCAAGTCCCAATGGAACAATGTTCCAGCCAGTTCACCGCACAGTACAAGGCTCGGCTGGCACAGCGATTGTTGGCCGAAGAGGCAGTCGACGACGACTCCCCGACATCCCTAGTCGATCTGACCGGCGGTTTCGGCGTCGACTTTTCTTACATGTCCCGAGTGTTCAATCGTGCCATATATGTGGAACAACAATCCATTTTATGTGATATCGCTCGCCATAATTTCCCGATACTCGGCCTTGACCACGCCGAAGTCATCAATGATGATTCAACAGCAGTGCTTGACACGCTTGGCCGAGTCTCCATGATCTTCCTCGATCCGGCCCGCCGTGACGATCATGGCTCGCGTACCTACGCGATTGCCGATTGCATGCCGGATGTGCTGACCCTGAAGGATATGCTGCTGGCCAAGGCACCGACGGTCATGGTCAAGCTCTCCCCCATGCTCGACTGGCATAAGACCGTCGCCGATTTCGCCGGCGCGGTACATGAGGTGCATATCGTCTCCACCGGGAATGAGTGCAAGGAATTGTTGCTGGTGTTGGGGCGCGGCCGTTACGCCTCACCGCTCGTGGTATGTGCTAATGACGAGCAGGTGCTGTCGTACAAGGCCGGCGATAACAGCGACAATCACACCACTATCAGCGATTCTGCCTTGGCTGCACGCAATACTTGCAATACCGAAGATTCCCTGTCTGAGGAAAGCGCGAACGACTTCGATTCCTCGCATTGGAAGTACCTTTACGAGCCCAACGCCTCAATCATGAAGGCCGGATGCTTTGATGTTCTCGAACAGCGCTTCGCCGTGCATCACATCAGCCCGAATAGCCACCTGTTCGTGGCGGCCGAACCTATTGCCGATTTTCCAGGCAGGTCATTCGCCATCGAATCCATCGCCACCATGAACAAGAAAGAACTGAAACAGCTATTGGCCGGCCTCACGCACGCCAACATCGCCGTACGCAATTTCCCCCTAACCGTGGCCCAGCTGCGCAAAAAGCTCAAACTCAAGGACGGTGGTAGCACCTACCTCTTCGCCACCACCGACGCCCAAGGCCGTCACCTAGTACTGCGCACTAAAAAGCGAAAAAGTGGCTCCCTCTGACGAGGAAGCCACCAATACGTCAGCTAATCAGTCCTTGGCGATGGTCTTGCCGGCGGTCGGACCGGAGGCAAGGTCCTGGATCTCGGTGACTTCGAGAACCGGAATCACGGCCGGCTTCTTGGTGCCCTTTTCCTCGGCGACCTTGACCTGCTCGTTGTAGATGTCGTCGTCAACGTGCAGCACCACGTTGCCGCGGAAGCGGTAGCCCTGCTTCTTCTCGAGGTTGGCGAAAGCGATGACCAGCGGGGAACCGTTCTTGAGGTTCTCGTAGTGCTGGCCGGCGGTGCGCTCGTGGTAGGCGATGTGCGTGTCGTCCAGCACGAACAGGGACATCTTCGGGCCGAGGTCCAGTTCGCCGTCCTTGGAGACGGTGGTGATCCAGCCAAGGTTGTTCTTGATGAATTCCTTGATTTCCGGAGTAATGACTGCCATGTCGAATCCTTTCATGATTGCTACGGATAACGTATCCTTACTCTTTCCAGAGTACCGGTTTCGAACGCGACTAGCCCGGATGTTCGCTGTGAGTAACCTCACCTTCGCACAGCTTTCATCCGGTTTTTGCCTGCTTGGCGATGCCATGCCCCGGTCGCGCACCAGCCACACACCTGTCACACACCCGACACCCATCGACCGGTCGATTTTGGCCGGTAGTTCCCGTAATCTGTGAGCCGAGAGAGCCACAAGTTTTCCTAACTGTCCTGAGGTGCACCATGGGTTTGGTCGAACGTTTCAGCAAGCTGCGCAGCCGCTGGTCCCGCAACTTTCCCCCGAATCTCGCCCGACTCATGTTGCTGGGCTGCGCTGCATTATGGGGTGGCAGCTATCTGCTCGCCAAATTCGCCATGGAGGCGATTCCGCCCCAATGGCTGATGGGTCTGCGCATGATCGGCGCCTGCCTGTGCATGCTGGCCTTGTTCCATAAGCACATCGTGCCGTATCTGACGCCGAAAATCATTGTGCCGGCGCTCGTGGTGGGCCTGACCTACTGGGGCACGATGGTCACCCAGACCATCGGCCTGCAGACCATTGAACCGGGCCGCAGCGCGTTCCTGACGGCCGCCTACTGCGTACTCACCCCGTTCGCCACGTGGATTATTTCAAAAAACCGCCCGAAGGCCATCAATCTGGTCGCCGGCGTGATCTGTCTGATCGGCGTCGGCTTCGTCTCGCTGAAGCCGGGCGGTTCGCTGTCGCTGAGTGCCGGCGACTGGCTGACCATCGCCACCGCGGTCATCTTCTCGTTCAATCTGACCTGCCTTGGTGTCTACACCAAACGCTTCGACCCTATCGCCGTCACTTTTGTGCAGTTCGGCGTTGCCGGCGTATTGTTCATCATCGGCGCGTTGTTCACCGAACCCATGCCGAACGCCAGCTGGCTGGCACCCTCAGTAGTGGCCAGCGTGCTCTATCTGTTCCTCGGCGCCACGATGAGTGCCCAGATCATGCAGAACATCGGTCTGGCTCACGTGCCTGCCTCGCAGGCGTCAATCATCATGTGTACGGAAAGTCTGTTCGCTGTCACGTTCTCCGCGCTGTTCTGGGGCGAGACAATCATGTGGAGTTCACTGGTGGGCTTTGCGCTGATCTTCGTCGCCGTGCTGATGTCGGTAATCAAGCCGACCAAACAGTCGCTGCACCGGAACTGACGATTCAGTTTCGGCCATGGATGGTCATGGGTTCTCCATTGCCCTGAACCGTTACGGTGAAGGCCGAGGCTCTTGAAGGCGTGCAATCGGAAATCGGACTTGGCATCGCCAAACTGCATTTCGAGTTGGGTGCCGGCAACGGCAGCTTCGCTTGGGCTGCATGACGTTCTGCTGAACGTCGTTTTCGCTCCAAGCGAACCAATTTCGGTTGTTCTTTGCGCTACTTTGCGCCACTTTGCGCTGATTCCCACTGCTCATCGGCACCATATTTTTGAGTCATTCCACATTCCGCTGGCTAGGTTTTGAAGGTCTCGTGTAGGCATCCTCTCGGTATCACCGAGCCTTAAGCAACCTTCCAGCCCGACACTTTACGGTCGTGTCTTGTGAAGAAGTTTTTCGAAGGTCTTTCCCTCTCATCCATCGTGGCGGGCACCCTTGCCGCCGTCACCTCATTCTTACTGGCATCGAAAATCGGTATCGCCGGCTCGGTAATCGGCGCGGCAGCCAGCTACATCGTCTCCGCGGTGGCCACCAAAATCTATCAAAACATACTCACCGCCTCCGGTGAGAAACTACAGTCGGCCTCGTCTTCCGGCAATGACGATGACACTACGGATAATAAGTCCGATAAGGCAGCCGAATCCGAGTCCGATACGACGATGACCGGCATGGTCAATACCGTTTCCACCGCGCGCAAGCCGCGCGAAGTCGTGTCCAATCGAGCGAACGGACGAACCTATTCGGTCAATGAACTGCGCAAGGCCCGCTCCCATAATTCGAAGCGCACCGCCATTATCGTCACGCTGGTATCCGGCCTGCTCGCCGTGGCAGTAACCGCCGGCATCGTCATGCTGGTCACGCAGGGCCGTGGCACGGACCATATCATCACTCCGTCCACCACGCCCACGCAAACCGACACCAAAACGCAGACCGACACGTCCAATCAGAATAACGGACTGCCGCAGCCGGGCATTACCGACGGTTCGAATGATTCCAACACCAAGGACTCCACATCCGGCTCGTCCAACGACGGCACCGATTCAAGCACGTCCGGCTCAACCGGCACCGACTCCTCAACCGATTCCAACACCAATGGATCCACCGATGGTTCGACCGGCACCGATTCCTCCACTAATTCGGGCACGACTGGCGGTTCCACCGGTTCCGGCACCACCGGAGGCACCACCGGCACCGGCAACGGTTCAACCGGATCGGGTTCAGGATCAGCCAATGGCTCCGGTTCCTCTTCCAGCTCCACGGGCGGATCATCCAGTTCAAACTCCGGTAATAGCGGTTCGAGCGGCTCCTCAACCGGTAGCAGCAGCGGAACCGGCATCAAATTCATTGGCTGACAATCGCCGACTCGATAGCAGCGATGGCGGCAATGCCAGTCAATGACGTGGGGCAATGAGAACATGGAACGTATGACTACCATCATTATGAATACCTCCGAAGGCGACATGCGCATGATGCTTCTCCTCTGGGATGCGACATCACTGAAAATCGTTGAAATTCCAATCAAAACCACTCTGAATAATCCCGATTTTCCCGAAAAATAGAATCCCCGAGGCCGCAGGATGGCACCTTATCCAAAATCACCGGCATAGGCAATTACTCTTTCTTCTAATGGTTTTCCAAGAAGTAGAGAAAGACAAAACAACCGATGTCCAACGGAGACAGGAAAAGACGAAAATGGGGATGCGTCGTCGCCCGCAAGGACGCGGACGGAAGGATCGTCTCCTGGCAGGCCCGATACCAGAGTCCCGTCAATCCCAGGCAAAGAATCTACCGCCGATTCGGATTGGAATTCCAGACCGAGGCGTACCGTTGGCTCGACGAGGAGCACGCGCTCGTCATCGACCATAAAAAGGGAATCCGCAGGTGGACGCATCCGTCGGCGAGGACGATGCACGGCAGGGTCCTGTTCTCCTCATACGCGACACGTTTCGTCGCCAACCTGCGGAAGAAGGACGGGTCGGAGCTGAGCGGCAGAAGCAAGCGGATCCAGAAGGCGGCGTTGGACAAACTGCTCCCCTGGTTCGGCGAGACGCCCATGTGCGACGTCACGGAGGAATTCGTCAACGAATGGTATGCGAAGGCATGCGACGAGGTGCGTCCCTCCGCGCTTGAGCACGCGGTCTGGCTGCTCAAGCGCGTGATGAGGGCCGCGACCGAGCGGCAGCCGGGAGCGGGGGTCCGCCGCTATTGTCCTCGAATCCATGCAACCTCGTCACGAGGAAGAGACCGTCCAAAAGACGCGAGCAGGCGCCGATGACCAGGCAGGAGATCGACACGCTGGTCGAAGGCTTCCCGGAATACTACCGACTGTCGATCCATCTCGCGCTGCTGGTGGGCGGGCTGCGCATCGGAGAGGTCTGCGGACTGCAACTCAGGGACATCGACCTCGACCACAGGCTGCTGTACGTGCGGCATTCCGTGACGCAGGGTCCGGACGATCTGGGCGAATACCGGCTCGACGAGACGAAGACCCCGGAAAGCCACCGAGTCGTACCCATCCCCGCACCGGTCTGCCGCCTCATCAGGGAACATATCGACAGGTTCTGCCCCGACAGGGATCCCGACACGATGCTCTTCCACGCGGTCAGGCACCCGGAACGGGTCCTGAACCCGACGACGATCCAACGGCAGTTCCGCACCGCGAGGAAAAGAATCAACCGCGAGGACGTGACGTTCCACTCCCTGCGCGCGACGCACGCGACGATGTTCATGATCCAGGGCGGCACGCTGCGCGAGACCATGGACGAACTCGGCCACGTGGACGTCGACGTGGCCGTCCGATGCTACCAACGCGTGGTGCCGAGACACAGGCGCGACGTCGCCGAGAGGCTGGCACTCGAATACCTCCCCGCCGGGGATCCGGCCGGCATCAAGGCGCAGATAGCCCAGAAGGAAGAGGAAATCGACCAGCTGCGACAGACCGTCGCCGGACTCCGGAGAAGACTGGAAGAGCTCGAAGACGACGGAAGGGAACGAAACCAGGCCGGATAGGCATACCCACAAAACCGAAAAACCGAAATATTGAAAAACCAAAACCGGTAAAGACCGGCATCAAACGGAACAGACCCACGACATCTAAAGCGTTGCGGCATCTGCCGTCGCAACACTTAGAATACGTGAGGCGTTATCCGAAAATCATCTCGACCTGTGCCTGAGTTTCGGCTTTTCCTGCCCTGGAGGAACGATGGCACGCTGATAGGAGTAATGCTCGCACACATGTTGTCTCTGTGCGGGAGACATGTCGTATGCCTTGTTCGCCGGTTGCGCATACTCACCAAGATGGGCCAGATCATTCGACATGGTCAACGGTTCGGACAACGGCTTGACGATTCTCCTGAACATATCCTCAAGGGGACGCAGGTCGTTTCGTTGCATCCCCGCGATCGAGGCTTGATCGTTCGTCCTTTTGTCGATGAGTCCCCAATCAAAATGCCAGCCGGCCTCGCGCGCGATGATCTCCCAGAAAATGCGTTGCGTCCGCCCGTTGCCCTCACGGAACGGGTGAAGGATGTTGAAGTTGTTGTAGCTGACGCTCAGACGCTTCACGAATTCTTCATGACCGAGGTCTTTGAGAAGATCGTCACCGCGAAGCACCCCCTCGGAGTAGTGCACCCCTATGCTAAACAGCTCCAACGGTTGGAAGGGAAGCCCCTCGCCCTTGCCCATGTCGATGGTTCGTATCTCCCCCGCCCAGTCGTACACGTCCTGGAAGAGGAACCGGTGTATGCGGCGAAGCTGTTCCAGCGTCCCCTCCGCAGGTGGGAGATTCTCTCTCAGAATGGCGGCGCGGGCGGAGCAGAGATCGTTCTCCGCAGCCGCCAGCGCATCCTCGTCCGTGGCGCCCACAAGGTTCCGCAGCACGTTCGTTCCCGGAATCAGGTAGGGATCGAAGACACGCGCCATCGTCACTCCAATCCGTAACGGCGACGGGTGCGGGAAAGAAGCTCGGCGCTGCCGATGCTCCCCCGCGCATATTCTCCGGCATCGCGCATGAAGGCCCTCGTCACGTCGCCGCCTTCCAACCGCACGGACTGCACCGACAGCCCGACGTTCTCCGTGCGGCGGCGCATCTCGGATTCAGATATCGTTCCGAACATTGCACCTCCTTTTCTCTTTAGATTCTAGCAAAACCGACGGCCCTTAGACGGAGCCGCGCCTGATTCCGCTCCTAAAGTCCTTCATTCCAGTCGCAATCCTTTCGCCAGATGCCACGCATGACACGTCAGGCACGCCACCGCACCGTCATCGCCCAGAAGGAGCGTCAGATCGGCAAGCTCCGGGACGAGGTGGAAAGGCTCAGGAAGATCCTGCTGGAACGGGATACCGGAACCGGTGAAAACCGGGAAACCGTTTTACCTAAAACCGAAATACCGAAAGAACTACATACCGAAAAACCGGGATATGGAAACACTGGAAAACCGAGACAAGGAGAAACCGATGAACGAGAAGACCCGCGAACCGATGGTGATCGCGCTTTGAGACTGCTTATATCGTTTTGGACGGAATGAGCGTCAATCAGAAAGTTATGTATGATGGTTTCGCTTATTTATCTCGGTAAGGAGAATCCCATCTCATACAAGACAGTATTCGGCATGGACGGTTTCGATAGACATGACACCGATGGAGGAAACCAAACCGCGGATTCAGCCAGCGATATAAAGGTGTATCCTGAGTCCGCTTCGGGATGTTTGATTAACGACTTGGGCAAGTTGCTGAATATGAATCCGGATTTCTATAGACGACGGATCCGCCGCATTAGACCGGCTGCGATTGCCGTCGGGCTGAGCGCCATTTGCCTGATTGCCATTTTCTTGATTCCAAGTGAATCGAATCCGGTTTTCCAGAATTTCTTCAGCGCACTGTTTGGTTTCTTCCTCGGGTTGGCCTCCTCGGCATATGAGAAGTTCCGCAAATGGGCCGAACGAGTCAATCAGACCATGAAAGACGCTGAAGGAAGTATGCCGATATGGGAAGCCATATATAAGAATTCCATATTCTACGATGAATGCTTCATAACGCTTCCGGCGGCACGCGTATCCCCAACCTGGGCACAAAGAGCATGGATTAAAATCAGGTTCCCCTCATTGTCACGCAAATGGCATAAATACTTTCGCAACGGAATGACCGAACCTGGTTTGCAGCCATTATCCAATGAGAGGAAACGCAGAAAGCGGCTTCATTACCTGGAGTCGCTAAGCCGATGCGTCTTCATGCTCGAACCGTATCAGGCGACTCTTGATTATCTACTGGACTATTCGGATAAGATCCTCGGGGAGAAAAATTCGTCAGGATAAAATCCTAAAGGGATATCTTCAGCCTGTCGGAGGAATCTACATTTACCAAAAAATGTAGGTAAATGACGCATGCCAAAGATACCGGAATACGGAAATACCGAAAAAACGAGATAACGGAATCGGTTTCAGCCCCCGGAATCCATCACCGTACGCCCCTTACCGAAGAGATGGTCGAACAGCTTCTGGCGAGGGGCAGAACTGTCAACAGCAGCAAGCACCAGACCATGCTTGCCATCGCTGCCATTAAAAATGACGACACGGACGACATCGTACAGAAGAAAATACAGATGACCGCAAAGTTCGTGGACGACTTCGCGACGGTTGCCAGGACATAGGCGAACGGGCAGTCCCAGCCCCTCGCTCAACGCCTCCACCGTGATGATGAACCGTATCGGACATTCCTCGGACATGAGATCCACGTCTTTGAGCTCGTCCACGTTGCCGGTGTTGTATGGAGGATCGATGTAGATGCAATCCACTTTGCCTTCGTATTCGGGCAGCAGGGCCTTGAGCGCTTCGAGATTGTCCCCATGGATGACCATGTTGCCGCAATCGGATCCATGCGAATCCAAAACGCTCTTTTCAGGGATGCGTTCGAGTACACGGTATGGCACTTGAGGGTGGTATGCGACCACCTTGTTCTTCCCCATCCACTCCAAAGTCGGTGCTTTCGGCCTAATGGCTCATATGGCACCCAGGACCCTCGTGATCAATTCCGGCACTCTTGCCATCCCCGTCTTGCCGGGCAAGGTTCTGCCGCAGCGTGTCGCCGAACCTGTCCAACAGATCCGTTTTGCTGCGAATGGCGTCCGGCTTCCGACGCAATCCCTCGACCAGTTCGATGAACGCGTGTTCCTCCTGTTCCACGCAGTCAAGGAACACGGAACAGAACGCCACGGGATCGCCATCCACCTGCCAGGTCTCCAGACTGCGGGCATAGTCGCGCTTGGCGTCATACTTGATCGCCACGGGACGATAGCCGTGCTTCAGCAGCATGAAATTGAGCAGCTGGCGGCCGGTCCGCCCGTTGCCGTCCATGAACGGGTGGATGTTCTCGAACATCGCATGGAAGCCGGCGGCCCTGAGCAGCGGATGAGCGCCGCTCGCGTCCAGCCCGTCGATCAGGGCCCGCAGGTCGTCGCGGATCTCCAGCGGGTCGGCGGTCTTGACGCGGGTCGCGGTGATCCTCGCCAGATAACCGTAGGGGCGGAACGTGCCGCGGGCGAACGGCTGGAGGTCCAGCGCCGTCACCTCATGGACGCGCCGGACCAGTTCCTCATCCAGTCTCCTCCCCTCCCGGGCGTATTCGCGCACGTAGGCCATGCCGTCCGCGACGCCGCGCGCGGCGAACACGTACCGTGCCGGCGAATCCGACGGGACGAACTCGCCCTCCAAAACCAGGGACGTGTCCTCCAGGGTCAGCGTGGATCCCTCTATGGCGTTTGAATTGTAGGTGTAGCGCACCAGCCAGTCGCGGTCGTAATCCGCCAGCGCCATGTCCTCGACGCCGTCCAGGGGGTCCAGTGCGCGGGCACGGTCCTTCAGCACGTCGATTCGTCGCAGGCGTTCGGCGATTCCCGGCTCGCGTTCAAGGCCGAGCAGTTCCTCGGGCAGTTCCTGTATGCGCTGCGATAACTCGGGATTGGCCATCATGTCCCTCTTTTCGTGTTCCGGTTGCAAAGTCCATTATTCCAGCCGCGGTTCGTTCCGTCCTGCGGCCTGCATGTCATAGGGAGGCGCGCCGGCCGTCCCGGGTCGATTCGAACGCCGCGGCCACCTCTTCCGATACCGGCATGCACATCGTCACCCTGCCGGTTTCCTGCGCGGCGGCACGTTTCATGGCTCGGCGTTCGGCCCTGGTGGGCCGTTCGAGAATCCACTCGGCGAACGTGCGGATAAGGATGGACGCGACGATCACGCCGATGGATCCCCAGAAGCACGGGACAAAGTCCGGCTTGGAGTGGTCGTACCAGAACCAGACGATCAACGCGAGGATCAGCGCCAGTCCGGCGGCCAGGGCGGCGAGCTTGTGGAATACCAGGGCGAGCGTGCGGATGGGATGCGTGACCAGCCCCACCGCCAGCGCGACGACGACGAGCAGTGCGACGAAGCCCGCGCCGATGATGGCGACGCCCAGGTATATCGCGAGCATATAGAGTCCGAACATGATCGGCCTTCCTTCTCTCTTCTATTCCGTTTCTTCGGGCAGATAGGTGTAGTCGACGGCGACGCCCTCCGCCTCAAGCAGCACGGCGGCCTCGCGCACGGCGGCGGCGCGGCGCTTCACGGATTCCTCGGCCCGGACCCAGTCGGGCAGCCCATCGGGCAGGTCGGAGACGCGGGAGAACGAGAGCGTGACCCTCGTCTCTCCCCTGTGCCGTTCCACGATGGCCGCGACGGCGCGCCTGTGCTCGGCGAGATAGTGTTCGAGCATCTCCCGCATCCTCTCCGAGGGTTGGATCCGGTATTTCTCCGACTCGTATTTCTTGACCATGTCCACGGTGAGGTTCGCAAGCACGGCCGCGTCGTGCTGGGTCATGCCGATGCGTTCGCGCGTCGCGCGCATCCACGCCTTGGCCTCGCTCCAATCCTCTTTTGCCATGGTCCCTCCCGGATATAAGAAAGCCGGATCCACCTGCGCGAACCGTGATTATACTTTTAGTATAATCACGGTTTTCTACAGGGCGGACCCGGCGTTTCCCGGGACGCGGCCGTGGCCGCGCCCCGGTTTCGTCACTCGGTCGGCATCGATGGATTATCGTCGGCCGTGGCCTTGCACTGCCGGTCGAGCATCTGCTGCTGGATCAGGACGCTGTTGGTCTGGGCCGTGTACTGCTTCTGGGCCATGTCCATGCTTTCCTGGTGGCGTTGTCCCTCGACGTCAGCGAAGACGAGCCGCTGGATGTTCTGCGCGAGCTGCATGAGCTTGTCCCTTTTCGAGGATGGACACCTTGACGCTGTTCCTGCCGCCGGCCTGGTTGACGAAGTCGAGCTGCGCGCTCATCGTGTTCGCCAGGTTCGCGGCCGCGAGCAGGAGGAACAGGATCCCCACAAGCGCGCTGCTCGAAAGGAACGAGAGTCCGGCGACGAGGAAGACGGCGCCCCAGACGAAGCTACCGAGGTTGAACTTCGTGTTCGTGTCCACGGACGCGATGCTGCGCAGCGGGATCGTCTGCGTGGACGAGCCGAGCGGGATCACGCCCAGCAGGGTGTTCGGGCTCTTGTACATCACACGCATGTTGCTCGCGGCGACGCTGGTCTTGAGCCAGAAGAGCACCACGGACGGGCTGAACCGGTCGCCGATGACGTCGGTCTCCCCCGTCGCGTAAGTGAATTCGGTCATGGTCTGCTGTGTCTCCGTCATTTCTTTTTCCTTTCCTTGTTGTTATTGCCGAAGTCGAAGGCGACGCCCTTGTCCTTGTCGATGACGAGCGCGGCGTCAAACGTGCCGCCCTTCCTCGAGGTGAAGCCCTTGAGGCTGACCTTCCGGCCGTCGAGCAGCCTGCGCATGGTCGTGTCGGTGATGGTCTTGCCGGCCACGGTCGTCCAGGCGCGCCAGCCGCATCCCTCCGTGGTCCTCCATGTACCGTCGGATTGTTTCTCGCGCCGGTTGGTGGAGCATTGGAACACCTTGCCCGTTTTGACGACGGGCTTGCCGCAGCGCGGGCAGCCGCCGAACGATTCCGTGTTCCGCGTCTTCGCCTGCACATGGTCCTGCCGGACGGTGGTCTGCGCGTCGGCCGGTATGCGCGCGGCGAGGTCGCGGAACTCCGTTTCGACCTGCGAGGCGTCCGCCTGTCCGTGTTCGACCTCCGAGAGGCGTCGTTCCATGTCGGCGGTCAATGCCACGTCCTTGAGCTTCGGGGCGACCACGTCGATCAGGGAACGGCCCTGGTCCGTGGAGCGCAGCTGCTTGCCCTTGCGGTCCACGTATCCGGTGCGGATCAGCTTCTCGATCACATCGGCCCTGGTGGCCGGAGTGCCGATGCCGCCCGAATGTGATTCGTCGTCGTCCAGTGCGGCCTTGAGGTCCTTGTCCTCCACCCAGCGGCTGGCGTGTTCCATCGCGGCGAGCAGCGTCGCCTCGGTGAACGGCTTCGGCGGTTTCGTCTTTCCCTCGGACAATGTCGCGCCGCATTGCGGGACCGGCGCGATGGAGACCCCGTCGGTGAGGTTCGCGGGGATGATGTTGCCCGCGGCCTCGTCCTCCTCGCCATGGTCCTCCTGCGGGGCGGCATGCTCGATGGCGTGCCAGCCGAGGGAGACGGGCTGGTCGGAACGGCTGGTGAAACGGCATTCGCCCTCGGGCAGAAGTCGGCCTTCGTCCGGATGTTTCTCGCACCAATGCGGGTCGATGTTCGCGACGACGTTCGTCACGTCGTGCACGTAGTCGTCGCCCACGGCCTCCCACATGCGTCGCACCACGCGCGTCAGCACGAGACGTTCGTCGTCGCCGAGCTCGTCGAGCGCCGCCTTGTCGGCCTGCATGGTGGGAAGGATGGCGGTGTGGCCGGCCACCTTCGCGTCGTTCACGGTCAGTTCGAGATGTGGCCGTTCAGGTTTCGCGTCCGGTTCGATGAAGCCGGCGGCGAGCCGGTCGCCTTCGGTGAGGCCGCGCAGCGTGTCCAGGTCGTCGTGCGTGATGTACTGCGAGTCGGTGCGCGGATACGTCGCCAGTTTTTTCTCATACAGGGATTGTCAAGGCGGACAGGGTGCAGGGCGGCGGGTCAGGGCCGTTGCAGGCCGGCTCATGTCCTTCTGCAATCCGGTCAGGTCGTACAGGCGGGGCGGCGCGTCGTGCTGCTGCTTGCGTTCGGCCTTGAAGATCGAGAAGGCGAAGTCGTCCGAGTTGACGATCCGCAGCAGCGTCTCGGCGTCCTCCCGCTTGTCCAGTCGTTCGCCGGCCAGTTTCCATCCGCCCATCGGGGCGACGACCTTCCAGTACGGTCGGGCCACGTGGCCGGCGATTTGCCGGTCGCGGTCCACGATCATCGCGAGTGTGGGCGTCTGCACACGTCCAACGGTGAACCGAGCGTTGTAGACGAGGCTGTAGGCGCGCGACGCGTTCATGCCGATCAGCCAGTCGGCCTTCGCACGGATCATCGCCGAATCGGCGAGCCCCTGGTATTCCGTCTCGTCCTTCATGGACGCGAGGGCGTCGCGGATGGCGTCCTCCTCCAGGCTCGCGACCACAGGCGTCGCATCGGCTTGGAGACGCCGGCATGCTTCACGATCCGACGGAAGATGGCCTCGCCCTCACGGTCGGGATCGCATGCGTCGACAAGCATGTCGACGTCGCCGCGGCGCATCAGTCCCGCGACGACCTTGTACTGGCGGTCCGCGCCCTTGTCCCGGCTGACCTTCCATTGCCAGTCGGGTGTCGGGTCGATGGGCAGCGTGTCGAGGCTCCACCTGTCCCAGTCGTGGTCCTTATATTCGTCGGGCGCGGCCAGGTCGACGAGGTGGCCCTGCGCCCAGGTGACCAGGTCGTCGCCGACCTGCACATAGCCGTCATGCTTTTCCATGTGCCCGCCGACCGCCTGGGCGATGGCCTGGCCGACCGAATGCTTCTCGGCGATGATCAGTCGCATCCCGCATCACGTCCGATCATCAGTAGTTGCCGGACGCCCATGCGGGCCGTCCGTCGTCCGAGGTGTCGGGTTCGGCGGCGGGCTCCTGCGGGGCGGGCTCGTCGTCCGCCTCCTGGACGTCGGATCCGGTCGTCTCCGGATCCGTCACGGCGTCGGCCGCCGGCGCGGCGGTGGGTTCGGCGGAGACGGTTTTTCTTCCGGCCGGCGCGGCGACGAGCTCGCCCTTCGCATCGAACGCGACGTTCTTCTCCGTTCCGGTCATTGCCAGCTTGTCCGCGATCATCGTCCGGCTCATGCCGGGGAACGCCTCCTCGAATTGCCTCGCCGCGTCGCGCAGCGCCTGCGCGCTTTTGCGGAAATTGTCGAGGCGGTTGTCGAACTTCTTCGCCGCCGTCTCCTTGCGCTTGAACGACTCGCGTTCGTCGCGCAGGAAGTCGTCCACGTAATCGGATGCCATGGTCCGTTTCCTTTCCAGTCTTGTTTTCATCGGTTCCCGGTTTCGATCCGGCTGGAACCATGGTCGCGCGATTGGACACATGCCGGTTTGGACAGTCGGGCTCCGCCAGGATCACACGCTTGTGATCCTGGCTTCGCCGGAAACGGAGCGCGGCCCTGGGCCGCGCGCTATCTTCGCCGACCCTTCCGGGATTTCCAGGCGTCGACGCCTGGAAGGGAACGGTCGGCCGGCCATGGTTCATCATCGCAGCCCCGCGCCCGCGTCTTCGGAACTGCGTGTTCCATGCTCCGCTCCGGGAGGGCTTCGCCCGATTATCCCAAAGCGGGCACGGCCCACGCGTCCTCCACCGCGCGGCGGGGCCGCGAGGCTGCCCCATGTCCGGCGAAAGGAAAACAGGAACGCCGGCAGGACATTGAAGGAGCGAACCATGCGGATGGAATCGATGGAATTGCAGCACGCCGTCTTCGAGACCGAAGAGAAGGGACGCGTCGACGCGATGTGGAGCGACGTGCGTCTCCACGCGGGCGACATCCCCGACGGATGGCACTGCTACGCCGTCAGGGGCGGCGACGGTGGATGGCCGCCATGCAGCATCGAGAAAACAGTATGGGTCAACCACGCGGGCGACATCATCACGCCCGACGACCTCGACCCGCTGCTCGAAAGGAACGACTGGATGCTCGTCATCAGGGACTGGTGGTTCACCGACGAGCCGTTCAAGCGTGCGGAATGAAAGGAGACATGGACATGAAGGAGAAGAACAGGGCCGAGGAATGGTTCCGGGCCAAACACGACGAGCTCGCCGGGACGGCGCGGGCCAACCTCGCCGCACACGACTTGGAACCCGGACAGGAGGCCTACCATCTGGACAGCCTCCACTATGCGACCGCCGAACAGATGGAGGCCATATGCCCGACGGGCATCGACTTCGACCGGTACGCGACTCTGGCGAACGGCAGCGTCGGATACGACGAGGCCGACGCGCATTGGGCCGACGCGGCATGGTGGGACGAACAGGCGCGAGCCATGTGGGACGAGGTCGACGACATTCCCGACGACGGCCTCTACTGGACAAGCGTCGAAGACTAAAACGTCATCGCCGTTCCCGGCCAAGGGACGCCCCGGGACCGATGCCGCCCGCATGACGCGGGCGGCGCCTCCGGCGGCCAGAGGACGACTACCGTCCTCTGGACCCCACGCGCCGGGAACCGTTCCCGGACCCGACAGGGCGTCGCCGTGGCACGGAGGCCACGTCTCGCCGACGGGAAACGGAGCACGACACCAATGCCGCGCGCATCCCGAGGGTTTTCTTTTGACCGGCCGGCTGACGCCTTGATCATAGCGGCACGCGGAACCCGTCAACGCCCGCGCAGCGAAACCCGTGGTTTCGACGCGTTCTCATGACGGAACCCGCTACCACCGCTAGCGCTTTCGCTTGACCATCCGGTCAAAAGAAAAATATCCTAGAATGGAAGACAACGAAAACAAGGAGGCGGACATGCCGGTCATCAGTATGTTCTTCGGAATCATCATCACCATGAACGCGGACGACCATGTTCCGCCGCACATCCACGCCAGATACCAAGGACATGAAGCATCCTTCACCTTCGATGGCAATCTGCTCAAGGGAGACCTCCCGCGCAAGCAGCGCAAACTGGTCGAGGCATGGGTGCTGCTGCATGCCGAAGAGCTGGAAGCCGACTGGGAGCTGGCCTTCAACCTCGAACACCCATTCAGAATCGACCCGCTACGCTGACAAGGAGGCAACGGACATGACCATCGACTATTCAATCAAAGTGACCCAATGCGAGCCCATGCCCGGCTACAAGCTCAAGGTCACCTGCTCCGACGGCGCGACCGGAATCTTCGACATGTCCCGATACGTCGACCGCGGCATGTTCAAACCGCTCAAGGACCCGCAGACGTTCGACCGCGTGCGACTCGCGTTCGGCGTGCCCTCATGGCCCGGAGACATCGACATCGCCGCGGAACGCGTCCGCTCCGACATGCAAATCATCTAGGAACCCGCGCACCCCTGCCCCGACCGTCACCAAGACGGCCGGGCTTTTTCATGCCCGTATGCATGACGGACATGACGCGCCACCAACGACCCACCGGCCCCGCGATTTTTTCGCGGGGCCTTTTCATTTCCCGCGCTCCAAGTGTCCAAACCCGCCGCCGTTTCCACGACGGACGATTGGCGTAAGACACCGGCCTTCCCCTCAAGGCCATGGGCGAAAGGAGCGAGGGGTCGAACGCGATTATCCTCACGTACTTTTGCCGTAACATTACCCGGGAAATTCTCGTCTCCATCCGGTGAATGCGGTGAGCTCCAGAGGTTGTGCTGTCAATGGGATTGGCACTGTATACTTGGTATTGCCATCCTTTGGGGCCACCGTGCAGGCAATGTCCGAAATTGTTCTGTGGTTAACTGTATGGTATCTCCGTCAAGAACGATTTTCCCTTGGTTAATCCGGTTGGCGTAGCGTCCGATAGAAGCACCAAAGTCACTTGGTATGTTGATCGTAATCGGCAATGCTGTCAAAGCCCAATACTACATCCTGCATAACTCCATTTTTGTCGGGTACCATAATGGATACAATACGTCCCCCAAAGTTTGTGATGCATACTTCCATTGCCCGCTTTATTCTTCAGCGTATAAAGCTGTGTCTGGGCGTCATTGACTGTTGTTTGGAATTTTACTGGATCAAGACCGGACAGCGTAAGCGTTGTTTCTGTCTTTTGATTGCACGCAGTTAGCATCATTGCGGCAATTCCTGCAAGTAGAACATGTCTTTTCATGGTTTTGTATTTAATGTAAATGAGATGATTATCTTTCTTTGGGTGTAAAAGTAACACTTTTCTTTAGTGTAGGCTGTACACTTTTATATGTTATGCAACATAAGTGTCAAGAAACATATCTGTGCCAACTGGCTGTACAGATAGATGTGTTCGGAATAAACTTCTCGGATGATTTTGTTTTTAGAGTGGAAAACGGTGGAATAGGGGAGAAGAAAAAGGCGCTTCCCTGCAAAGGGAAACGCCTTTTATTTGAATGCTGATGTCTATTATTCTAATCTGCGGGCACCGTCGCTGATGACTACATCATATACTTTTGGGCTTCTGCCGAACTTCTTCTTGAATTCATCTTTTGCTTTTTCGATGAATGTACTGTACAATTCATCCTTTACCAGATTGATTGTACATCCACCGAATCCACCGCCCATGACACGTGAACCGGTAACTCCACAATCGAATGCAAGGTCATTCAGAAAATCGAGTTCTTCGCAGCTTACTTCATACAACTTACTCATGCCATGATGTGTTTCATACATCTTTTGGCCTACAGTTTCATAATCGCCTTTTTCCAGGGCGTCGCAAACGTCGAGTACGCGTTGAATCTCTTCGATGACATATTCTGCACGCATATAGTCTTCTGCGCTGATGTCGGCTTTGGCTTCTTCCAGCATGCCCATGGTAACGTCACGCAGGAATTCTACGTGTGGATGCTTCTTCTGAACAGCGGCAACAGCAGCTTCGCAGCTTTGACGACGTTTGTTGTATGCTGAAGATGCAAGTTCGTGTTTCACTACAGAATCTACAAGAACCAGACGATAGCCTTGCGGGTCGAATGGGAAATACTGATATTCCAGTGAACGGCAATCCAGGCGGATGAGGCTTCCTTTCTTTCCGAATACAGAAGCAAATTGGTCCATGATACCACAGTTTACGCCACAATAGTTGTGTTCTGTAGATTGTCCCACTTTTGCCAATTCAAATTTGTCTATCTTGTTGTCACCGAACAAGTCGTTCAAAGCATAGGCATAGGTACTTTCCAAAGCTGCTGACGAGGACATTCCTGCACCCAGAGGCACATCGCCTGCAAAAGCGGTATTGAAACCTTTTACATCTACACCGCGTTTCATCATTTCCCGGCACACGCCAAAGATATATCTTGCCCAGCTTGCGCGGGGTGCATCTTCTTCATTCAAGCCAAATTCCACATAATCTTTCAAGTCGATGGAATAAGCTTTTACTGTGTTTGTGCCGTTGGGCTTTATTTCTGCAATCATTCCCTTATCGATTGCTCCGGGGAATACAAAACCACCGTTATAGTCTGTATGCTCACCGATAAGGTTGATGCGACCCGGAGAAGCATAAACAGCTCCCGTTGTTCCGTCAAAGTGCTTGATGAAACGGCTTCTTACGTATTCTATATCCATGATATTTATATTTTATAAGGTGAATAAATAAATTACCTATATTTTCTTGTTAATCGACCTTGATGTCCTTATTGACATTTTTGCAGCCTACCTAAACCGTAGAACAACAGATAGCCAAGGGCTGCGATGATAACCCAGTAACTCGGCATGAAACCTGCAATGTCGGCCACCAAACCTTGGATAACGGGCAAGATGCCGCCGCCGCAATACCAATACCATGAACAGACCGGAAGCCGCTGCCAGATATTTACCCAATCCTTCTACGGCCAGATTAAAGATACCACCCCACATGATGGAAGTACACAGACCTACCAGTACCAGATACATTGCGTTGATAGGTACTTCTGCAAATCCGAAAGAGAGACCTCCCGTAGCACTTTGTTGGAGTACCGGCAGATTGACAAGCGAACCGGTAGATGAGAAGATGGCAAGGAACACCAAAAGTAAGCCTAATGCGGAAGTAAAGGTAAGCATTGCCTTACTGGAGATTTTTGCACCCAATGAAGCGCCGGCCAGACGTCCAATCAGCATGAGGAACCAATATGTACCTACAACAAAACCGGAAATGGTGGAAGAAATGCCTGCTCCTCCCTTTTCAATCGGATCGGTCAAAAACAAGTTCAGAGTACCCGGTACACCAACTTCGACACCTACATATACAAAGATTGCTATAGCTCCCAAAATGAAGTGGCGGAATTTTAAAGCGCCTGACATCAACTTACCGATAGGTTCTGTTGAAGTTGCAGCATTGGGTTCCGGTATGGGCACAATCAAAAGAACGAAGAACGCGATGGCAAATACAGCCATTGCTGTGTACATTACAGGGAATATCTGAGAGATAGTAGCTTTTTCAATGGAACCGGCAATCAGGATACCTACGAACATCGGAGTAATGGTGGCCATTACGGAGTTGAAAGAACCACCCACTTGGATAAGCTGGTTTCCTTTGTTACCTTCGCCGCCGAGCTTGTTCAGCATCGGGTTGACTACCGTATTAAGCAAACACATGGAGAAACCGGCGATGAAAGCGCCAATCAAATATACGGCAAAAGCCATATCAGGGCTTGAATGACCTGATAAATATTGGATACCTAC
>ENA-OQCU01000312-OQCU01000312.1-human-gut-metagenome-genome-assembly--contig:-NODE-312-length-24432-cov-3.301584_pt1 | contig 24432 bp, 25 predicted proteins | sample MGYA00242504_ERZ504590 | MGnify/ENA primary metagenome ERZ504590 (study PRJEB26092, sample SAMD00036318) | human gut metagenome | host: Homo sapiens | study: EMG produced TPA metagenomics assembly of... | reverse complement strand
TATGCTATTGGCCTGACAGAGGATTTTTTCTGCTTACAAGCTGTATATTAATGGGGAATTGATGGGGCAGATGGGAAATCCGGATCCGGACAATTACCAGGAGCAGATTCAGAACAGGGTATTTACCTTTGAGGGAAAAGGAACTGCAGAGATTGTGATCGCAGTGACAGACAAACATTCGGTGTCATCGGGAATTCAGTATGTGCCGGTTTTGGCTTCTCCTTTTAAAGTGAATATTATCCGCGGGTTGTCGCTTATGATTGCTGTGGTATTTATGGCTTTTACATTTTTTGTCCTGATTTTTTCAGTGTATATGTATATGCGAACTAAAAAAGTGGAGTTTGGACTTTTTGCCCTGCTTTGTATCTGTGTGCTGGGATATGGTTCTTATCCGATCCTGCATTCCTTTGTTGCAGTAAAAGTACAGCCTTGTTATGGAATGGAGGCATTGTTCTATTATCTGATGTTTGCCGGTGTTATGCTGGTACAACAGAAGATCCTGGGAGGTGAGGAAAGGATTCCGGAAATTCTTGCAGGTGTGGCTGCAGCAGCCGGAGTGATGGTTTTTGTGGCAGAAATGCTGTGCAGCAGAGCCCAGTCTGCAACAGGGCTGTATCTGATCTCTAAGCTTACAGAGATTTTGAAGTGGGCAGCAGCCGGTTATCTGCTTTTCAGAAGTGTAAAGGAGATAAAACAGAAGTACAGTAATGTACTTTTAGTGGGAATTGTTGTTTATGCAGCGTCTCTGGCAGCAGACCGGATATGGAGATTATATGAGCCGATCATTGGCGGGTGGTTTATGGAAATTGGTGCAGCAGTGCTTGTAGCCAGTGTGGGACTGACTCTGTGGATGGAGCTTGCCAATGCTTACAGATTTCAGCTTACCTATGGAGAATACAGCCGTCAGATGGAACAGAAACTGCAGATACAGAAACAGAATTATGAGGAACTTACAGAAAAGATGGATGAGATCAGCAGGATGCGCCATGATATGAGACACCATCTGCGCACCATCATGTCTTACACCCAGCAGGGAAAATATCAGGAGATGATGGAATATCTGCAGGAGTATGCATCCGTTATAACAGAAGAGGAAAAGCTAATCTGTTATTGCAGAAACATGGCCGTAGATGCAGTGATCCATTTTTATGCAGGAGAACTGAGGAAGAAAGGGATTCCTTTTGAATGTGATATGATGCTGCCACAGAATATTGGCATTTCAGATACAGATCTGTGCAAAATATATGGAAATCTTCTGGAAAATGCCGTAGATGCAGTAAAAGATCTGCTGCCGGAAAATAAGCCTTATGTAAAGATGCTTACAAAGGTTAAGAACAGGAAGCTTCTGATAGAGATTTCAAATCCATATTCCAATGGAATCCAGCGAAGGGAAAAAGTTTTTTATTCAACAAAGCATGAAGGCTTTGGAATCGGAACAGCGTCTGTAGCAGAAGTGGTACAACGAATGGGCGGATATGTAGTTTTTAATACAGAAGAGGGTATTTTTAAAGTAAATATCTTTCTGCCGGTGAAAACAGTACAGTAAATAAATAGTTACTGCCCGGAGGGGAAGAGGCATATCGGAAATACTTATTTATCAGAGTCTGAAGAGAATAAGTATTCCAGATATGCATTTTTTTATTGCGTTGGAGCCACGCTTGCGTACAGTAACAAGCTCCTGATTGTCCATAACAAAGCCTTCATCTGTGGATTTCTCGATGTGATCCATATTTACGATACAGCCTCTGTAACAGGAGAGAAAACATTTCATTCCCTCCAGAAGCTCTTCGAATTTCTGGAAGGTTATGTAGGAGCGTATAATGCCTGCATCTGTGGTATGTACCTGAACTGCATTGCGGTAGGTATCCACGTACAGGATGCTCCTGACAGGAATCTTTACAGGGGTACGGTCGGAGATCAGCTCTATATATCTGGAATTCTGCGACTGCCTGAACTGGATTGTTGAGAGGATCCGGCAAAGCTTCTCCGGGTCAAAGGGCTTCAGCAGATAGTAGGATGCCTGTACATCATAGCTTTCCACAGCAAAGGAATCACTGCTTGAAATAAAATCAGAGCAGCTGTATCCCTGGCTTCGCGGAGCTTTCTGGCTGCATCCATACCGGTCATACTGCCCATATAAATATCCATAATGATCAGGTCGTAAAATCCGGGTATGTATTTAGTAAAAAAGCTTCTGCGCTGGAATACAAATGGATGTCTGCGGATGTGTTCTGGGATTCATAATAAGAAGAAATGACAGATTTTACCTGACGCAGATCTTCCTTTGAATCGTCAAGGATTGCAATATTCAAAAGGAGTACCTCCTAAATTAACTTAAACATAATTTGTATTTTAGCGTATTTTCATGAGTTATTCAAGTACGGATTCCTTACTGAAAGCAAGTAATACCATAAGTATTTATTCATTTTTCCATATTTCATGAAAAAATGTCATTTAATCCCATGTATCTTGAAAATAAGACTGAAAATTTTTTTATAGTAAGAACATAGAAATTCAGTTTAGAAAATATGTACACACATTTTAAGAAAGGATGGTAAAAAAATATGAAAAACTGGAAAAAAATAATGGCAGGTCTTTGTGCTGCTGCAATGGTAAGCTCTATGGTTGTTCCGGTATGGGCAGCAGAGGAGACTACAGAAGAAGCAGCAGATGACGGAGATGTCGCGGATGTATCAGAGGCAATGTTAGGACTCTGGAAGGACAGCGCAGGAGATATCTACGGATTCTACAAAGATAATTCGTTTTTTGGTCAGTGGAAGGATGAAGAGCAGGATGTTCTTGGTGTATATGCTCTGAGTTCAGACGGAGAATATACAGCTCTGGTAATGCAGTTCGCAAATGACGACGGCACGTATGATGATGAAAATATGGTAACTTATCTGGTGCAGGCAAATGAGGAAGAGAATCTTCTGGAACTTTATGATCCGGACAGTCTGGACCTGACTGCAACCCTGGAGCCTTATGAGGCAGACGGTGATGAGTCGGATTACAATCAGACTTATCAGGATATGGGTGATATCCTGACAGAGTGTTATTCCGGTGAGACAGAAGCAGGTGAGACTTTTATTTATGCAGCTAATGAGGATGGAACTTTCTGCTCAGTACTTGTGATCGATCAGGATGATAACTATGTAAGCTTTGTTGGCGAAGGTACTTTTGATGAAGAGAATGGTACTGTGACGATTACTGATGAAGTTTCTGAGATGGCACTTACTTTTGGTGTGGCAGTGAATGATGATGATACACTGACACTGGATATGGGTGATCTTGGAAGCGCTACTGTAGAGGAAGCTACGCTGGCGGTTGCCGTTCAGGGACTGAAGTATGCAGTTGAGAATGGAACTGAGATGAACTAAGCAATTCTTTTTCAGGAACAAAAATTATGTGATTTTGAGGATACTCCTCTTCGGATAGATTTATTCGGAGGGGAGTGTTTTTTCTGTGCCGGGGGTTTTAGAATGGCTGGGAAGATGGTATAATGAGGAGCGAATTCTATAGTTTTTGTGGAAGTGTTACAGATGAGCAGAAACAGACAGGAAGCGAAAATTTACGAGAGAGGTTTGAATTTATGAATATTCTGAATATAGAGCATGTTTCTAAGGTGTTTGGTGAGAAGGTGGTGCTGGATGATGTTTCCTACGGGGTGCATCAGGGAGATAAGATTGGGATCATCGGGATTAATGGGACCGGGAAGTCTACGATTCTGAAGATCATCGGCGGTCTGGAGGAGCCGGATGAGGGACAGGTGATCACTCAAAATGGCCTGAGAATCACGTATCTTCCGCAGATGCCGGAGTTTCCGCAGGGAGCTTCTGTCTTGGATTATGTGGCAGAAGGAAAGTGGCAGAAGGACTGGAGTACTGAGAGCGAGGCAAGGAATGTTCTAAATAAGCTGGGAATTACAGACCATGAGGAGAAAATCGATCATTTATCCGGGGGACAGAAGAAAAGGGTGGCACTGGCAAGGACTCTGGTGAATCCCTGTGATGTGCTGCTTCTGGACGAGCCTACCAACCATCTGGATAATGAGATGGTGACCTGGCTGGAGGACTTTCTGAGAAGTTTTAAGGGCGTTGTGATCATGGTTACTCATGACAGATATTTCCTCGACAGGGTTACTAATAAGATTCTGGAGATTTCCCATGGCGGCCTTTATGCTTATGAGGCTAATTACTCGAAGTTTCTGGAACTGAAGGTAGAGCGTGAGGAGATGGAGCTTGCCAGTGAGAGGAAAAGACAGAGCGTACTCCGCATGGAACTGGAGTGGGCAAAGCGTGGATGCAGAGCCAGAAGTACCAAGCAGCGGGCACGTCTGGAACGCCTGGAGGCACTGAAGAACGGAAAGGCTCCGGTGCGTGATGCGAATGTGGAGCTGGATTCTGTTGAGACACGTATGGGAAAGAAGACGATCGAACTTCACCATATCAGCAAGAGTTTTGGTGAGAAGACGATCCTGGATGATTTTAATTATATTGTGCTGCGCAATCAGCGTCTTGGGATTATTGGTCCTAATGGGTGCGGAAAGTCAACACTCATCAAGATTATTGATGGGATGATACAGCCGGATGCAGGAGAAGTGGAAATTGGAGAAACCATTCGCATAGGGTATTTTGCACAGGAAGTGCCGGATATGGATACCAATCAGCGTGTGATCGATTATATCCGTGACGTGGCAGAGTATATTCCGACCAGAGACGGGAAGATTTCCGCAACAATGATGCTGGAGAGGTTTCTCTTTGATTCTGCCATGCAGTATGCACCCATTGCCAAATTGTCAGGTGGTGAGAAGAGGCGTCTGTATCTGCTGAAGGTTCTGATGGAGGCGCCGAATGTGCTTCTTCTGGATGAGCCAAGTAATGATCTGGATATTCCTACACTGACCATTCTGGAGGATTATCTGGATTCTTTTGCAGGGATTGTGATCGCAGTGTCTCATGACAGGTATTTCTGGATAATATGTGACAGGATTTTGCTTTGAGGGGAATGGACATCTGACCCAGTATGAGGGCGGATATACGGATTATACAGAGGCGCTGGCGAGAAAAGGCGGGGCAGTAGCTGAAGGACAGAGCACTGCAGTTGGTGCGGAAAAGAAGAAGTCGGCACAGGCAGACTGGAAGCAGAATCGTCCCCAGAAGCTGAAATTTACCTATAAAGAGCAGAGGGAATTTGAAACCATCGATGATGATATTGCAGTGCTGGAGGAACTGCTGGAGAAGCTGGATAAGGATATGGAGGCCAATGCCACCAATTCTGTGAAGCTTCGTGAGATCATGGAGCAGAAGGAGAAGGCACAGGCAGATCTGGATGAGAAGATGGACAGGTGGGTTTATCTGAATGATCTGGCGGAGCGAATCGAGGCACAAAAAAGTGAAAAGTGATTTTTTTCAGATGCTATTGACTTTGCAGAGGGTTCTTTAGTATGATACAGATTATGGAAGATTGCAGGAGCTGCTTTGCAGCGGGGCAATTTGCGGATGCCGGGTCAGTAATAGAAAATATCTTTTGATTCTGACATCTGTGAGTGAACAGTAAGTGAACAGGAGATATAAAAATATGGCAGAACAGGTCAGAGTTGTAGTGGACGCAATGGGCGGGGATAATGCCCCGGCAGAACCTGTCAGGGCTGCAGTGGAAGCTGTAACAGAGAGACAGGACATAAAAGTAATTCTTACAGGAAAACAGGAAGTGATAGATAAGGAACTGGCGAAATATTCCGGATATCCGAAGAACCAGATCCAGGTTGTCAATGCATCCCAGGTGATCGAGACAGCAGACCCCCTGTTTTTGCGATCCGTAAGAAAAAAATGATTCACAATCGTAGTAGGTTTGAATATGGTTAAGAAACAGGAGGCAGATGCCTTTGTTTCATCAGGAAGTACAGGAGCTGTTCTTGTTGGCGGACAGGTACTGGTAGGCAGAAGTAAAGGTGTGGAGAGGCCGCCTCTTGCACCGTTGATCCCTACCACGAAGGGTGTTTCCCTTCTGATCGACTGTGGTGCCAATGTGGATGCACGTCCATCGCATCTGGTGCAGTTTGCGAAGATGGGCTCTATTTATATGGAGAACGTAGTCGGTATTAAAAATCCAAAAGTTGCCATTGTAAATAACGGGGCGGAAGAGGAGAAGGGAAATGCACTTGTAAAAGAAACTTTCCCCCTTCTGAAAGAATGCAAAAGCATTAATTTCATCGGAAGTATAGAAGCCAGAGATATCCCGGCAGGATATGCGGATGTGGTCGTATGCGAAGCATTTGTGGGAAATGTGATCCTTAAATTATATGAGGGAGTTGGTTCTGCCCTGGTCCAGAAGATCAAAGAAGGAATGATGACCAGCACAAGAAGTAAAATCGGTGCACTTCTGGTAAAGCCTGCACTGAAAGAAACTCTGAAATCCTTTGATGCAACGGAATATGGCGGAGCACCGCTTCTGGGGCTTAAAGGACTTGTGGTAAAGACGCATGGAAGTGCCAAAGCCATTGAGATCAAACATGGTATTTTCCAGTGTGTACAGTTTAAACAGGAGAAGATCAACGAGAAGATCGCAGAGCGTATCCTGGAGGATCAGGAAGTACTGAAGTCCGGAGCAGAATAGAGCAGGACAGGAACAGAAACAGGAAGGAGGGTTGAAGATGGAACTGGAGAAAATAAAAAGCTATCATAGCAGAGGTTCTGAATATTGATGCAGATTCGATCACAGAAGACACTACATTTGTAGATGATCTTGGTGCAGACTCTCTTGATATTTTTCAGATTATTATGGGGATTGAAGAGGAGTATGACATTGAGCTGGATAATGAATCTGTCGAACAGATTCAGACAGTCGGTGATGCTGTTGAAGCAATTCGGACAATTAAATAAAAATGTAACTGTCCGGCAGTCTGAAATTTGACAGGAGCATAATACAGGTGCACTGAGCAGTTGCAAAAAAAGTGATGTCGCAGGGTTGTCAAGATGACAGCCCTGCGCATATGGAGAGGGTTAGAGGAATGAATAGAAAGACAGAAGAATTAGAAGAAATCATAGGATATCATTTAAAAATAAACATTATCTTACACAGGCACTGACTCACAGTTCCTATGCAAATGAGAAGAAGCTGGGGAAGCTGGGCAGCAATGAGAGACTGGAGTTTCTTGGAGATGCTGTGCTGGAGCTGATCAGCAGTGATTATCTGTATGCAAGATTTACCCAGATACCGGAGGGAGAGCTGACAAAGAAGAGAGCCAGCCTGGTGTGTGAGCCAAGCCTTGCCTATTGTGCAAGAGAATTCGGACTGCCGCAGTTTCTGTTGCTTGGAAAGGGCGAGGATATGACAGGCGGAAGAAACAGGGATTCTATCGTCTCTGATGCAACAGAGGCTTTACTGGGAGCTATCTATCTGGATGGTGGTTTTGCTAATGCAAAGGAGTTTGTGCTGAATTTTATCTTGAATGATATTGAACATAAACAGCTCTTTTATGATAGCAAGACCATCCTGCAGGAAATCGTGCAGGAAAACGGAACACAGCCGGTGGAATATATTCTGACAAAAGAAGAAGGCCCGGATCATAACAAAAACTTTACTGTGGAGGCAAGAGTAAACGGAAAAGTGATGGGACAGGGAAGCGGTCATACAAAGAAAGCAGCAGAACAGGCCGCAGCATACCAGGCGATTCGTGTACTCAGAAAATAAACAGGAGAATTATGTATTTAAAGAATATAGAGGTACAGGGATTTAAGTCTTTCGCCCAGAAGATCAATTTTGAATTTCATAACGGGATCACCGGTATTGTAGGTCCGAACGGAAGTGGAAAGAGCAATGTCGGTGATGCGGTGAGATGGGTGCTGGGTGAACAGAGTGCCAGATCTCTGCGAGGGGGAAATATGCAGGATGTCATTTTCTCCGGTACAGAGACAAGAAAACCCCTGGGTTATGCATCGGTGGCGATCACACTGGATAATTCAGACCATAAGCTTCCGGTTGATTTTAACGAGGTTACGGTTACCAGAAGGCTTTACCGTTCAGGAGAGAGTGAATATAAGATCAACGGAAGTGCCTGCAGACTGAAAGATATCAATGAGATGTTTTATGATACAGGTATCGGTAAAGAAGGATATTCCATTATCGGACAGGGACAGATCGACAGGATCCTAAGCGGTAAACCGGAAGAGAGAAGAGAGCTTTTTGATGAGGCAGCAGGTATTGTTAAATTTAAGAGAAGAAAGAATACCACTATCAAAAAACTGGAGGAAGAACGCCAGAACCTGGTCAGAGTGACAGATATCCTCTCGGAGCTTACCAGACAGCTGGAACCACTGGAGAAACAGTCAGAGACAGCAAGAGTTTATCTTTCCAAAAGAGAGACTCTTAAGGAACTGGATGTGAATATGTTCCTGATGGAGTATGCTGCTGCAGCCAAAGAACTCAAGGAACTGGAAGAGAAGAACATAATTGCGCAGAATCAGCTGAAGGATACCAGAGTTCCTATGACCGGACCAAGGTGGAATATGAACGTCTGGAACAGGAGCTGGAAGATTTAAATTCCAAAATGGATGCACTTCGCATTTCCGGTCAGGAGCAGGCAATCCGTAAACAACAGCTGGAAGGCCAGATCAATGTATTAAATGAGCAGATACTGGCAGGGCACAGAATGAAGAGCATTATAAGGGACGTATCCAGACTATTGAGGCTGAACTTTCAGTAAGAACAGATTCAAAGAAGAAACTTGAAGAAGAAAAACGGATATTTATGCACAGTTAAAGGCTGTCCGTAAGAAACTTTCTGAGGAAGAAGAGAAATTAAGGACAGCGCAGGAAGAATATGGAAGCCTGTACTCTCGAAAGTGGAGAATGGCAAAAATGAGATCATTGAAATTCTGAACAGACCGCGCCAATGTCAAGGGTAAAGCCCAGAGATTTGATGCAATGATGGAACAGGCAGAAATCGTAAGGCAGAAATCAGCCAGCGTATTCTCAGACTGAAGAGTGAAGAGGAAGAACAGCAGACCATTCATGACAACAGCCCGGAAACAGTATGATGAGATTACATCCCAGATTGAAAATGCCAATGAGGAAATGTGAACATCTGAATCTGAGTGTGATGAAGATTCAGGAAAAGCTGAAGGAACAGAACATAAAGCTGGAAGCAGAACAGACAGCCTATCACAGAGAGGCATCCCGGTTGGATTCTCTCAGAAATATCGCGGAGCGCTATGATGGATACGGAAACAGTATCCGGAGAGTTATGGAACAAAAAGAACGTGTCCCGGGAATCCAGGGTGTTGTCGCAGATCTGATCCAGGTAAACAAAGATTATGAGATCGCTATCGAGACAGCTCTTGGTGGGAGCATTCAGAATATTGTTACAGATAATGAGCAGACTGCCAAAACCATGATCGAATTTCTGAAAAAGAATCGTTATGGACGTGCGACCTTTCTTCCCATGAGCAGCATAAGTCCCAGAGGTGAGTTTACACCGAAAGAAGCACTGAAAGAGCCGGGCGTTGTGGGGATTGCCAGCGAACTGGTGTCCGTAGCTTCTCAGTATCAGCAGATCACGAAATTCCTTCTTGGAAGAGTGCTGGTAGTTGATAACATTGATCATGCCATTGCAATAGGAAAAAAATACAGACACAGTCTGAGAATGGTCACAACAGAGGGTGAATCCTTAAGCCCGGGAGGTTCCATGACCGGCGGTGCCTTCAGAAACAACAGCAATCTGCTTGGAAGACGGCGTGAAATAGAGGAACTGGAAACAAAAGTAAATCAGCTGAAGCAGAATCTGACCGAAATGCAGAATGCTGTTGAGGAAAATAAAAATCAGAGAAACAGGCTTCGTGATGCCATTGCAGGATTTCAGGAAAAACTTCGTCAGAAATATATAGAACAGAATACTGCCAGAATGAATATCAAACAGCAGGAAAAGAAAGCTGAGGAGATCCGAAGCGGATATGCGCAGATCAACAGAGATCAGGCAGAGCTCAAACGCCAGGTCATGGAAATCCGGCAGGATCATGACCGGATTGCCAGGGAACTGGAGAATTCAAAGCAGGATGAGAAAGAACTGGAGAGTTTTATTGAGGCAAAGCAGTCAGAACTGGATGAATGGAAAGAAGAAGAGAAGAAAATCACCCGGGAGTTAGAAGAAATCCGTCTTCAGTCATCCGCTCTTGAACAGAAAGAGAAATTTGACCAGGAAAACCTGAGCCGTCTGAAAGCAGAAATCACAGCTTTTATGACTGAGAAAGAGGATATTTATCAGTCTCTTGCTCACAGCAGTGAAGAGATGGAAAAGAAGCAGAAGATGATCACCCAGCTGAAAAAAGAGTCGGAAGAGTCTGTCCTTCATGAAGAACAGGCACAGATGCAGCTGAAAAATCTGCAGAAGGAGAAAGAGAGCAGAACTTCTCAGCATAAAGACTTTTTTTGAGAAAAGAGATTATCTGTCCGGTCAGATCGGACTTCTGGATAAGGAATGTTACCGTCTGCAGGGACAGATGGACAAGCTGGAGGAGAACAGGGAAGAGCGGATTGCCTATATGTGGTCCGAGTATGAGATTACTCCCAATAATGCCGTTTCCTACAGAAAAGAGGAACTTACTGATCTTTCGCAGATGAAGCGACAGGCAGCTCAGATTAAAGATGATATCAGAAAGCTGGGACCTGTAAATGTAAATGCTATTGAGGATTATAAGGAACTTCTGGAAAGACACACCTTTCTGTCCGGCCAGTATGAGGATTTGGTCACAGCGGAGAAAACTCTGGAACAGATCATTCAGGAGCTGGATGAGGGAATGCGGAAACAGTTTTCTGAGAAATTCGGCGAGATCCAGAAGGAATTTGACAAGGCATTTAAGGAATTGTTCGGAGGCGGAAAAGGAACTCTGGAGCTGGATGAAGAGGCAGATATCCTGGAGGCAGGAATTAAGATTATTTCCCAGCCGCCGGGAAAGAAACTGCAGAATATGATGCAGCTTTCCGGCGGGGAAAAAGCTCTGACAGCTATCGCACTTCTTTTCGCGATCCAGAATCTGAAGCCGTCACCGTTCTGTCTGCTGGATGAGATCGAGGCAGCGCTGGACGATTCCAATGTTGGGCGATTTGCCGGATATTTACAGAAGTTGACGAAAAACACACAATTTATTATAATAACCCATAGACGTGGAACTATGAACGCCGCAGACCGGCTTTATGGTATTACCATGCAGGAAAAAGGGGTATCCACACTGGTTTCCGTCGATCTGGTGGAGAATCAGCTTACCCAGTAACAGGAGGAGTTTCACATGGCAGAAGAAAAGAAAGGTTTTTTTAAACGATTAGTCAGTGGACTGGCAAAGACCAGAGACAATATCGTAGCCGGATTTGACAGTATTTTCAGTGGTTTTTCCAGTATTGATGAAGATTTTTATGAAGAGCTGGAAGAGATTCTGATCATGGGTGATATCGGGATCAATGCGACCACTTCTATTATTGAGAATTTAAAGAAAGAGGTTTCCGAACGTCATATTAAGGAACCGATGGAATGTAAACAGCTTCTGATCAATGAGATCAAGGATCAGATGCGTGTGGACAGCACAGAGTATGAATTTGAGAACCGCAGATCCGTAGTTTTGGTGATCGGTGTCAATGGTGTCGGAAAAACCACTTCAGTAGGAAAGCTTGCAGGAAAATTAAAAGACCAGGGCAAGAAGGTTATCCTTGCAGCAGCCGATACTTTCCGCGCAGCAGCAGGAGAGCAGCTTACTGAGTGGGCGAACCGTGCAGGTGTGGAGATCATCGGCGGACAGGCGGGAGCAGATCCTGCATCTGTTATCTATGATGCGGTGGCTGCAGCCAAAGCAAGAAATGCAGACGTACTTCTCTGCGATACAGCAGGACGTCTTCATAATAAAAAGAACCTTATGGAAGAACTCCGCAAGATTTACAGGATCCTGGAGAGGGAGTATCCGGATGCATATCTGGAGACACTGGTAGTGCTGGATGGTACCACCGGACAGAATGCCCTTGCACAGGCGAGACAATTTGCGGAGGTCGCAAATGTCAGCGGTATTATCCTTACCAAGCTGGACGGAACTGCCAAGGGAGGTATTGCAGTTGCCATCCAGTCTGAACTGGATATTCCGGTGAAGTACATTGGCGTAGGAGAAAGTATTGACGATCTTCAGAAATTCGATGCAGATGCATTTGTAAATGCGTTGTTTGATGTAGACCATAAAGAAAACCCGGACGCTTAAGATTAGGATGTACTTTCGGAGTCAAATCAAGTACAAAAAGATTCTGGGAGTACATTTAGGACAAAATGGAGGAAAAAACAATGCTTACTTTAGAGAGTTTTGAACAGGCATCAGAGATCGTAAAACAGGTCACACAGGAAACAAAGCTGATCAAGAGCAGCTATTTCAGTGAACTTACAGGAAATAAGGTTTATTTAAAACCGGAGAATATGCAGCGTACAGGTGCATATAAGGTTCGTGGTGCTTATTATAAGATCAGCACTCTTTCCGATGAAGAGAGAAATAAAGGTCTGATCACAGCATCTGCCGGAAATCATGCACAGGGTGTTGCCTATGCTGCGCATAAATATGGTGTGAAGGCAGTGATCGTTATGCCTACCACAACTCCGCTGATCAAGGTTGAGAGAACAAAGAGTTACGGTGCAGAGGTTATCCTGCATGGTGATGTATATGATGAGGCATGTGCACATGCACTGGAACTTGCTGAGAAAGAGGGATATACCTTTATCCATCCTTTCGATGATCCGGCAGTTGCCACAGGACAGGGTACCATTGCAATGGAAATCGTTCAGGAGCTTCCGCTTGTTGATTATATTCTGGTTCCGATCGGTGGAGGCGGACTTGCAACAGGTGTTTCCACACTTGCGAAGCTGTTAAATCCACATATCAAAGTCATCGGTGTGGAACCGGCAGGGGCTGCCTGCATGAAAGCTTCTCTGAAGAAGGGTGAGGTTGTGACTCTTCCGCACGTAAATACGATTGCTGACGGTACTGCAGTACAGACACCCGGAAAGAAAATCTTCCCGTATATCCAGAAGAATCTGGACGATATCATCACTATCGAGGATGATGAACTGATCGTTGCTTTCCTTGATATGGTTGAGAACCATAAGATGATCGTAGAGAATTCCGGTCTTCTGACAGTGGCAGCGCTTCGTCATCTGGATGTGAAGGGAAAGAAGATTGTTTCTATCTTAAGCGGTGGAAACATGGATGTTATTACCATGTCTTCTGTTGTTCAGCATGGTCTGATCCAGAGAGACAGAATCTTCACAGTATCTGTGCTCATTCCGGATAAGCCGGGCGAACTGGTACGCGTGGCAAGCGTGATCGCCAGGGCTCAGGGCAATGTTATCAAGCTGGATCATAACCAGTTTGTAAGCACGAACAGAAATGCGGCAGTGGAACTTAAGATCACATTGGAGGCTTTTGGCACAGATCATAAGAATGAGATTGTTAAAGCTCTCGAAGATGCAGGATGCAGACCAAAGGTGATCCGCCCAAGTCTGTGATTGTCTCAGAGTAGCATCTGCCATGTAAATAAATGAAATGGGAGCCCTGGTGTTCAGTATATGGATGCCGGGGCTTTTTTGATGAGATTTTTAAGAAGTGTATCGGAAAAAATAAATTTGCGCTGTCAAGAGAAAATGCTTGACAGCACATTGGAAATAGGTTAATATAGTCAAGGTGATTACAGATGGAGAAGTTTGTAGAGCAAGGTTATTTATATGATTTTTATGGAGAACTTCTGACAGAGAGACAGCAGCAGGTTTATGAGAGCGTGGTGCTGGAGGATTACTCGCTGAGTGAAGTCGCAGAGGATCTGGGCATCAGCAGACAGGGTGTGCATGATATGATCAAGAGATGCAACAAGACCCTTGAAGAGTATGAACAGAAGCTTCATCTTGTAGAGAAATTCCTGAATATACGGGCACAGGTAAAGCAGATCCGTGTACTTGCCCGGGAATATCATTCCGATGAAATTGTAAATATTTCCAATGAGATTTTAGAGGAGTTATAACATATGGCATTTGAAAGCTTGACAGATAAACTGCAGAATGTATTTAAGAAGTTGCGAAGCAAGGGCCGCCTGACAGAGGAGGACGTTAAGCTTGCCCTTAAGGAAGTAAAGATGGCTCTGTTAGAGGCAGACGTAAACTTTAAGGTTGTGAAGCAGTTTACTAAATCTGTACAGGAGCAGGCAATCGGACAGGACGTTATGAGCGGTCTGAATCCGGGTCAGATGGTGATCAAGATTGTTAATGATGAACTTGTGAAATTAATGGGAAGTGAGACAACAGATTTGCCTCTTCGCCCGGGAAATGAGATCACAGTGTTCATGATGGCAGGTCTGCAGGGTGCAGGTAAGACCACCACAGTTGCGAAGCTTGCAGGTAAGCTGAAATCCAAAGGTAAGAAACCTCTTTTAGTAGCCTGCGATGTTTACCGTCCGGCGGCTATCACACAGCTGCAGGTCAACGGCGAGAAACAGGGCGTGGAAGTATTTTCCATGGGAGATAAGCAGAAGCCTGTGGATATTGCGAAAGCAGCCATAGAGCATGCGAAGGCAAATCAGCAGAATGTCGTACTTATCGATACAGCCGGTCGTCTTCATGTTGATGAAGATATGATGCAGGAACTTGCAGATATCAAGGCGAACATTCAGGTAGATGCAACCATTCTCATTGTAGATGCGATGACCGGACAGGATGCGGTAAATGTGGCAAGCACATTTGCTGATAAAGTAGGAATCGACGGTGTCATTCTTACCAAGATGGATGGTGATACCCGAGGCGGTGCAGCCCTTTCTATCAAGGCAGTAACCGGTAAGCCTATTCTGTATGTAGGTATGGGCGAGAAACTTTCTGATCTGGAGCAGTTCTATCCGGAACGTATGGCTTCCAGAATCCTTGGTATGGGTGATGTCATGAGCCTGATCGAGAAAGCAGAAGCTTCCATCGATAAAGAACAGGCGCAGGACATGCAGAAGAAGTTAAAGAAAATGGACTTTGACTTCAACGATTACCTTACCAGTATGGAACAGATGAACAAGATGGGCGGTATCGGCAGTATCCTGAATATGCTTCCGGGTATGGGCGGTAAGATGAAGGATATTGAGGGAATGATCGATGAGAAAGCCATGGACAGAACCAAGTCAATTATCCTTTCCATGACACCTCAGGAGAGAAGCAATCCGTCAATCCTGAACATTTCCAGAAAGAACCGTATTGCCAGAGGTGCAGGAGTAGATGTCTCTGAAGTAAACCGTCTGGTGAAACAGTTTGAGCAGAGCAAGAAGATGATGAAACAGATGCCTGGTCTTATGGGCGGAAAAGCCGGTAAGCGCAGTGGTGGATTTAAACTTCCGTTCGGACTGTAATTGAGAAGTTAGCGAAGCGGATAACGCTTTGACATAAAAGTTACTGTTTCATAGCTGAACAGTAATATAACATAAGAAAACAATATATTTTATTTAATGGAGGAAAAGAAACAATGGCAGTTAAAATCAGATTAAGAAGAATGGGACAGAAGAAAGCACCTTTTTTATAGAATCGTAGTTGCAGATTCCCGTTGCAAACGTGATGGAAGATGCATCGAAGAAATCGGAACATACGATCCAAACCTTGAGCCAAGCGCTGTAACAGTTGATGAAGAAGCAGCTAAAAAATGGCTTGCAGCAGGAGCTCAGCCTACAGATGTTGTAGCAAAAATCCTCAAAGATGCCGGAATTGAAAAATAATTCAGATATACCAGGATAAGGTATTTCTGCAGCGTCCGTAGGGGACGGGTCAGGGAGGTATGTAATGAAAGAATTAGTGGAAGTAATTGCAAAATCTCTTGTTGAAAATCCGGATGAAGTAGTTGTTACTGAGACAGAAAAGGAAGACGCGATCATCGTTGAACTGAAAGTCGGACCTGCTGACATGGGCAAGGTTATCGGACGGCAGGGAAGAATTGCGAAAGCGATCCGAACTGTGGTAAAAGCAGCTTCTTCAAAAAGCAGCAAAAAAGTGATTGTAGATATTCTGCAATGAAAATAAGGGTCAGGAGCTGTGGAACATCCCATGGCTCCTGATTTGGGTTTAAGCGGATTTGGAATATGGATCAGCATTCGCTGTGAGCAGGCATAAAAGCAGAATGCAAATGACGTATGATATGAAAATTATAGGAGTCAGCAGATGGAAGATTTATTAAAAGTTGGTGTGATCACTACGACACACGGAATACGCGGGGAAGTAAAAGTATATCCTACCACAGATGCAGACAGATTTCTGGATCTGGAATATGTTCTGCTTGACACAGGCAGAGAAAAAAGGAAAGCTTGAAATAGAGAATGTTAAGTATTTCAAGAACCTTGTAATCCTGAAATTCAGGGGAATTGATAATATTAATGATATAGAGATGTATAAAAAAATGAGAACTCTGGATCCCGAGAGAAGAAGCACAGGAGCTGGAAGAAGATGAATATTACATTGCAGACCTGATCGGTATGGATGTAGTTCTCGAAGACGGAAGCAAATTTGGAACTCTGAAAGATGTAATGGAAACAGGCGCTAATGATGTCTATGTAGTAGAGGATGCCAAAGGCGAAGAAATTCTGCTCCCTGCTATCAGGGAATGTATCCTTGATGTGGATGTGGAGAAGAATGTAATGACCATTCATCTGATGAAAGGATTAATATAAATGAATTTTCATGTTTTAACCCTGTTTCCGGAGATGATTGAACATGGCATGAATACCAGCATTACCGGACGTGCGATCACAAAAGGTCTCCTCACACTGGAGGCAGTGAACATTCGTGATTATGCATTCAATAAGCACCAGAAAGTGGATGATTATACCTATGGCGGCGGTGCCGGAATGCTGATGCAGGCAGAACCGGTTTACCTTGCTTATGAGGCGATTGCAAACCGTACGGCAAAAAAGCCAAGAGTTGTATATCTGACTCCTCAGGGGCATGTATTTAACCAGGCTATGGCCAGAGAAATGGCGCAGGAAGAGGATCTGGTATTCCTTTGTGGACACTATGAGGGAATTGATGAGCGTGTTCTGGAGGAAATCGTCACAGATTACGTATCTATCGGAGATTACGTGCTTACAGGCGGCGAACTTCCTGCAATGGTCATGATGGATTCCATTTCAAGAATGGTTCCGGGTGTACTGAACAATCAGGAGTCCGGTGAGACAGAATCCTTTGCAGGAAACCTTCTGGAGTATCCGCAGTACAGCCGTCCGGAAGAGTGGCATGGCAAAAAAGTACCGGAGGTTCTTATGTCCGGTCATCACGCAAACATAGAAAAGTGGCGCAGAGAGCAGTCAATTTACCGCACGGCAAAAAGACGCCCGGATCTTCTTAAGAAAGCTGATCTGACAAACAAAGAATGGAACTATGTGCGCCAGTTAAGGAAACAGTGGAAGGAAGAAGAGGAGCAGATAAAATGAAAACATCAGATTTTTATTATGACCTTCCTCAGGAACTGATCGCTCAGGATCCTCTGGAGGACAGAAGTTCATCCAGACTGATGCATCTGTCTTTAAAAGATGGCAGCATTGAGCATCGCCATTTCACAGATGTTCTGGATTATATGGAAGAGGGAGACTGCCTGGTCATCAACGATACAAAGGTAATCCCTGCCCGGTTATACGGACATAAAGAAGAGACAGGAGCACTAATCGAAATCCTGCTTCTGAAGCGAAGAGAGAATGATATCTGGGAGTGTCTGGTAAAACCCGGAAAGAAGGCACGCCCGGGTGCTAAGATCACATTTGGAAATGGTATTTTAAAAGGTGAGATTATTGATGTGGTGGACGAGGGAAACCGTCTGATCCAGTTCCATTATGAAGGAATCTTTGAGGAAATCCTGGATCAGCTTGGCGAAATGCCTCTGCCGCCTTATATTACACATAAACTGAAAGATAAGAACCGTTATCAGACAGTTTATGCAAAGAACGAAGGCTCCGCAGCAGCACCGACAGCAGGATTGCACTTTACTAAAGAGCTTCTTGAAAAAGTAAAGGAAAAAGGCGTCAATATCGCTCATGTGACTCTTCATGTAGGTCTCGGAACTTTCCGCCCTGTCAAAGTAGATGACGTGGAAAGCCACCATATGCATTCCGAATTCTACATAGTAGAGGAGGATCAGGCAAAGCTGATCAATGACACAAAGAAGGCAGGTAAACGTGTAATAGCAGTAGGAACCACAAGCTGCAGAACACTGGAATCTGCAACAGGAGAAGATGGAATTCTGAAATCCGGAAGCGGATGGACAGAAATCTTTATCTATCCGGGCTATCATTTTAAAATGATCGATGCCCTGATCACAAACTTCCACCTGCCGGAATCCACACTTGTGATGTTGGTGTCTGCGCTGGCAGGCAAGGAGAATATCATGCATGCCTATGAGACTGCAGTGCAGGAAAAGTACAGATTTTTCTCTTTTGGAGATGCTATGATTATCATATAATGTCACCCAAATAATTATATCAATCAATTATCTGGTTATGAGCAAGTAGCGAAGAGGATGCTTTTATCTGCCTGATAAAAGCATAGTAAAAATATAAAAAAGAGCTGAGAAGTCCTTAACTGGATTTTTCAGCTCTTTTGAAGTATTGATGTGATTTTGGATGAATGAAGGCTCTATTTATTCGGCGTCCGAATTATCGGTATCATAGGATTCGTTGTATGTCTCTGCGTCTGTGTCATCTGAAGCTGAACTGTTCATATCACGATATCGCTATCTGAAGCAGCTGTATCTGCAGAACTTGCTCTGGGAGATCATTATTACTGTTATATTTTGCAGTAAAAGTACTGCCTTCTGCAGTAGAAATCCAGGAACTCCGCTCATTGATTTTCCAAGGATTCTTGTTGCCTCATCACCTTCTGCCGGAGTTGGCTGATAATTATTATATCCATCATAGGCAGCAGAAGAAATGGAGCAGGGAATGATATTGGTCACGTTGTCCTTTTTTTACCCCATCGGCATCAATAGTAAAGGTCTGCTGGTAGATCATGGTGTCCATATCACTTGGAGAACTGTTGCCACCGAAGCAGAAGTTTCCGAGGCTGTATACAATATTCCTGCCTTTATAAGTTTCAATGCCCTGAAGTACATGCGGATGATGTCCGCATACAAGATCAGCGCCTTCATCGATCGCGATGCGTCCAAGTGTTGTCTGGTTGCTGTCCGGAACGGTTTCCGTTTCATTACCCCAGTGGAAGATCACTACGATCAGCTGTGCCCCGTCTGCCTTTACTTTTGCAATATTGTCTTTTAACTGCTGCTCGCGCTCAAGATGGTCGTACAGTTCATAGATACCGACTAATCCCACTTTGATTCCCTTTACATCCATAACAGCAGTTTCATCATATCCGAAATGAACGATTCCTGCATCATCCAGTGCTGCCAGAGTATCATCGAAACTCTGATCACCGTAATCATGACTGTGATTGTTAGCGGTATTTACGGCCTCTACAGATCCGCCTGTCAGAATAGAGGCATAGGATGCGGGTGCTTTAAATGCAAATGTTTTATCCTCCCGTTCATCAGAATCGGTGAGTGTTCCTTCAAAATTTGCAATAGTCAGATCATCTGTGGAGAAAATATCTTTTACATTCTGCAGGAAATAATCTGCACCGTAATTTTCATAATAAGCATTTAAGCTGGTATCATAATCAAAAGTTTCATCTGTGCCAAGAGTGCAGTCACCGACAACACTGAGTGTCAGAGAAACAGGAGAAGATACTGTAGCATTGGAAGAATCCGTGTTCTGAGAATCTGAGGATGCTTTCTGGCAGTTGTCCTTAGAAGCGTTCATGGAAACAGTTTTTTTGGCTGCTGCCTGTCTGGAACTCATATAGTTGCTGCATCCGCGGATACCTGCCAGAATAAGTATAAAAACCAGAACAAAGATACCGATACCTGTTGCAATCAGCAATTTTTGCCTTTTTTCCTGATAGTATTTTGATTTTTTGTAGATGTCTTTCCTGCGTGCAGAAGAAGATTTCGTCTGGCTTCGCTTGTTGGATTGTAGGCTCATATGTATAGTTCTCGCTTTCGTTTATAATAGATTAGAGATATAGTATTAAAAAAATATTAAAGAGACCGGGCAGTTAAAATATCTGAACAGATGATCAGAATTAACAAAAAATAAATCGTAATTGCTATAGGATATATTCAAAGTATATAGAGAATTCACAGAATCGTCAAGAAATAAGTCTTTTCATAAAACCGTATTTTTGTTATAATACCATGACAAAAGGTTACATAAATATTACAAACAGAAAAAAAGAGATGTGTTTATCCTAAAGCGTATGAAACATGCTCTGAAAGCACTCAAAGATAATGAGAGATGGGTACGTGAGATAGCACTTCTCAGGAAAGAATATGAGGAAAAATAAAGATGAAAACATTGATATTCAACGGTTCACCGCGAAAGAACGGTGAAACTGCATATATGATCCGGACTCTGCAGGAAAATCTTGGAGGGGATTTTAAGGTGGTTAATGCCTACAGGGCAGATATCCGCCCGTGTATAGACTGCAGATGGTGTTTTGATCATGCAGGATGCGCAGTCAAAGATGAATGGCAGGAGGTTCTTTCGTACATTGAAGAATGTGACCATATTATTATGGCATCTCCTGTATATTTTGAGGAGGTTACGGGAATGCTTCTTGCTGTGATGAGCAGACTGCAGACCTATTTCAGTGCAAGATATATCCGTAAAGAAGAACCTGTTCCTAAGAAGAAAACAGGAGCAGTTCTGCTGACAGCAGGAAGTATCGGACCCAGAGAAAAAGCGGAAAGTACGGCAGAGATGCTGCTTCGTCAGATGAGCTGTGACAGTCTGGGGACTGTATATGTGAACCGTACAGACAAAGTGCCGGTCAGAGACAGAGAAGATATCATACAGGAAATAAAAGATCTGGCAGGCAGATTGAGAACAGCAGAATAAATATTATCTGAAAATGAAACACCATTTGTGTTATGTGGAACAGACGAAAGGATGATTAAAATGAAAAAATAAAATACTTTATGATTACAGGAATGCTTCTGGCATCCATCGGTCTTGCCGGATGTGGGAAGAAGTCAGAAGATGATATTACAAATAAGGAAATTTATCAGGATGATCTTGAACCGCTGACAGAAGAAGAGCTGAATGAAATGGATGCAGATACTTCTGACGAGGATATGAAACAGATTGATGAGCCTGAGGAAGAAACCGCTGAACATTACAGATACTACAGATGCAACAGAAACTACAGATAAAACGGAAAATACAGATAAAGCAGAAACTTCAGATTCTTCTGCAAAAAAATCTGCGGATAAAACTGAAACATCAGATTCTGCAGATACAACGAAATCAGAAACGAAAACTGAAAAATAATCACAAGGGGGCTGTCGCTGGAATTATTATTGCGACAGCCCCCTGATCATATTTCTGTAATTATCAGGAAAGAACCTCGTTCTTCAGTTCGTTCCCATCCATAAATGCTTTCGCATTTTCGAGAGTAGTCTCGGCAATGTTAGTCAGTGCTTCTTTTGTAAAGAATCCCTGATGAGAAGTCATCACTACATTCGGGAAGGAAAGCAGGCGCTGGGTAATGGAGCTCTGCAGAATACGCTCGGACATATCCTCGAATACGAAATCAGTTTCTTCTTCATAAACATCCAGTCCTACTGCAAAGAACTTATGATCACGGATTCCGGAGATCAGGTCCTCTGTCTTGATCAGGCCGCCGCGGGAAGTGTTTACAAGAATTACACCATCTTTCATTTTGGCGATAGTTTCTTCATTGATGATGTGTTTGGTTTCTTCTGTAAGCGGGCAGTGAAGACTGATGAGATCACTGGTTGCCAGAAGCTCATCCAGAGATACATATTCCAGATAATCCAGGCTCTTATTCGGGAAAAGATCGTAAGCGATAACTCTCATACCAAAACCTTTGCAGATTTTTGCCATTGCCTGGCCAATTTTTCCGGTACCAATGATTCCGGCAGTTTTCTGATAGAAATTAAGTCCCATCAGACCACTTAAAGAGAAGTTGTTTTCGCGGCATTTGATGTATGCTTTATGTGTGTGGCGGTTTGCGGTCAGCGCAAGTGCCATTGCATGCTCAGCCACAGCTTCCGGAGAATATCCCGGAACACGCAGAACCTTCATTCCGAATTTGTGAGCAGTTTCCAGATCTACATTGTTATATCCTGCGCAGCGCATAAGGATCAGTTTTACACCCTGAGCATTCAGCTCTTCGATAACAGGAGTGCTCAGATCAGCGTTTACAAAAGCGCAGATTGCCTCATATCCTTTTGCAAGGGAAGCAGTTTCTTCGTGAATATTTGCTTCGGTAAATTTAATTGTAATTCCCGGATAGGAAGGAAGAAGCTTCTCGAAAAATTCCTCGTCGTAGTTTTTTGTGCCGTAAAATAAGATTTTCATAAATGTTAGCTCCTCTCTGGCTGTATACCTGTATGGTATACTCACCGTGAAAATTATAATATCAGTGTTTATAGCAATCCTCATAAAATAATGCATCTTAATCCAGACCATCAGAGTGTGAAAATCCTGCTATAGTAAAACAAATCGAATAATGTTAAAATAATAACAATCTTCTGACGATTCACATTATAACCGATTTATCGGAAAAAGAAAAGACTATTTTGGATAAAATTTCTCAAGTATCTATAAAAATACAATCTGAGAGAGTATGAAGATACTGTAAATAGGAATTGCAAATTATGCTTTGTTATGAAAAGTATGTACAGAAAGACAAAAGATATGCAGGATAAAAAACATTTTGCGGGATATTACAGGTGAACAGTAAAAATTATGCTGCTGTCAACAAACATAAAAAAAGTGATATGTTGACAGCAGCATAATTATAAATGACAGTTGCTATTTTCCGAGAGAGTACAGATCTTCATAGAATTCCGGATAGGAAATTTTAACGCAGTCCCCATCTTTGATAGTAAGTGTACCGTCACAAATTGTACCTGCAACAGCAAAGGACATGGCAATACGGTGATCAAGATAAGAATTGATCTCGGCACCATGAAGTGGCTTTCCTCCATGGATGATCATTCCGTCATCAGTCGGCTGAATATCAGCTCCCATGCGTTTCAGTCCTTCTGTTACCACTGCGATACGGTCGGATTCTTTTACCTTCAGCTCCTGTGCGTCCCTGATAACAGTAGTCCCCTCTGCAAAAGCTGCCATTACAGCGATCATCGGGATTTCATCGATCAGTGTGGGGATGATCTCACCCTCAACAGTGGTTCCGTGAAGACTGCTTGTGCGGATCAGCAGGTCAGCGGTAGGCTCACCCTCTGTACTTGCATTCAGCAGAGTAATATCAGCCCCCATAGCCTTGCATACACGAAGCATTCCGTCTCTGGTTGGATTAATGCCTACATTTTTAAGAAGAATCTCACTTCCGGGAGTAAGAAGCCCTGCTGCGATAAAGTAAGCAGCAGAAGAAATATCTCCGGGAACTTTAATCTCGCGTCCGTTCAGCACAGGCTCCGGTTCAATAGAAGCAGTTGTTCCCTGGGAATTTACATTTGCGCCGAAATAATTCAGCATGATTTCCGTATGATTTCTGGAAAGTACCGGCTCAGTAACGCTGGTGATCCCATCTGCATACATACCAGCCAGAAGCACGCAGGATTTTACCTGTGCGGAAGCAACCGGTGACTGATAATGAGCGGCATGTAAAGGCCTTCCTGTAATACGCAAAGGTGCGCATCCATTGCCTCTAAGACTCACGATATCAGCGCCCATAGACAGAAGAGGAGTCATAATCCTTTTCATTGGACGGGACTGAATGGAAGCGTCGCCGTTTAATTCGCTGGTAAAAGACTGTCCTGCCAGAATTCCGGAGATCAGTCTTGTGGTAGTCCCGCTGTTTCCCACATCCAGAGTTTCAGACGGAGCACTGAGTCCGTGAAGTCCCTTTCCATGAACGAGGATTTCGGAAGCATTTCTTTCAATATCGATTCCCATTTTCCGGAAACAGGAGATAGTAGAGAGACAGTCAGCTCCCTCAAGAAAATGTGTGATCTTTGTAGTACCCTGTGCAAGAGAACCGAACATGACTGCACGATGGGAAATGGATTTATCTCCGGGTACAGTGAGTTCTCCTCTGAGGTTTGTCTGTTTTTTTATTTCCATGTTTGATTCCTGCCTGTTTTTATAATATTTCTGTATTTCCCTGCAGCTATTTATAGCAATCTGCTTTTGACAAAATATTTTTGAAATGAATGTCAAAGGGTGATCTGTTTAGAGCGTGTCTGAAAAAAGGCTTTCTGCAAGATGTGCGTCACAATTTGTGGGATATTTTGCCCGGATGAGGGCGCCGTAGCGGGCTACGGCAACTGAATTCGGGTGAAATATCCCGCAAAGTGGGGCGTGCAGATTGCGG
>ENA-OQCU01000311-OQCU01000311.1-human-gut-metagenome-genome-assembly--contig:-NODE-311-length-24504-cov-4.436190_pt1 | contig 24504 bp, 20 predicted proteins | sample MGYA00242504_ERZ504590 | MGnify/ENA primary metagenome ERZ504590 (study PRJEB26092, sample SAMD00036318) | human gut metagenome | host: Homo sapiens | study: EMG produced TPA metagenomics assembly of... | reverse complement strand
GTCCAGTTAATTGGCATTTCTGACATGGTCGTAAACCCTTCCGTTTCGTACAACTTACTACTATGCCCTATCTGGAAATAAACATTGCGTGCCTTTTTTGCTTTCATTGACCCAAACCACCGGATGATCCGCCCATCTTGATGTCCGATGCAGGCGTGTAGCTCGATTCGTCTACATTGGCTAATACATGTACATTAGGGCGCGGACTCTTGTCATAAGTATACCACTCGTCATCGGGCACCACGCAAAGAGGCCGGAACATCCTTCATTACCGGATCTGTTTATCTTCCACAATCAGCGTACCGTCGGCCAGCGGAGCTATGTAGTTCTTGAAACGTACACCACCCATGAAATCAGAGAACCATTGCCACATGGGATACCGTCAAACTCGCCCAGCAAAGTAGCATGATGGAAACCGATCCAGCCGCCACGGCCTTCTTCTATATACTTGACGAATGCATCTTCCGCTTCCTTCGGCCAAGTATAAGGCGGGAAATCCAATTGAATAACCAAGCTGAACTGCGACAAGTAAGCCTCCGTTATGTTCCTGGCATTGTTTATCTCGGTAATACTGAAATTCCCCTTTACACCTTCGGCCGCCAACCACTTCAAGCCGGCATCTGTAAATCCTCCGTGCTGTCCACCACGTTCCGTCAACACCAGTACCTTCGCCTTGTGCGGCTTGCCCAATAGGTTTTCTGCTACCGTACGGCGCAAATCACCCTGCTCATTGTCTCCGCTATAATCCCAATACATGCCTCCCAGCAAATCTTTATCCAGAATATACTGACACTTGATGGCAAGTGAACGGGGATTCTCAAAACCAAATACCAACGTATCATTCTTATCGGCCAGATAAGGCACTTGAGCCACCTCATCCCACTTTTCAGTATATTGGGTATCCGTATTCCCTACCTTATTATAGTCTTGGAAGCTGGGATAACCGTCACCTCCACGACCATAGAAGGGCATACCCATCACCAGCTTGGAAGGCGGTACGCCCGCTTTCAAGTGTGCAGTAACGGCACCGTCCGAAGTAATGTCACCGCTATGTCCTGACGGATAAAGCGCCGAATGGTGCTTGGGAGCAGAAGCCATGTCATAAGCCATGATATTCACAAAATCGACGGAAGGCAAGATAGCCTTGAAGTCAATGTAACGGGCAGAAGCTACGGTGGCAAGTGTCAGTTCCTTTTCATTGCCGATGGCAGCTCTGATATCCTGCATCAGAAGTGTAAAATTCTCCGTATCGTCCGGTGACGAGGATATATTTGCCATAGAGCTGGTGGGATATTCCCAATCGATGTCAATGCCATCCAAAGCGAACTCCTTCACCACACGGTCACAGTCCGCGGCAAAAGCACGGCGATATTCATCATTGGCAGCCATCTCACTGAAACGTCCGCTTCCCCAGCCGCCGATGGAAAGCAGCACTTTCAGCTCCGGCTTCTGTTTCCTCAAATCAACAATCTGTCTCAAACGTTCCTCATTATCAATCTTGACACCGTTAAAGCTCTCGTTTACATGACCGAACGCATAGTTGATATGCGTCATGTACTGCGGGTCGGGCATCACCTCACTCCACGAAGTGACATAAGCAACCACAACCTTTGAATCGCGGGAAGCCGCAACGACCTCTTCTCCCGACTTAACGCTACCGCATGAAACCAATACGCCCAAAGCGGCAGCCATCATCATTCTAATTTTTTTCATAAGTACTATCTTTAATTACAAATTATCGCAGGTCTGACGGACCCGTGAACCTATCAATGCATAATACAGCATAAACGCTTCTCCAAAAAGAACGATGAGCCATGACCATCTCCAGCCTCCAAGAACATCGGCAAGCACTCCTTGCAACAAGGGCAATATGGCACCGCCTACCACTCCAATCATGAACACACCCGAAGCCACCGAAGTGTATTTTCCCAAATGGGCAACGGACAAAGTAAAGATAGCTCCCCACATGATGGAATGGAACAGACCTACTGCCGTGAGCAGCCACGGATTATTCAGAAGAATGGCCAGTAGGGCGAGTAGTCCTGCCGATACCGTAGTAACCGTCAACTGCACGCGGGGAGAAATCCTGCTCAGGCTGCTCCCCACCAGGCGGCCCACAAGCATACCACCCCAATAGAGCGTAGCCATCAGTGCCGGAGAAGCATAATCCATCTCGATGGCATACAGATTGATATTGGCCCCGATACAGACTTCCACTCCTACATAAAAGAAGATAGCCACCACGCCCAATGTCAGATGACGGAAGGACCATACACTTTTTTCCAGCTTTCTCCCTTCTCTACCCTGGTTCCTTGGATATCGGGCAAAGACAATTTCATCAACAACAATACAATCAAAGAAATAACAGCCATCAATGCCAGGAACGGAACCATCAGCTGGTCAATCTGAATGTCCTCCATAGACAGACCGCCGAACACGACACCGGTCACGAAATAAGGAGCAAGCGTAGTTCCCACAGAATTGGCGGAACCGCCTATAGCCAAACGCTGAATGGACTGGGTACCCTTGACATGGCAAGCCGTCAGATAAGGATTTATAACCACTTGCAGAATGGTAGCCGAAGCCCCTACCACGAAAGAACCCAGTAAGAAAATCAAGAACCCTCCAGGGATAACATTATTTCCTGCATGCCAATTCGCTTCAGGAAAGTGTACTGTGAAATAGGAAGAGGCAAAGAACAAACCAAGCCCCACAATCATCACCAGCAATCCACGCATCAATGTTCCTTTATATCCGTATTTACTAATCCACGACGAGCCTACCCCTCCACAAACCGGATAAGCAAGGAACCAGGAGAAAGTAATCAAAGTAGCAAAAGTATTTTTCAACCCGCCCACTTCCGAAAGAAAAGTTTCTTTCAGAGGACCCTGAAACTGAGTATTGGCAGTCGTAAGGAAACCTACAATAAAGAACAAGAACACCATCGTGATGAATGGCCCCATATAGTTTATTTGTTTTTCTTGTTGTGTCATAGTATTTTGATTATTAATTCAAATAATTAGTTATCAGCCGCCTGCAAGGCGACTTAGCAGTTAAGCATGCTTGCCGCCGCCTCATCCAGCAGAAATTCACAGTTGGGATGAAGCTGAAGGATGGAAGCAGGAACATCTGTTGTCACAGGCCCTTCAAGCATCCGCTTGACAATATCCGCTTTATTAGTCCCTTTGGCAACCAGTACAATCCGGCGTGCCTGCATAATGTTCTTTATTCCCAAAGTAGCCCCTCCCAACTCTTTATCGGGAGGAGTACCCGTTTCTCTACGGATGCGTTCTTCCAGTTCCACATTCATCCGGGTCACCCATGCTTCACCGCCAAAGGGAGATTCCGGCTGGTTGAATCCCAGATGTCCGTTCTCACCCAACCCTAAAATCAGCAAATCAATGCCGCCACGGTTCGCAATTTCCTGCTGGAAATCCCTGCATGACTGTTCAAAATCACCAGAAATGGTAGGCAGCATCAAAAAATTCTCTTCCTTGATGCCCAATGTATCCATCAACTCCGTTTTCAGCATCGTGTAGCATGCTCCGGCATATTCGCGCGGCACATTCGTTACCTCATCCAATCCGAAGAAAGTAACGGTATCCACCTTAAACGGATATTTAGTATAGATTTCTCCCACCAACCGATGAAGATTGCCGGTAGTACGTCCCGTCGAAAGTCCTATCACACTCTCCGGTTCATTCAACATCTGCCCGATGATGCGCCATGCAGCCGTGCAGTCAAACTCCTTTTCATTCTTTGTTATTGTTATTTTCATATTCTTAATCATTAATTCCTAATCACATATTCATCGCCACCGCGCCGGCCCCCAGAAGCCCGATAAATCCGGGATTCAGTTTCGTAATGACAACCCCGTTGCTGACAAAACGCATGGTCGTAGGATGAAGTTTCTCCAGAATCTTCTCGTGCATATATCCGTCGGCCACAATGCCTCCACCCAACACCACCGTGTCCGGGTCAATCACACGTACCAGATTCATGATAAGATTGGCAAGCGCCTCAGCTGCATTCTCCACCAGCACCGTACAGAGAGGGTCACCTTTCTGACTAAGTGCAAACACCTCACTCACAATCACCCGTTCCCCTTTTTCAGCCGGAATATGCAGGCCGGTCTCATACTGGTTGCGGAGCAGACGGGCACAATTGTCAAAACCTATGCCGGCAGCAATCGCCTCCACACAGTCCATCCGTCCACAACCGCATTTAATGCCTATGTTCACACCTACACGCACGTGTCCCACTTCGCCGGCATTGAAATGACTGCCACGGATTTGTCTCCCATTTATCACCGTACCCACGGCAATGCCTGTACCTACATTTACGTATATAAAGTTTTTGGAAATTTGTCCGAATCCCCAGACGCGTTCGGCTCTTGTAGCGCTCTTCACATCATTGTCTATATGGCAAGGCATGCCATATATATCCGACAGTTCCTTTGCCAACTCAATCCGCTGTGTCCTGCTCGGGTCAATCTGCAGCCAGACACCTTCGTTGGGATCTACACGCCCTATCAGCCCAACACCCATCGCTACCGGTTTCTGGTCATACCAGCCCACGGTACGGATATAATCATCGAGCGACGACTTGATGATTTCCAGCGCAGCCTGCTGATTAAAGTAACCGGAGTCATATTTCTTATACCTCAAAATGTTGCCACGGCTATCCATTTCGCCAATCAGCAACTTCGTGCCTCCTAAATCAAGACCTAAATACGTTTCCATTTTTTATATGCGTTTTTTAATATTGTTTACTGTCCACAATATTACGCACTATCAGGGAGACAAGGGTTTATTCTCTGACAAAAAAGGTTTAATACTTGTCAGCGGTGGTTCAAAAGCAGTCTTCATGGCTCTAAATTTTGCTGGGACTGGTACCAAACTGCTTTTTGAAGCATGTACTGAAATATTTCGGGTCAGAAAATCCGACCATATTCGCCACTTCCCCTATCGAATATTTCCGGGAAACCAGCAGCTCTTTTGCCTTGTTCAAACGGACAATGCGGATGAAATCATTCGGTCCCTGCCCGGTCAGCGTCTTTATCTTATTGTAGACAGAAGTGCGGCTCATGCCCAGCATCCGGCAGAAGTCATTGATGGAGAATTCCGAATCGGACAACTCCTCCTCAATCACTTTCATAACCTTGTCCAGAAACTCCTTGTCCAACTGGCTGGTATAGTCTGTCTCTTCGGGCTGCGCATCCATCGCCAACACGGTTTCGCGCAAATGCTGCCTATTCTGAAGAATATTCCTGATACGCACTTTCAGCACAGACAAGTCGAAAGGCTTGATGATGTAGTCATTGGCACCGGCCTCCAGTCCGAAGATGATATTTTCCCTCTCACTCAGTGCGGTCAGTAATATAATAGGTATATGGCTTGTATCTACCGATGATTTCAGAATCCGGCACAATTCATCACCTTCCAGTACCGGCATCACAATGTCCGAGATAATGATATCAGGATTGATTTCCCTTGCCGTCTCCAATGCCTTTCCGCCGTCGGGCACGGCAACTACCTTATATTCGGAAGACAAGCTGTCCACCAGATACTCCCTCATATCCGCATCGTCCTCCGCCAGAAGAAGGACATTCTTCCCGGCACGTTCCGTTTCTTCATGCACAGCCCCGGTAGCGGCCTGAGCTTCTTCCCGGCCGTCAGCCTTCGCTTCCACCGCCACGCTCGCCTTTATCCTCTGCGGGAAAGTTACCGTAAACGTAGTTCCCTGCCCTTCCACGCTACTGAAAGAGATGGTGCCGTGATGCTGTTTCACAATGCGGCGCGTAATCATCAGACCGATGCCCGAACCGGTTTCCTCAAAGTTCATGGCATTCTGGGCTCTATAATATTCGTGGAAGATATTGCCCTGCTCCTCTTTCGGAATGCCGATGCCCGTATCCTTCACTTCAATAGTCCATTTCTTTCTTGCAGTCTTCACCAGTATATGGATGGCTCCCTTCTCTGTATACTTCAAGGCATTGGAGAGCAGATTGTCTATGATATGATCCATCTTCTCCCGGTCAATCCAAACCTTGGGCATATCCGGCTCCACCTCCAACTCTATCCCGACGCTCTTCTGCATGGCAGCTAAGTGAAACTCCGCCATTTTTTCCTCCAGATAAGCCTTAATGTCGTTATGGAGAAACCTTCAGACACTCCTCGGCATGCAGTTCCGTTTTCTGCAACTCAAGCAGTTGAGTAATCATTCCCATCAGTTTTTCCACATTCTTCATTGCCATCCGCAACGGTTTTCTTACCCTGCTCCGGAAGTCCCTCCTGCGCTTCGAGCTCGCTCAGCGGAGCCTTTATTAAAGTAACCGGTGTACGGATATCATGGGCTATACTGATAAAGGAACGTATCTTGTCCCTTATACGCCCCTCGTTCACCTTATGCCTCCTATACTGCACAAACATGCAGACAAAGACAAACAACAAGATGAAATAGAGGAGCAGCGCCCACCACGAAACCCAGTAAGGGTTATGAATGACAATGTCCAGACTTCTTTCTCCCACCTGCTGCCCGGTGTACTTATCAAATGCCCGCAAGCGGAATACATACTTACCGGACGAGAGATTCATATAGCTCACGTTCCGCACTGAATTGGAGTGTTCCCACTCTTCATTGTGATTTTCGAGCCTATACTCATATCTGATACGATGCGGGACTGCAAAGTTGATGGCAGAGAAGGAAATTGAGAAGGAGTTTTGATTATACTTCAAATCTATTTTCCGGGTATCATTGATATTCGTTTGCAAAAGAGAGCCTTTCATTCCCGCTTTGACCGATTCATAAAGCAGTTTAAAGTCTGTCAGAATCAGCTCAACGGGTGCATGAGTCCCCAAGTCCAAAGACGGGAGAAAGGAAAGAACCCCTTCTGCAGTACCGAAAGCAAGACATCCATTCTTCAACTTAAGGGCAGCATTCGGGTTGTAATATCCCCAGCTGACATCCCAAAAAAATCATTGGCACTGATGATAATATCCCGGGAACAATCCAAGCAATACAATTCCTTCTCCGTACTGAACCAGATACGCCCTTCGTTATCCTCCAGCAGACTATTGATGGAATTGGAAACCAGATTGTCATCTACGGTATATGCATGCACCTCTTTCCCATCCGGACCAACACGTATAAGGCCTTCCCCGTCTGTCGCCAGCCAAATATCACCGGATGAGGACTGCATCAGGCAACGGATAGGATAATGCAGAGAGATGTCTCCAAAACGTCTGATGCCACTGCGTGTCTCCCGACTTCTTATCAAAGACGGCCAACCCGCTGCAACCGGCAAATCAGTAATGAGCCCCCCTTACCCGGGCTTTATGTCACCTATGCAATCAATCGGGTAATATGTATAAGTATCCGTTCGTATATCGTAACGGGTAAACTCTCCTTCAATACCACCGAACCAGACATAATCCCCTTCCGCATAAATGGCATAAACATAGTCGGTGGCCATTCCCTTCTCCGGATGTGCATTTCTTTTCTCTTTCTTCTGTACCCGTCCGGTCTGTTTATGAATACAATAGACACCGATACCATAGCCACCTACCCAGATGTTTCCCCCGGAGTCTTCGGCAAGTGCCAATACCACTTTGCCACTATATTCCGTACCGTCCAGATAGTGGGTCCATTTGCGTGACCGAGGTTGATAGAGGCTGACGCCGTTGTTTGTACCATACCAATAATCTCCCTCCGAGTCCTGAAACATCACATTTACATGGTCCGACTTCAGGGAATTATCATTATTGCGTTCGTGCCTGATTCTATAGACATCCGGCATCTCCGGATCCAGATAGCTGATGCCATTCGTAGAAGTGCCAATCCATACAACTCCGGATTCATCCACACAAATATCGGATACCGTATTACCACTCAAGCTTTTGTCATCATCCCCGTTATTCATATAATGGTTCAAAAGTTCTCCGGTAGCGACATCCATGCAAAAAACACCTGCACCGTCGGCTCCCACCAGCAGCAAATTATCCTTTGTCCTTGCAAACGAACGGATAGGCACATGAGGAATCCGGTCATTCAAGGAATGTATTTGCCCTTCGGGACCGTCAAGCACAAATACGCCGTTTGAAAAGGTACCGATGAACAGCTTCGCTCCGAAGACATAGAGCGATTCCACATGCATCTCTGTATGCAGGTCAACCGGCCTCGTCTCAAAAGACGAAGAACCTGCCGCTCCTGCCTTCGTCAGCCGGAAGACACCCTTGTCGGTGCCTGCAAAAAACACTTCATCTTCCATTTGGACCATGCAACGGACAGATTGCCCCTTCAATCCGGCAAAAGACAGTCCTGCACTTTCTTCCCAAGAATAAAGCCCCTTCGACATACACAACCACAAACGGTTTTCGTCATCAAACAGCATATTATACAATACCGGAGAAGGCAGGTAATCGGCCAAGTCCACACGCAATTGGAAAGAGTCCGTCAGTTTGTTGTATGCATAGATTTTTCCATTCTTCAATGCAACCCAGACAATACCCTCCTTATCACACATCATGGTAGTGGAAGACTGGATATTGTCCCTGGAATCAACCATTCCGTCCAGCTTGTAATGCTTGATTTCATTCCCGTCATAACGATCTATCCCGACATGAGTATACACCCAGACAAATCCGGCTGAATCCTTGTTTATCTGGAATACTTGCCGACTGCCCAATCCCTCCTTGATACCCAAGGTGCGGAATGAACCGGCAAACAAGTCAGCGGACAAAAAAACGAACACCCATAACAGCAGAAATGTACATGCAACGGATTTATATGGAAACGGATATGGAGCAGACATAGGTCATATATTGTTTTTCGGATGCAATATTACGCATAAATATAAAAAAAATCGGTCGAAAAACTATCCGAATAGGTTCGATTTCTATTACTTTTGCCTTCCGAAAACCAACAAATCATGAGAAGCCATGCTCAGTAAGTTCAAATTAAACCAGCTCTATTTCAAGGACACACAGTTTGCCAACCTCATGACACGGCGCATTTTCAACGTCCTTCTGATAGCCAATCCTTACGATGCTTTCATGCTGGAAGATGACGGCCGCATCGACGAAAAGATATTCAATGAATACACTTCGCTCTCCTTGCGCTACCCTCCCCGTTTCACGCAGGTTTCCACTTGCGAGGAGGCGCTGACACAGCTGTCCTCCATCTCTTTCGACCTCATCATCTGCATGCCGGGCACGGGAGACAACGACAGCTTCGACGTGGCACGATACATCAAAAACCTGTATGAACAGATTCCGATGGTGATACTTACCCCTTTCAGCCACGGCATCACCAAGCGTATTGCCAATGAAGACCTCAGTCCCTTTGAGTATGTGTTCTGCTGGCTGGGAAACACCGACTTGCTGGTTTCCATCATCAAGCTGATAGAGGACAAGATGAACCTGGAGCACGACGTCAACGAAGTGGGTGTGCAGCTCATCCTGCTGGTGGAAGACGGCATCCGCTTTTACTCCTCCATCCTGCCCAATCTGTATAAATTCGTATTGAAGCAGAGCCAGGAATTCTCTACCGAAGCACTGAATGCCCACCAGCGCACACTGCGCATGAGGGGACGTCCCAAAATTGTACTGGCACGTACCTATGAAGAAGCCTTTGGCATCTACCAAAAATATAAGAATAATATATTAGGTGTCATCACCGACGTACGCTTCCCCCGCGTAGAACGGGGCGAGAAGGACGGACTGGCCGGTATCAAGCTCTGTGCCGCCATCCGCAAGGAAGACCCGTTTGTACCCCTTATCATACAGTCCAGCGAATCGGACAACGTAGCGTATGCAGCCAAATACGATGCCGCCTTCATCGACAAGAATTCCAAAAAGATGGATGTGGACCTGCGCCGTATTGTATCAGACAATTTCGGCTTCGGCGACTTTATCTTCCGCAACCCGAACACGCTGGAAGAGATTGCCCGCGTAAAGAATCTCAAAGAGCTGCAGAACATTCTTTTTGCTGTTCCGGCAGAATCATTCCTTTACCACATCAGCCGCAACCACGTCAGCCGCTGGCTCTACTCGCGTGCCATGTTTCCCGTGGCAGAGTTCCTGCGGCCCATCACCTGGAATAGCTTGCAAGACGTGGATGCCCACCGTAAAATTATCTTCGAGGCTATCGTGAAATACCGCAAGATGAAAAACCAGGGAGTAGTGGCAGTCTTCAGGCGCGACCGCTTTGACCGATACTCCAACTTTGCCCGTATTGGCGACGGTTCGCTGGGAGGCAAGGGGCGCGGACTGGCTTTCATCGACAACCTGGTGAAGCATCACCCCGAGTTCGAAGAGTTTGAGAATGCCCGTGTCGCCATCCCCAAGACCATCGTGCTCTGTACCGATGTGTTCGACGAGTTTATGGATACCAACAATCTGTATCAGATAGCCTTGTCCGATGCCGACGATGACGTCATCCTGCGCTACTTCCTCAAAGCAAAGCTGCCCGACCGCCTGGTGGAGGACTTCTTCACCTTCTTCGACGTGGTGAAGTCGCCGCTTGCCATCCGTTCGTCCTCGTTGTTGGAAGACTCGCACTACCAACCCTTCGCCGGCATCTACAACACCTACATGATTCCCTATCTGGACGACAAGTACGAGATGCTGCGCATGCTGAGCGATGCCATCAAGGGAGTATATGCTTCGGTCTACTTCCGCGACTCGAAGGCATACATGCAGGCAACGAGCAACGTTATCGACCAGGAAAAGATGGCTGTCATCCTGCAAGAGGTAGTGGGCAACCAGTATGGTGACCGCTACTACCCCAGCATGTCCGGTGTGGCACGTTCGCTCAACTACTACCCCATCGGCGACGAGAAGGCAGAAGAAGGTATCGTCAATCTGGCGCTCGGTTTAGGTAAATACATCGTGGACGGTGGCATGACGCTCCGCTTCTCGCCCTATCACCCCAACCAGGTGCTGCAAACCAGCGAAATGGAGATTGCCCTCAAAGAGACTCAGACCCGCTTCTATGCCCTCGACCTGCGCAATGCCGGTCACGACTTCTCCATCGACGACGGCTTCAACCTGCTGAAACTGCACGTCAAAGAAGCGGAAAAGGACGGAGCACTGAACTACATAGCCTCCACCTACGACCCTTACGACCAGATTATCCGCGACGGGCTTTATCCCGGCGGACGCAAAGTCATCACCTTTGCCAACATCCTGCAACACGACGTATTCCCCCTGCCACGCATCCTGCAACTGGCTTTGAAATACGGAGAGCAGGAGATGCGCCGTCCCGTAGAGATAGAGTTTGCCGCCACCATGAGCCGCGAGAAGGACAAAACCGGCACCTTCTACCTGCTGCAAATCCGCCCGATAGTCGACACCAAGGAGATGCTGGATGAAGACCTTACCGCTATTCCAGACAACCAGGTACTGCTCCGTTCCAACAACTCATTGGGACATGGCATCATGAACGAGATACATGACATTATCTATGTGAAGACAGACGACTATAGTGCCTCCCACAACCAGGAGATTGCCTGGGAGATAGAGAAGCTGAACCAGCAGTTCCTAGACGAAGGCCGCAACTATGTCCTTGTAGGTCCCGGACGCTGGGGTAGCAGTGACACCTGGCTCGGCATCCCCGTGAAGTGGCCGCACATCAGCGCTGCCCGCGTGATAGTGGAAGCCGGACTAACCAACTACCGGGTAGACCCCAGCCAGGGAACCCACTTCTTCCAGAACCTGACCTCCTTTGGAGTGGGATACTTTACCATCAACGCCTTTATGAATGACGGCGTATACAACCAGGAATTCCTGAATGCACAGCCTGCCGTACACGAGACGAAGTACCTGCGGCATGTACATTTCCACCAGCCGATGGTGGTAAAGATGGATGGCAAGAAGAAACTGGGAGTGGTGCTGATGCCCGAAGAATAAATCAGTCCGTCAGCCGGTGCAGCACAATCATCACCACCTCTGCGGGGGCAAACATGCGGATGGCCTTCTGCGAAGTGCCGATGCCGTTGGTGACAATCATCGGGATGTTCTTTGAGTTGTACTTCAGCCCGGAGAGGAACCGCTGCCCGTAGTGCGAGGGGACTATCGGTGCATAAAGCCCGAACAGCGTCACCTGCCCGCCATGCGTGTGTCCGGCCAGAATGAGGTCGGAGTTTGTCACCGGGACGTCCTCGGCATAGTCCGGCGTATGCGTCAGCAGGATTACGAAATCGTCGGGCGAAAGGCCGAGTGTGGGCGATGTGCCGTTCTTGGCCAAGTCGAAAGGATTGCGCACGCCCGCCACAAGAATCCGCTCACCGCCACGCCGCAGGGTGTCCACCTTATGCTCCAGCAGATGCATGCCATAATGCCTCATTTCGCGCACGATGTCGTCATAGCAAGCCTCGTAGTCATTGTTGCCAAGCACGGCATAGGTGCCCAACGGCGTCTTCACTTGCGCCAGGGCAGCCATGACGGGCGGCACGTACTGGCAGCCTTCGTGAAAGTCACCGCCAATCAGCAGCACGTCGGCCTTCTGGTCTATGAGCAGGCGGACCAGGTCCTTCAATCCCTCCTCCTTCAGCAGGCTTTTGTAGTGCAGGTCGGAGACAAAGGCGATGCGGAAGCCCTCGAAGGCGGCAGGCACGTCGCGATGCGTGAAGTCGTACGTCTTAATGCGGCTGACGCCCTTATAGGCCGAGCCTACGTGGGTGGTTTTCGATGTGATTCTTGTACCTCGCTGCACAATTACCTTTTGTACCGGTGCCGTTTTCTTTATCTGCTGTTTCTTTACCTCGCCCTTCGCCGGCTGGCGGCGGACATTACGCAAATCAGACTGGTCAAAGGTGAACATCGGCGAAAGGCGGGCAGGCAACCCGATAGTATCGCCAAGCTGCGTGCTGTCTGCCTGCATGACTGACTGCGGCAACGACACGGTAATCATCCGCTTGGAACGGCAGGAAGACAAGAGCAGCAGAGAAAGAATGGATATGTAGACTAACTTCTTCATCATAAGTGGGTACAAATATAGGGATTTTCAGTATTTTTGCTGGCAGATGCCGAACTAAATTGGAACTACGATGAACGAGATTAAACAGAATTCACCCTACGCATGGTTTCTCGCCGCCCGCCCCAAGACGTTGACGGGAGCCATCATCCCGGTATTGCTGGGCAGTGCCCTTGCCTTCAGCGACGGACAGTTCAAGACCGCACCCGCCCTGCTGTGCGCCCTCTTTGCCTGCGGCATGCAGATTGCCGCCAACTTTATCAACGACCTCTTCGACTTCCAGAAAGGGACCGACCGTCGGGAAGACCGGCTGGGGCCGCAGCGCGCCTGCGCCGAAGGTTGGATTACGCCGGCAGCCATGAAAACCGGCATCGGCATCGCACTGACACTGTCGTGCCTGGCAGGGCTGGCAGTGCTGTTCACCGTCTGGGGGCAGCTGCCCCACGGAGGCTGGGAACTGGTGGTGCTGGGCGTGGTGTGCATACTGTTTGCTTTCCTCTATACCACGCTGCTCTCCTATCGGGGCTGGGGCGACGTACTGGTGCTGGTGTTCTTCGGCTTCGTGCCCGTATGCGGCACCTACTACGTGCAGGCCTATACGCTGAATATGGATGTGGTGGTGCTGTCGCTCGTCAGTGGCCTCGCCATAGACACCTTGCTGATGGTGAACAACTATCGCGACCGCGAGCAGGATGCCGTGAGCGGCAAGTGTACGCTGGTGGTACGCTACGGCAAGAAGTTCGGTGAGAATATGTATCTGGCACTGGGCATCGCCGCCGTGCTGCTCTGCTTCTGGTTTGTCTACACGGGCAAGCTGACTCCGCTGGAATTTATCTGGGCTCCCTGCGTCTATCTCTATATGCACGCACTGACGTGGCGCAAAATGATACAGATAGGTAGCGGTAAAAAGCTGAACAGCATACTGGGCGAGACGTCGCGCAATATGCTGTTCTTAGGATTACTGTTAGCGGTGGCGCTGAATTGAGAGGTTAGGGGTTAAGGATTAGCGGTTAGACCCTAATCCCTAAACCTTAACCCCTACCTCCATACATCTGTTCGTAATACTTCTGATAGTCACCGCTGGTCACTTCTTCCACCCACGGCTGGTTGTTCAGGTACCATTCAATGGTCTTGACGATGCCGACCTCGAACTTCGTCTCCGGATACCAGCCCAGGGCATTGGTAATCTTTGTGGGGTCGATGGCATAACGCTGGTCGTGACCTAGGCGGTCTTTGACGAAGGTGATAAGGTCTTCGTTTATCCAGCTGATGTCAATCGTGCCGTCGGCGGCTTTTACTTGTTTCTTCAGCACTGCACGGTAACGGGGTTCTTCCTCCATCAAGCGGCGGACGGTGGCAATAGTCAGCTTCACGATTTCAAGATTGGTCTTTTCGTTGTGACCGCCTACGTTGTAGACTTCGCCTTCCACACCCTCGCGGACAACCAGGTCGATAGCTTTGCAGTGGTCTTCCACGTAGAGCCAGTCACGCACGTTACTGCCGTCGCCATAGACGGGGAGGTTCTTGCCTTCGAGAATATTCTTGATGATAAGCGGAATCAGCTTTTCGGGGAAGTGATAAGGACCGTAGTTGTTGGAACAGCGGGTGATAGTGACGGGCATCTTATAGGTGTCGTGATAGGCCATCACTACCATATCGGCACTCGTCTTGCTGGCGCTGTAAGGGCTGTGCGGGCAGAGCGGTGTTTGCTCTGTGAAGTAGCCTTCGGCACCAAGTGAGCCGTAAACTTCGTCGGTAGACACTTGATGGTAACGAACGCCTTTGCGCCAAGTGGGATAACCGGACTCGTCCTTACCCGTGACCCAGGCACGGCGGGCGGCATCGAGCAGGTTTTGTGTACCCAGGATGTTGGTCATCAGGAAAAGCTGGGGATTCTCTATGCTACGGTCTACGTGGCTCTCGGCAGCAAAATTCACTACGTAATCGAATTTATACTTGGCAAACAGTTCGTCGGCAAGCACGCGGTCGCAGATGTCACCTTTTACAAAAAAGCAACGTTCATCGTCAATGTCATTGGCAATGGTGCCCAGATTGCCTGCGTAGGTCAAGGCATCCAGTATCACCACTTTAATATCATTATGTTTTGCCAGGATATATTTAATATAGTTGGCGCCGATAAAACCGGCGGCACCGGTTACGAGATAAGTCTTCATGAGAATTAAAAATTATAAATTAAAAATTAAAGTCAGCGGGCCTTTATAGGAGAACTATTCTCCTTCTCTTTTTGGGGAACAAAGAGTTCATCGCTTCGATTCAGCCAGTTCCATCAGGTATTTGCCATATTCGGTCTTGCCAAGCTGTTCACCCAAGCGATACAGCTGGTCTACATCTATCCAGCCCTTGCGCCAGGCAATCTCTTCGATACAGCTCACGCGGAAGCCTTGACGGTTCTGGATGGTGGCGACAAAATTGCTGGCTTCCAGCAGGCTGTCGCAATTGCCGGTGTCGAGCCAGGCAAAGCCACGGCCGAAGAGCTCCACTTTCAGCGTGCCCTCGTCCAGATAGAGACGGTTGAGGTCGGTAATTTCGTATTCGCCGCGAGCAGAGGGCTTCAAGGAGGCGGCTTTCTCTGTCACGGTGGAGTCGTAGAAGTACAGTCCGGGGACGGCATAGTTGCTTTTAGGATTGGCAGGCTTTTCTTCCAGCGAGACGGCTTTGCCGTTGGCATCAAACTCCACTACACCGTAGGCACGGGGGTCCTTGACGTAATAACCAAAGATGCAGGCACCCTTGTCTATGGAAGCGGCACGCTTCAGCATGGCGGAGAAGCCTTGACCGTAGAACATGTTGTCGCCCAGAATAAGGCAGCCCGGTCCACCGTCCAAGAACTCTGCACCCAGCACAAAGGCTTGTGCCAGTCCGTTGGGATTCTCTTGTATCTTATAGGAAAAGGACATACCGAGTTCTTCGCCGGTTCCCAGCAGCTTGCGGAACATGGGTAAGTCACGTGGAGTAGAGATAATAAGCACTTCGCGAATTCCCGCCAACATCAGTGTAGAGAGCGGGTAGTATATCATCGGCTTGTCGTAGACGGGCATTATCTGCTTGGAGATAGCCTTGGACAACGGATAGAGACGAGTGGCACTGCCACCTGCAAGAATAATTCCTTTCATATTTCAGTTCTTTTTCGGTGATACTTCAAAATGGAGAATAAAATAAGAAGGAGGACGATGCCCCACGGCTCTACTTGCTATTCGGGTACAAAGATAATGGAAAAATTCGATTAAGTGAAGGCTTGGTTTCATCTTTTTACTTCATTGCTTTGCTTACTCCGGTACATTGTTTTGCTTACTTCAGTGCGTAACGGCCGTCACCCCTTGATGAAACGGTCTTCATCTCAGCGTGTAACGACCTTTACCAAATAGTGTAACGGCCTTTACCCAATAGCGTAACAACCTTTACATTAGCATGTAACGGCTTTTACACTATAGCGCAAGCAATCGGTAAATACAATCCATTGAAAATAAACAAACTACATCATCGGTCAGCAAGTTCTATCACCTCCAAATCTTTAAACGTTCCCCCATCAACCGCAAAGCGTACCATCGTACGCACCTTATGGAAACCTTGAATGCCCGCAGCGCCCGGATTGATGTGGAGTACATCCAACGTCTTGTCATACTTCACCTTCAGTATATGCGAGTGCCCGCTGATGAACAGCTTTGGGGGACGCACCAGAATGCTGCCCTTGATGGAAGGGTCGTAGTTGCCGGGATAACCGCCGATATGCTTCATCAGCACCTCCGCCCCATCCACCGTGAAACGGAGAATCTGCGGATAGAGCTGCCGTATCTCCTGCCCGTCAATATTGCCATACACGGCACGGAAGGGACGGAAAGCAGCCAGCTTCTGTGCCACTTCCAGCGAACCGATGTCACCGGCATGCCATATTTCGTCACAGCCCTCAAAATATTGCAGGTACTTTTCATCCCAGTAGCCATGCGTATCCGATAATAAACCAACTTTTGTCATCTTTCCTTTGTTTATTAAGACAAAGGTAATTATATTTGGGAAAGAAATCAATATGCTAATGTGATAATGTGCCAATATGCTAATTGGCTGCGCACCATCCGCGAACTTCTCTTCATTAGCACATTGGCACATTAATCACTTTAGCACATTAAACTATGGAAAACAGATATTTCAAACGTGACATCAGCTGGCTTTCCTTCAACTACCGCGTACTGCTGGAAGCGGAAGACGAGACATTGCCGCTATACGAACGCATCAACTTTATTTCTATATACTCTTCCAATCTGGAAGAATTCTACAAGATACGCGTAGCCGACCATAAGGCCATAGCCACCGGAGCCTCGCAAAGCGATGAAGAGACTATGCAGTCTGCCGCCGAACTGGTAGATGAAATCAACCAAGAAGTCAACCGCCAACTGGAGGAACGTATCCGCATCTACGAACAGAAGATACTGCCCGCCCTGCGGAAACATCACATCATATTTTATCAAAGCCGCAACGTAGAACCGTTTCACCGCGACTTTGTGCGCAGCTTCTTCCGCGAAGAGATATTCCCTTATCTGGCCCCGGTGCCCGTAAGCAAGGACAAGGTGATTTCATTCCTGCGCGACAACCGTCTCTATCTGGCCGTACGGCTTCATCTGAAAGGAGCTCCCGCCAGTTCTCCAAACCGTATCCAGTATTTCGTGATGAAACTGCCGTACAGCAAAGTGCCGCGCTTCATCCAGCTGCCCAAGGTGGGGAAAGACTATTATCTGATGTTCATTGAAGACATCATCAAGGCCAATCTGGATACCATCTTCCCCGGTTATGAAGTGGACAGCAGTTATTGCATCAAGATTTCACGCGATGCGGATATTCTGATAGACGATGCCGCCAATACCTCCGAAATCATCGAGCAGGTGAAGAAGAAGGTAAAGAAACGCAAGATAGGCGCCGTGTGCCGTTTTGTATACGACCGCGCCATGCCCCAGGACTTCCTCGACTTTCTGGTAGATGCCTACCGCCATAGACCGCCGGGAGCTGGTGCCGGGAGACAAGCACCTCAACATGGAGGATTTGCGGCATCTGCCCAATCCCAACCAAAAGCGTACGTCCCATCAAGAAACCCCAGCCCATGAAGCTGACCTGCCTGGACGAACGCGAATCCATCTTCCGCTATGTGGAGAAGAAGGACCTGCTGCTGCATTATCCCTACCACTCCTTCGACCACTTCATCCATTTTCTATATGAAGCCGTCCACGAACCCACCGTGCGCGAAATCATGGTGACCCAGTATCGCGTGGCAGAGAACTCCACCGTCATCAACACCCTGATAGCCGCCGCACAGAACGGAAAGAAAGTCACCGTCTTTGTGGAACTGAAAGCCCGCTTCGACGAAGAAAACAACCTCGCCACCGCCGAGATGATGAAAGCCGCCGGCATCAACATCATTTTCAGCATACCAGGACTAAAGGTACATGCCAAAGTAGCCCTCGTGCTACGCCGCGATAAGGAAGGGCGCAAACTGACAAGCTACGCCTACATCAGCACCGGCAACTTCAACGAAAAGACCGCCACCCTCTATGCGGACAGCGGACTATTCACCTGCAACCCGGTGATTGTAAACGACCTGCACAACTTGTTCCGTACTCTGCAGGGAAAGGAAAATCCAGTGTTCCACCGCCTGCTTGTGGCCCGCTTCAACCTGATTCCTGAACTGAACCGCCTCATCAATCACGAAATAGAACTGACCCGGCAAGGCAAGCAAGGACGGATTATCCTAAAAATGAATGCCCTGCAAGACCCCGCCATGATAGACCGCCTCTACGAAGCCTCGCAAGCCGGTGTAGAGATAGACCTCATTGTCCGCGGCATCTGCTGCCTCATCCCCGGGCAGGAGTACAGCCACAACATCCGCGTGACACGCATCGTGGATACCTTTCTGGAACATGCCCGTGTGTGGTACTTCGGCAACGGCGGCGCACCCAAGCTCTTCCTCGGCTCGCCGGACTGGATGCGGCGTAACTTGTACCGCCGTATCGAAGCCGTCACCCCCATTCTGGACCCGGACTTGAAGCAAGAGCTCATCGATATGCTATCCATACAACTGTCGGACAAACGGAAAGCCTGCTTCGTGGACGACCGGTTGCGAAACCGCTGGAAGTCGTCACGACCGCAAAAGGAGAAGGTACGGTCGCAATATAGCTTTTACGAATACTTGAAACAAGGGATTAAGGATTAGCGATTAACGATAATTATCAATCGTCAATTATCAATCGTCAATCGCTTTGTAACATTTCTGTAACATGTATGACATTTCTCTGCAACACCAAACTCTTTCCTTTGCAGCCGGAAATAAAATACATGTCTATGGAAACAATTTATCTGGGTATCGTCATCTTTCTGTTCGTACTCGCGATTTTCGACCTCGTGGTAGGTGTCAGTAATGATGCGGTCAATTTTCTTCAGTCGGCTGTCGGAGCAAAGGCAGCATCTTTCAAAACCATACTGTTCATTGCAGGCATTGGCGTCTTCATCGGTGCGGCACTCAGCAATGGCATGATGGACATTGCACGACACGGCATCTATCAACCGGAGCACTTCTACTTTGCCGAAATCATGTGCATTCTGCTTGCCGTCATGTTGACGGACGTCGTGCTATTAGATGTCTTCAACACTATGGGAATGCCTACCTCCACCACTGTATCCATGGTGTTCGAACTGTTGGGAGGTACGTTCGCACTGGCGCTCATCAAGGTCTATAACAGCGATACATTGGGACTGGGCGACCTCATCAATACAGACAAGGCACTCTCTGTCATCATGGCCATTTTTGTATCCGTAGCCATTGCCTTCTTCTTCGGTATGCTGGTACAGTGGCTGGCACGTATCGTGTTCACCTTCAACTACAAGAAGAACATGAAATACAGCATCGCGCTATTCGGTGGTATAGCTGCCACCAGCATCATCTACTTCATGCTGATAAAGGGGCTGAAAGACAGCTCATTCATGACCCCTGAAAACAAGCAATGGATACACGACAATACCGCATTGCTGATAACCGGTTTCTTTGTATTCTTCACCATACTGATGCAGATACTGCATTGGTGCAAGATAAATGTCTTCAAAGTAGTGGTTCTGATGGGTACTTTCGCCCTCGCTCTTGCCTTTGCCGGCAATGACTTGGTGAACTTTATCGGTGTCCCCCTCGCAGGATATTCCTCATTTATTGACTATACAGCCAATGGTACGGCCGCCGGCCCCGACGGATTCCTGATGTCCTCACTCCTCGGTGCAGCCAAAACCCCGTGGTATTTCCTTATCGGTGCAGGCGCTATCATGGTCTATGCACTCTGCACATCCAAGAAAGCCCACAATGTCATCAAGACTTCCGTGGACCTTGCCCGCCAGGATGACGGTGAAGAGAACTTCGGAAGTACCCCGATAGCCCGCACGCTGGTACGCTTCAGCATGACCCTGGCTAACGGAATATCCAAAACGATGCCCGAAAGCAGCAAGCGGTGGATGAACACACGCTTCCAGAAGGATGAAGCCATCATAGCCGACGGCGCCGCTTTTGACTTGGTTCGCGCCTCCGTCAATCTCGTATTGGCTGGTCTGCTCATCGCCTTGGGAACTTCCTTGAAACTTCCCCTTTCCACCACTTACGTCACCTTTATGGTAGCCATGGGTACATCGCTTGCCGACCGTGCCTGGGGACGTGATTCGGCGGTATTCCGCATTACGGGTGTGCTCAGCGTTATCGGCGGTTGGTTCATCACTGCCGGAGCAGCGTTCACCATCTGTTTCTTCGTAGCACTGATTATCCATTTCGGTGGTACGGTTGCCATCCTGGCACTGATTGGTCTGGCAGTTTTCATGCTGATTCGTAGCCAAGTGATGTACAAAAAGCGCAAGGAGAAAGAAAAAGGCAACGAGACCCTGAAACAGTTGATGAAGAGTACGGACAACAATGAAGTCATCGAATTGCTCCGCAAGCATACCCGTGAAGAACTGGTGAAGATTATGGAATTCACAGAAGAGAATTTTGAACGTACCGTCACTTCCTTCCTACACGAGAATCTACGCGGACTGCGTCGTGCCATGGGCTCAGTAAAATTCGAAAACAACTCATCAAGCAGATGAAGCGTACCGGAACACTTGCCATGTGCCGTCTCGACAACAATACCGTACTGGAAAAAGGACTCTATTACTATCAAGGCAACGACTTTGCCAGCGAACTGGTGTACAGCGTAGGCCGTCTTTGCGAACCTTGCTTAGAGCACATAGACAATAACTTCAATCCGCTGGATGCCATTCAGAAAGGAGAATTTACAGACGTAGCCGAAGACATCTGCTATCTGTTACAAGTATGCCGCCACAAGCTGGAAACGAACAATTATGATGAACTGGAAACAGAGATTCGCAAAGCCAACGACCTCAACGGACAGTTGTCTCACCTGAAACGCGAAGAGCTGCAACGCATCCAAAGCCAGAGCGGCAGCATCAAAGTCAGCATGGTATACCTGACTATGATACAAGAAGCCCAGAACGTAGTGACCTACACCATCAACCTGATGAAAGTAAGCCGCAAGTTCCAAGTAGAAAAAGAAGAGTTATAAGTTATGAGTTATAACGCATGGTACATAACATGCAACTTATAACTCATAACTCCTTAAGCCCCATCTTCTCCGCCCGTTGCAACATAAATGCACGGGCGGCTTCGTATTCATTGGGAATGATGCCGTCCAAAATGGCATCCTTAATGGCACTCTTCAAGGCAACCTACCTGCTGGCAAGGAGAAAGGCCGAAAGTCTTCATGATTTCTTCACCACTGACCGGAGGCTGGAAATTACGGATACGGTCGCGTTCCTCCAAATCCTTCAGCTTCTGGCGTACCAACTGAAAATTATTAAGGAAGCGTTTCTTACGCTCCATATTCTTGGAAGTAATGTCGGCTTCGCACAGTGTCATCAGGTCGTCTATATCATCACCTGCCTCAAACAAGAGACGACGCACTGCCGAGTCGGTCACTACATCATCCGCTATCACAATGGGACGCATGTGCAGGCTCACCATTTTCTGCACATATTTCATCTTCTCATTCATAGGGAGCTTCATCTTGCGGAAAATATCGGGTATCATCTTCTCGCCAATGAAATTATGGTTATGGAACGTCCAGCCCGCACGGGGTTCCCAACGCTTGGTGGCAGGCTTGGCTATATCATGCAGAAGAGCTGCCCAGCGTAGCCAAAGGTTGTCGGTCTTCTTGCTGATGTTGTCGAGTACTTCGAGCGTATGGTAGAAATTGTCCTTATGGGCGCGTCCATTGCGCGTCTCCACGCCTTGCAGCCTAACAAGTTCCGGGAATATCAGTTCCAGCAGACCACAGCGGTCCAGCTCAATGAATCCCTTAGACGGAATAGGTGACAAGATGATTTTGTTCAGTTCGTCTGCAATGCGTTCTTTGGAGATGATGGAGATGCGTTCGCGATTACGCTCCAGAGAATCGAATGTCTCATCGTCAATATAGAATCCCAGCTGGGTGGCAAAACGGACACAGCGCATCATGCGCAAAGGGTCATCACTGAAAGTTATATCAGGGTCGAGGGGAGTCCGGATGGTCTTTTCCTTCAAGTCTCCAATACCGCCAAAGGGGTCGACCAACTCGCCATAACGCACCCGGTTCAGGCAAACAGCCAGTGCATTGATGGTAAAATCACGGCGGTTCTGGTCATCCTCCAATGTACCGTCCTCTACAATAGGCTTGCGGGAATCGTGTGTATACGATTCTTTTCTTGCACCCACAAACTCAACTTCCGTACCATAGTACTTCAATTGTGCCGTACCGAAATTCTTGAAGACGGAAACATGCGCCCCACGCCCCAGACGCTTACCCAGCGCCTCGGCCATGGCAATGCCACTGCCTACCACCACCACATCAATATCCTTGGAAGGACGTTGCAGGAAAATATCACGTACATATCCACCGACTACGTAACATTCCAATCCCAATTCATCAGCCGTTTCGGATATCCGCTTGAATATATCATCACTAAAATATTGCTTCAGTTCTTCTGCCGTCAAATCTATCATAAATAATGCGCTAATGTAATGAATACGCAAATGTGTTAATGGTCTATTAGCACATTTGCACATTAAAATGCTGCAAAGATAAAGATATTATTTCTAATTTTTGTGGACTCTAACTCCAAGAACAACAAATATGGAAAAAAAGTAATACTCCTTGCATGCCTATGCTGTACACTCTTCTCTTGCGAAGATGTGGAGAAGAAGGCCGGTGAAAAACTACAAGCTGCCCGCGAAGCGTTTGAACTCGGCAACTACAATGAAGCGAAGATTCTGATTGACAGCATCAAGATGCTCTATCCCAAAGCGTTTGAAACTCGCCGTGCAGGCATCGGCCTGATGCAGGAAGTGGAACTGAAAGAGCAGGAAAAGAGCCTGGTCTATCTGGACAGTATGCTTCAAGCCAAGCAAAAGGATTTCGATGCAATCAAAGGGAAATACACCTTTGAAAAAGATGCCGAATACCAGAATATCGGCAATTACCTTCATCCTTCCCAAGTGATAGAAAAAAATCTGCATCGCTCTTTCCTTCGCTTCCAGGTAGACGAAAACGGAGTCATGAGCATGACTTCCATTTATTGCGGAGCCCATAATATCCACCATGTGGCCGTCAAAGTCACTGCTCCCGATGGTAGCTTTGCCGAAACACCCGCCGCCAAAGACAGCTACGAAACCACTGACCTCGGTGAAAAGATTGAAAAGGCAGACTTCAAACTGGGAGAAGACGGAAACGTCATGGGGTTCCTTTATCTGAACAAGGACAAGAATATCAAAGTCAACTATCAAGGGGGAACGTCCCTATTCCATCACCATGACTGCCGCCGACCGCCAGGCCCTTGCCAGCGTCTACGAACTGGCACAACTGCTGTCATCCATGACGGAAATAAAGAAGAATATGGAAGAAGCCAATCTCAAAATCGAATTTGTAAAAAAGAAGATGGAAGAGAGAAAAGACAATGCACAAGAATAAAAAGAAGGAAACCGGATGATATATTCATTACTTAGTCATCCGGTTCCCCTTTTTATTATCAGTAAAGCCTTACCAAACTAATTTAGGTAAATAACGGCTCAGACATGTACGCAAAGCAGACAGAGTGATGGGTTTTACCAACACTTCCGAGGCTCCGCACTCCAAGGCTTTTTCGCGGTCGGCAGTAAAGGCGTAAGCGGTCTGCATGATGATGGGAAGTTCCTTATCCTTCTTGCGAATAATCACCGTAGCATCCAGCCCGTTCATAATAGGCATTTTTATATCCATCAGAATAGCTTCCGCCTTGTCGCGATTCTCTTCGAACAAATTTACAATATCCTCACCATTCTTTGCCCATAGTATCTCGCATTTCTTGCCGATAATAGCCTTTATCAGTTTAAAGTTACTATCATCATCTTCCGCAACCAGAATAAGCGGACGGTAATCTCCTGACACTTTTTCTATTTCCATGACCTATGCGTTTTAGTTTATA
>ENA-OQCU01000309-OQCU01000309.1-human-gut-metagenome-genome-assembly--contig:-NODE-309-length-24578-cov-3.696004_pt1 | contig 24578 bp, 23 predicted proteins | sample MGYA00242504_ERZ504590 | MGnify/ENA primary metagenome ERZ504590 (study PRJEB26092, sample SAMD00036318) | human gut metagenome | host: Homo sapiens | study: EMG produced TPA metagenomics assembly of... | reverse complement strand
GGAAGCGGAGTTAGCGGAGTATTGTAGCGTGTTACCAGTCTATTTCTTGTATCCCTCTGTCCGTAAGAAATCGTTGGCTTTACTGAAGTGCCTGCAACCGAAGAATCCGTATTCGGCAGAACGTGGGGACGGATGGACGGTAGTCAGAATCAAGTGTCTGCTGCTATTGATTAAAGCGGCCTTTTTCTTTGGCGTACGCTCCCCAAAGCATGAATACAAGATTCTCCCGTTCTTCACTCAGTTTCTTGATAACAGCGTCTGTGAAGATTTCCCATCCCATGTTCCGGTGCGAGCCGGTTTCGTGGGCACGTACTGTGAGGACGGAATTCATAGGAAACACGCCTTGCGCTACCCAACGGTCCAGATTTCCGGAAGTCGGAATGGGCTTTCCCAAGTCCTGATGTATTTCCTTGAATATGTTTGCCAGAGAACCGGGAATGGCTATTCCTTTCGGTACGGAAAAGCAGACTCCATAATACTGACCGGGATTAGGATAAGGGTCTTGTCCGAGTATGACGACTTTCACTTTCTCGAACGGGCAAGAGTTGAAGACGTGGAAAATTTGATGGCCGGGAGGTAGCACGTTGGCATGTCCATACTCACTTTTTACAAATGCTACCAGCTTCTCAAAATAAGGTTTGTCAAACTCCTCTTGCAGGCGTTTTCTCCAGCTTTCTTCTATTTTTACGTTCATAAGAGTCTTGCAGTTACATATGAATAGGAAACGATGTTGCAAAAATACAAATTAATCCGGATGAGGCAGATGCATTTACGAGTATAAAGAATGTTTTAATTATCGTATGAAACGATAGTTATTTTGAGTAAGTTTATTACTTTTGTGGTGCAATGCCGGACACTAAGCATAAAGCCGTCATTGTTGAGGTTGAACTGATTGGTAAAATAAAGGAATGGAAAATTTTCATCGTATGGATGCTTGTCCGGTACGGGATGTACTGAGCAGGTTGGGAGACAAATGGACAATGCTTGTGCTGGTCACACTGAAAGCGAATGGAACGATGCGCTTTTGCGATATACAGAAAACCATAGGGGATATTTCCCAGCGGATGTTGACGGTTACATTGCGCTCATTGGAGACGGACGGGCTGATTGTCAGGAAAGTCTATGCGGAAGTTCCTCCCCGTGTGGAGTATAACCTTACAGAAACCGGATGTAGCCTGATGCCGCATATTGAATCTTTGGTAGGATGGGCATTGGAGCATATGAATGATATTTTGAATCGGCGCAGTCTGCAGAACTGATGGGGCGATATGCAAAGAGGGTGTGTCGAAACTGGTATTCACCACAGATTACACAGATTTGCACAGATAAGCATCTTTGATTATCAGTAGATTAAGCTCATTCTGTGTTAATCCGTGTAATCTGTGGTGAATTTTGACACACCCCTTCAGAAGTTTTCCAAGTGCTTGTTTTATTTCTTAGCATCGGCAAAATTGTGAACCTTGTTTTTCAGATTGTCAGCTTTCTCTGCGGCCTCATGGGCCTCATGGCCATCTTGTCTGCTACTTTGGTGCCAACGTGCAATGCTTCTTCTTCAGCAGTGTTGATGAACTCCTTGGCTTCGCCACTTGCTTTGTGGATGGCACGGCATTATGGCATCTTCCAGCTTTTTACTTTCTCCGTACGGGAGAAGTGGTAGGCCAATGCACCGGCAACCGAACCTATTCCCAGTCCAATCCAGAAATTAGAATCTTTACATTTCATAATCAAGTCAGTTTTTAATAGTTAAAGTTAGAATCAATTCTGATGAGACAACATACTTGCCAAAGATTGGTTCATCCGGCGAGAAAGGAATTAATAACAATTTACTTTTGTTGGTGGAGATATTTATTCTGCTTAAATTTGCGATGCACTTAAAATTTATACAAGTATGATTAGATTAAATGTTTTTATTCAGGTAAGTGCGGAGAACCGTGCCGCAGTATTGGAATCTGCCAAAGAACTGGTCGCATATTCCTTGAAGGACAATGGATGCATTGCTTATGATGTGTTTGAGAGCGCCACTCGCAGCGATGTTCTTATGATTTGTGAAACATGGAAAGATGCAGAGTCATTGTCTGCCCATGAAAAAGCAGACCATTTTGTGGCCCTGGTGCCCAAAATCCAGGGGCTGGCTGCCATGAAGTTGGAAAAATTCGAGTTCTGAATCAGTAATTTGAGGTAGTAAGGGGTTGTGTGATCATGCGTAAATAAGTATATTTGTGCATTCTTAATATACATATTTATGCTGATTACCCTTATTATCCTTGTTTCTCTCCGTCTGCCTTTTTTGTAGCAGGCAAAGTCCGTTCGGACATTGTGGCGCTTTGTGCGCTGATTGGTTTATTGATATTTCAGATTCTTACTCCTGAAGAGGCCCTTTCCGGCTTCTCCAACTCGGTGGTGATTATGATGGTGGGCTTGTTCGTTGTGGGCGGCGCCATTTTTCAGACCGGGCTGGCTAAAATGATAAGTTCGCGCATTTTAAAGCTGGCAGGCAAAAGCGAGCTGAAACTCTTCTTGCTGGTTATGCTGGTTACCTCTGCCATTGGTGCTTTTGTGAGCAATACGGGAACGGTGGCTTTGATGCTGCCTATCGTGGTGAGCTTGGCACTGAGTGCCGGAATGAATCCTAGCCGTCTATTGATGCCTTTGGCTTTTGCTAGCAGCATGGGCGGTATGATGACACTTATCGGTACGCCTCCTAACTTGGTCATTCAGAATACATTGACGGGAGCGGGCTTTGAACCGCTGTCTTTCTTCTCCTTTTTGCCGGTGGGCATTGTGTGCGTGATAGTGGGAACTTTGGTTTTAATGCCTCTGACCAAATGGTTTCTCTCCAAGAAAGGTAAAAAGAATGACGGAACATTGTCGGGCAAATCATTGGACCAACTGGTACAGGAGTACGGACTTTCCAGCAATCTGTTCCGTTTGAGGGCTGTCAATGACTCCCGTCTGATAGGAAAAACCATCATAGACCTGGATGTACGCCGCAAGTATGGTCTGAATATCATTGAAGTACGGCGTGTAGACTCTTCCCAACATAGATTCCTGAAAACCATTACCCAGAAATTGGCATCGCCCGATACGACCATTTGGGTGGGCGACGTGCTTTACATTACGGGAGAGGTGTCGAACGTAAATCGTTTTGCTGAAGACTTTTTAATGGAAATGCTCGACGGGCATACCACTGAAGAAGCCTCCAAAGCCGACAAGTCCCTTGACTTTTATGACATCGGAATCGCCGAAATCGTGTTGATGCCCTCTTCCAATATTGTGAACCGGACGGTGAAGGAAGCAGGGTTCCGTGATAAATTTAATGTAAATGTATTGGGCATCCGTCGTAAGAAGGAATATATATTACGTGAATTGGGACGTGAGCGTATGCATAGTGGCGATGTTTTGCTGGTGCAGGGTGCGTGGCAGGACATCGCACGGATAAGCAGGGAAGATTCCGATTGGGTGGTATTGGGGCAGCCTTTGGCAGAAGCCGCCAAAGTGACGCTGGATTATAAAGCGCCCATAGCTGCCGCTATCATGGTGCTGATGGTTGCCATGATGGTCTTCGACTTTATTCCCGTGGCCCCGGTGACAGCGGTGATGATTGCCGGCTTGCTGATGGTGCTGACGGGATGTTTCAGGAATGTGGAAGCCGCCTATAAAACGATAAACTGGGAAACGATTGTGCTCTTTGCAGCCATGCTCCCCATGTCTCTTGCACTCGAAAAAACCGGTGCCTCGGAATATATATCCAACAGTCTTGTGAGCGGATTGGGTAGTTATGGTCCTATTGTGTTGATGGCAGGTATCTATTTCACCACTTCATTGATGACCATGTTCATCAGCAATACGGTGACGGCAGTGCTGATGGCCCCTATTGCTCTTCAAAGTGCGGTTCAGATTGGAGTAAGTCCCGTTCCGTTCTTGTTTGCCGTGACGGTTGCGGCAAGCATGTGTTTCGCTTCTCCATTCTCTACACCGCCCAATGCACTGGTGATGCCGGCAGGACAATATACATTCATGGATTATATAAAAGTGGGGCTCCCGTTGCAGATTATTATGGGAGTGGTGATGGTATTTGTGTTGCCGTTGCTGTTTCCTTTTTAATAAAGTATATGACCACTTCATTATGCTGTAATATTAGGCGCGGATTACGTGGAATAACGCGGACTATGCAAATTGAATTCTTGAAATCTGCGTAATCCGCGCCTAAAAAATAGTAAGGTAGTTTTGACACGTTCCTCCTTTTTACTGTTACAGCTTTATACTTTTTTCTTTCCTGCATAGCTTATTGTCTTTCCGCCTTTCATCGGCCGGTCTCCCGTACCGGAGTTCTGACCGACCAGAACAACCTTGAACTTGCGGCTTTTCAGCATACCCGGAAAACTGCCTTCCCGCTCTTCTATTGTCAGGCGACGAGCCTTGTCGTCCCAATGGAAGCGGATGGTGGAATAAGCTCCCTTTTCGTAGTTGTAGTTGTCATTTTCGTCCTCGTAGAGGGTGAATGTGCCGTCGGCACCCGGATAGATGCGTATCTCCAGATTGTCCCAATTCTTTTCGGCGGAATACTGTACTTTGGGACCGAACGGCAGGATACTGCCGGCTTTTACATAGACGGGCAGAATCTCTTTCGATACACAGCGGTTCAAGGTCTGTCCGCCCTGCTGTTTTTCGTTACTCCAGAAGTCCCACCAGTCTGCGCCTTGAGGAAGGTAAACCGACCATTCCGTCACTTCCGGCCGGGTGACCGGTGCTACCAGTAGGGAGCGTCCGAAAAGAAATTCGCCGCCAACTTCATGTGTTTTAGAATCTGCTGCAAAATCCATTACTAAAGGACGCATGAATGTACCGTCATTGTGGGACACATCCCAGGAAGTGCTGTAAATGTAGGGCAGAAGGCGATAGCGCAGATTAATCATCTTCTCCTGGGCATCGAAACACCACTCGCCACGCTTGCCGAAGTTCCAGATTTCACGGGGCAACTCCGTACCGTGCGAACGCATCATCGGGCAGAAAGTGCCGAACTGCATCCAGCGTACATACAGTTCTTGGTATTTGGGGTTCTTGGCTCCCCCTTCTTGGTTCCAGCGTCCGGCAAAGAAGCCGCCTATGTCACTGTTCCAGTTCGGAATGCCCATTAAGGTGTAGTTCAGTGCGGCAGGAATCTGTTTCTCCAGCATGTCCCAAGTGGAGGTCACGTCACCACTCCAGGTGTTGCAGCCGTAACGTTGTTGTCCGATAAATCCGGAACGGGTTAGGATGACAACGCGTTTGTCTTTGCTCAAAGCCTTTTGATGCGAGGCTATTCCGCTGTTGTGCATCAGTGAGTAGGTGTTCTTTACACTTCGGTAAGATCCCAAGTGAGTGGGGAGGTCATAGTCCGATTCTTGTCGGTTGATATGGTCGGGCTCTGTAGAATCGAGCCACCAGCCGTCGTTGCCGATGTAACTGAAAATGCCTTTATTCAGATATTTCCAATAAATATCCCTTGCTTCGGGATTGTAGACGTCGTAGGGGCGTGCGCCACTTTGTGGAGGCCAGGTATCAAAATTGATAATCATGCCTTTGGCATCCAGCTCCTTGCGTTGCTCTGTGTGGGTGCCAAAGCCGGGCCATGCCACAATCATCAGCTTGGCATTCAGCTTGTGTATTTCGTCGGCCCACTTCTTGGGGTTGGGAAAGCGTTCAGGGTCAAAGCTGTGTGAGTTCCACGCACTGTCCGTCTTCTGATATTCGGGCCAGTAGCGCCAGTCTTGAATCATACAGTCAATGGGAATTTGTAGTTCGCGATACTTCTTCAAGACATTCAGGCTTTCTTCCTGCGTATGATAGCGCTCCTTGCTTTGGAAGAAACCGTATGCCCACAGTGGAAGCATGGGGGAGTGTCCCGTCAAGTCGCGCACCTGGGCGATGATGCCGTCGGCGTTTCCGCCATACATGAAATAATAGTCCGCACAGTGTCCCAGGCTCTGGAAAGCGAGTTCCTGCGGAGTATCCATGAATTCTGAAATGGAGTAGTTGTCCCAATATACGGCATAGCCTTTCACAGGCGACATGAAATAAGGAGAATAGGTGAACATGTTCTCGTTCTGCATGTGGTGCATGGAGTTGCGGCGGTTGAATTTGCCGTCCATCACTTGTCCTACTCCGTAGATAGGTTCGTTTTTATCCAATAGGAAAGAGCCCCTTACTTGATAGGAGGGAGTGCCGGCATCATTCTTATCGGCAAAAGAGGTGCCGTAGTCCTTGTCTTTCAGCAGCTCATTGCCGGCGATGGTATGGAAACTGATGCCTCCGGTTGCCGGATTGACAAAAATTTTCAATATGGAAGATTTCAGCACGGTTTGTCCTGCTTCCTCCGAAAAGTCCACTTTGACCGTTTCGGGTGATTTGACCACTACCAGACTTTCTTTGTTGTAGGGTTTGCCTTCGGGAGTTTTGTAAACCCGCACAATGGAAGGCGAATAGAATTCCACACGGATGTCCATTCCTTGTGTGGTGCATTTCATTCCTTGAGGTGTGCGCTCTGTGTTCTGGGCGGCACACAAGTTTGCAAGCATGGTTGCACAAGTCAGCACGAAGCCGGCTCTTTTCATAAAATTCATTTTCATGGTTCTTTTAAAATTATGCTGCAAAAGTAGCCTTGAATCCCCTTTAGGTGGCAACAATCTTGTTGAAACGGAACAACACTCAAGTTGATTTCTGCATTTTCTCCGCATATTCCGAGGGACGGCAGCCGTACATTTCCTGGAAACATTTGCTGAGATAGCTGGAACTGCTGAAGCCGGTACGCTCTGCGATTTCCGTAATGCTGAGGCTGCCTTCCAGGATGAGTTGTGCCGCACGTTGCAAGCGGATGTTGCGGATGAAGAGGCTGGGGGACTGGTCGAGCATGGCTACCAGTTTCCGGTAAAGTCCGGTGCGTTCCATACACAAGTCGCGGCTTAGCTGCTCTACGGAGTAGCCGGGTACATGCAGGTTCTTTTCCACCAGTTCGATAGCTTTTGTCAGGAAAACAGATTCGGATGCGTCTTGCTTGTTTTCTGTTTGGTGAGGTTCGGTATGGCTATGTACACAAGTTATGTTTTTTCCTTCCAGTGATTTCTTTTGTTCCGCTTCATAACGGTTGCACTGCTCTATCAAGTTGCGGATGCGGAGCAAAAGGATTTCTTCTTTGTGTTTCCGTTCCATCTCCTTCCGGGTGCGGTGTATGTAGAGGCGGATGCTTGCCGCAATGATGGCGATTGACAAGACTATATAGATGACGTATGCAACGCCGGTTTTCCACCAGGGAGCATGGACTGTTAGGCTTATCCGGGCCGTTTGCTCTTCATTCCAATGCTTTCCATCGTTAGAGGCCATTACCTTGAAGGTGTAGCTTCCCGGTGGCAAGTTGGTATAGGGAGCTTGGAGAATGCCGTTGCTCTGCTTCATGTTGCCGGCGGTTACCCATTGTGCGTCGATACCTTCCAGCTGATAGCGGTAATGGGTGTGCTCGCGGTTGAAGTAATTCAATGCGGAGAACTCGAGAGTGCAGGAAGTTCTGGTCGTGGTTCAATGATATTTCTTCCACATAAGGAGAGTTTTCGGGTAGTATAGTCCGGCTTTCATAGCTTCTGCCCGGGAGGATGCGTTCTCCATGTACATGGATTGCCGTGAAAACCGGTGGATAGGGCAGACTGGAAGATGGAGGCTCCGGATTGGGAGAAAAGATATTGCATCCGTCAGCGTCTCCGAAGTAGAGCGTTCCGTCATGTGACACGAATGCCGCTTCCGAACCGTATTCCCCTTGTAGCTCTTTGGGCAGGGTGGATGCTTCTACCGGCATGAGTATCCGGTTGCCGTCTTCCTGCAGGTCGAGCTTATAGATAGCTGTCCGGTCCTTTATGAATATGTTGCCGTCCCGGTCTTCCGTAAAGTTTGCTACGGCTGTATTTCTTTCAAGTGATAGGGGGAAATCCTTCTTGTCTATGTGGATGTGCTTATATAGGGCCGGATGGTAGTACAGCAATCCTCTGTTGAATGTTCCGAGCCATAAAGCCCCTTGTTGGTCTTGGAAAATCGTACTGATTTCTGTGGCAAGGACGTTGCCCTTTCGGGTCCTCAAGGTGGGCATATAGTGGCGTGTCCCCTTTTTAGGGTCGATAATCCAAAAACCACGGATGCAGCTGATGTATGCTTTCTCATCCGCGGAAATCATCAGTGTATTGAGGGTATAGTCTGTTTCCATCAGCTTCTCCCATGCTCGCTTATGGAGGTCGAAATGGAAAAATCCTCCTTTAGAGCCGTTGCGCAGTTGATAGAACCCGTTTTTTCCTCTGAGTATGAGGGAGGTGTTTTGGAACTTCTCTTGTTCCGTCCGGGGATATGCGGCAATGTCATACTGTTGCTTTCCGTTTTTTACATCATAGCATACGATTTCTCCTGTGTCATGGAACAGATACAGCGATTCGTCATCTGCAGTCTGGTCTTGTATCGTTCCCCGGTCTTCAGGCAGTTTCAATCGGAAGGAAAGTTCCGGCTGTAACAGCTCGCCATGGCTGATTACCCAGACAAGCCCCCGTTCGTCCGCAAACAAAATCCTCTATGGGATGCTGCATGCCTTTCTGTTGAAAGACGGAGTCCAGGTTGGCAATGTATCGCTCGTTATGGATGATTGATGCACATCAGCCGTTGGTAAATCCTTTATCCACAAGAGGGAATCGCCGCTCAGATAGACATGGTAGAAGCCCTTGTATTGTTTCAGCGGATATATATCTTCGGGGGTGGGCTGCAGGGAGGTGAAGTTGGCTCCATCATACAGATTGACGTTCCGGGTGGTGGTAAATACCATTCTTCCGTCCGGAAGTTGGAGGATATAGCGTATCTGGTTATCACTCAGACCGTGCGAGGTGTCAATGGTAGTGAATAGAAAGTTATTGGCAGAGCTGGGAAATGCCATGCTGAGGCATAATACCAACAATACCATGAACTTTATATCTGTTGGATGGATTTTTCCCATCTTTATTTTCCCCCTTTCCAGATACTGATAATTTTTTTGCCTATTGCCAAAATATTCAGCAGTGATACAGCAAAAAATAATAGGCAACCGGTCAATATACATGGAAGCAGTGACCCGCTTTCCAATTGCGGGAAGAGATTCCTGACTACTTCTATATAGTAACTGCGTACCCATATCACACAACCGATGGAGAGGAACAGTACCAGTACATTCAGCCCTACTGTCAGTATATAATAAGGCGTGGCTACCCGCGTCGGGCTATATCCTATCAGCAGCAGGTTTTCCAGTTTTACCGTATTCTTCTGGAGAAGCAGGAAGATGCTCAGCATCAAGATGTAGAATGACAGAATGCTGATGAATAATCCTACGCCCATGACGATAGCCGTAATGAGGCGCAGGAAATAAGTTGTCTTTCCGGCATCCAGATTGTTGCCTTCGGTTTCGTAATTCTTTTGCTGGAAATAGTCGGTGATGGCTGTGTCGGTAGGATTCTTCACTTCCACAATAAGTCGGGACGGTTCAGCTTCTTTTTCCGGTGCAAAATTCTTGTTGGCCCAGTCCATGAAGGATTGGGGGACGAGAATGGTATTCAGCCGGTTGGAGAATCCTACAATGTTGCCTTTATATTGTTCCACACGTCCGTTGCCCCGCATCATGATATCCATCTGTACCAGACTCATCAAACCTTCGGAGAGTTTCGGCAGACTCCGGCTTTGTGCAAAGCCAAAGTTATAGAGGTTCAGATAATTGCGCGGAACGATGATGGGAATTATCCGGGTATCTTCATCAAAATGCCATTTGTCCAGACTGACATCCACATATTCGTCGGGTACAGACTCGAAAAACATCTCTGTCGACAAGCGGATACCGGCTTCCTGCATACCGAGTCCGGCAGAGACTTTGAACAAGGAAGGAGTGAACGCGCCTACCCCTTTGGTGAAAGGTTGGGCTTTCAGGTCTTTTATCTCATCTTTGGAGAAGGTATTGCTTTTCCCGGCAAAGCTGCCCAAAGTACTGATTTTCTTGGTAGCAATGATATAATCCTTCTTCATGAAACTGTCCCCTTCCGTAAAAACGGGAAGGACATCACGATAGAATTGTACGCTCAGCAATACAATCATCATGCCGAGAGATTGGCGAGGAAAAAGCCTGCCAACTGTCCGACACTGATGTGCTGGCGGAGAAGTTTCCAAACAAGTCGGTTCATATTAGCCACATTTATAATTGATAAATTTCATCATAATCCAATTCCAGATGTTTGCCGATGGAAGTCACTATGATTCCCGCTCCTTGGCGGCTGGCTTCTTCTGTCAGCAGCCTGCCCATGATTGTTCCGTTCTCGTCATCCAGATGGCTGACGGGTTCGTCCAGGAAGATGAAGTCGAAAGGCTGGCAGAGGCTGCGGATAAAGGCGACTCTTTGTTGCTGGCCGAAAGATAGCTTTCCGGCTTTTTCGTTTACCTTGTCGGCAATGCCGATGGCTTCGAAGAGGGTAAGGACTTCTTTCTTTTTTTGAAATTGGTAAGCCGGTTCTTCAGTTGTATGTTCTCGATGGCGGTAAGTTCGGGAAAGATACGCAACTCCTGAAAAAGAATGCTGAGAGAGTGTTTGCGTATATCTATCCAGTCATTGACGGAGAGTGAACGGATATTGAGCTCATCAAAGTTGATGATTCCCTGATAATCGTTGCGGTAACCGTAAACATAGCTGCAAAGCGATGATTTTCCGGTGCCCGAAGCGGCTTCTATGAGATAACGTTTCCCTTTGTGGAACGTAATGTCCCGATGCCATACGTCTGAGGTAATGGCATCACGGTCGGCAAACACTTGAGGTAGTGTTTGCCGTAGGTGAATCCTATTCATGAGTGGTATTAATCCTTAATCTCTAATCCTTAATCCTTAAATTACATTCCTGCAAACTGCTTGATAAAGTCCACAATCTGTTTCAGTGCATTAACATTCTTGTTCTTCAGCTGCAGGGTGACGGTTGCCTTGTCCTCGTTGCCGACAGCTTCCAGATACGAGATATTGCCGAGCAGCGAGTAATAGGTGCTATACTCTTGTCCGCCAAATCCAGCTAGCATTTTTACAACGGGCAGGTCAAGTACGGCTTCCGCATTGATGACAAAGGCTGTGCGCTTGCCTTTCAGACTGGAAGCGAAGTCCGTCTCTTTGGCAGACGGGTCAGCGGTCTTGCATGCATTCTTATACAGCAGTTCGTCATTGGTGGCGTACATCTGTTTGTCTCGTATGCCGAAGAATATGTTGATAGCGCGTGATTTATAGACATATTCATTCTCATTCAATTTCACGATGTCTTCGCCGCGTTTCAGTCCCAGTTCGGACTTTTTCTCATAAAGGGCTTTCAAGGGAGCGTCGTTCTTTACGCTGGCATAGGCCAGGAAAGAAGGATTGCTGTTCATGGTTACATTGATAAGGCCTATGGTCAGGTCGTTGTGGAAAGCACTGAACAAGTCTTTTACTTCAGCGGCTTTGGTAATGGAGAAATCGTTGCGGAACTGCTCATTCTCTTGCAGCACATTGTAGAACTCTTCTCCATTGATACCTATGCTGAATAGCGCCAGGGTAGATTTTGGGAAATACTTCAAGAACGTGTTTTCGATGGGACAAGTACTTTTGATTTGCTTTTCGAAAAGTGCTTTCAATTCTGTGTTCTCGGTATAGCTCTCTACTTTCAGTTCTATTTTCCCTTTTTCGAAGGAGAGACTTCCCAGCATCTTCAAGTCTTTCAGGTCGATATTGTGGGATATTCCGTAATTCAGCGGATTGGCGTATGCACTCAGCAGGCTGGAAGGAGAGATGAGCATATTGATGTCTCCATCCTGCTTTTGCATTTTCTTGAAAGCGGTGTTACTGTTGATGCTGTTTTCTCCGGTCTGTTTCAGCAAGGCGGGAATTCCTTCTTTGACTTTTTCCAGTTGCGATGTGCCGGTGTAGTTCACCACCATAAGCGTGGTAGGAGTGAAAGCGAGCAATGCCCGCTTGTTGATTTGTGCAAAACTGTAACCGTCCGCTTCTGCCACATGGCTGATTATCTGTTCTTTCTCCGTAACTTCCAGAAGCTTCAGCAAATCATCCTCACTTTGAACCTTGGCTACCATGGTGGTGTAGGGGAACGAGGGAGCGTTGAAGACATAAATCGGCGCATTGACGTCCACTCCCGATTTGGCAGGGTCTTTCAGTACAGCCTCCAATTGTTGGAAAGTAGCTGTATTCATATCGCTTTTCAAGGCATCTGTCAGCTTTTGCAGTGCTTCTTTAGTCTCTTTATCTTTGGTACCGGCCTTGTCTGCCAATGATTTTAAATTGACAGCGATGACTTGCGAGGCATCGGAAGGAATAACGTTGGTGTATTCTGGCTTTTTTGGACGAACAAGCGCTTATCAGCACGATGAGCATTGCCAGTACTGAGAAGTGGAAGAATAGGTTCTTTTTCATATAGATTTTTGTTTTAGTGAGTATCATTGATTCTGTAAATTGAGGATGTGGCAGGCAACCAGTGCCGCCGTCTCTGTACGCAACCTTGATTTTCCCAAGCTGATGGGGATAAAATCGTTTTCCGTCGCCTTCCGGACTTCCTCTTCGCTGAAGTCTCCTTCAGGACCGATTAGTACGAGAGCGTCCTCTCCGGGATGTACCATATCCTTCAAAAGCGGTTTTTCGCCTTCATAACAGTGGGCGATGAATTTCTGACCCGGAAAAGGCTGTGTGATGAACTTGTTGAAGTCTGTCATTTCATTCAGTTGGGGCAGGCGTGCCTTGAGCGACTGCTTGATGGCAGAAACCAGAATTTTGGAGATGCGCTCCGTCTTGATGACTTTCCGTTCCGAGAAACGGCAGTTCAGGAATGTCAGTTCATCAAACCCTATTTCCGTCGCTTTCTCGGCAAACCACTCAGTACGGTCCATGTTCTTGGTAGGTGCCATGGCAATGTGCAGATGACCTTTCCACAAGGGGGCTTGCGGAAGGGTTTCCAGAATATTCACCAGGCAGCGTTTGTTGGTAGCCGTACTGATTTCGGCGCGATAGAAGCAGCCCTTTCCGTCTGTCAGCATAACCTCGTCGCCTGCTTGCAGGCGTAAGACCCGTACGGCATGTGCTGCTTCCTCTTCGGGCAGTTCTGCGTGGGTCTGTATGTCGGGAGTATAGAATACGTGCATGTTACAAATTGTTTTTGAGTTGGTTGATTTGGTCTCTTATCTGTGCGGCTCGTTCGTAATCCTCTTCTTCGATTGCTTTCTGCAGGGCTGTTTTCAATATGCCTATTGTGTCTTCCTGCAACAGTTCGTCTTTGTCCGGCTCGCTGCCTCCCATAGGGTCGGTGGTGCTTTCGCCGGTTTTCAGACATTCTGTTTCGAGAATCTCTTCGTAGACAAAGATAGGAGCATTCATGCGCAATGCCAGGGCGACGGCATCGCTGGTACGGGCATCAATCCGGAGAATAGTCTCTTCGGCTTTCATGTAAAGGTAGGAGTAGAATACTCCGTTGTCTACTTTATAGATAAGAATACGCATCAGTTTTACACCCAGCACCTCAAGAACGGAAGCAAATAGGTTATGCGTCAGCGGACGGGGCGGTACAATACCTTTCATCTCGATGACCATAGCTTGTGCTTCGGTGGCACCTATAATAATCGGAAGCTGGCGCTCGCCGCCCGCTTCACCCAGTACCAGGGCATAGGCGCCCACTTGCGCCTGGCTGTTGGAAATGTTTAGTACTTGTAGTTCTATCTTCTTCTTATTCATACCTATTAAATCAACCTGATTCTCAATCAGTTTTTCTCTATTTTCTCCGGATTATGCTTATAGCGGAATACTATTCCAAATAACAGACCAATGACTAAGGCATATCCTGCAAAGATAAACCATACCGGTGTCCAGTCGCGGCTTACCAGTCCTCCGCCTTCGGCATATACCGAGAAGGCATCCACCACGGCTCCGCTGGCATAACCTCCGATGATGGCTCCCACACCGTTCGTCATCATAAAGAACAAGCCTTGTGCGCTGGCACGGATACTGGGATGTGCTTCCATTTCTGTAAACAGCGAGCCCGATACATTAAAAAAAGTCAAATGCCATGCCGTAGACAATCATCGAGAGAATGAGCATCCAGAGTCCGCTTCCCGGGTCTCCGAGGGCAAAGAGCCCGAAACGGAATACCCATGCAAACATACTTATTAACATAACACGCTTGATTCCGAAATGTTTCAGGAAGAAGGGGATGGCAAGGATAAACAGCGTCTCACTCATTTGCGAGATGGAGAGCAGGATGACGGAGTGTTTTACACCGAACGAATCTGCATATTCGGGTATGGAAGCAAACGAACCCAGGAAAAGGTCGCCGTATGTGTTTGTTATTTGAAGGGCGGCTCCCAGCAGCATGGAGAACAAGAAGAAGATAGCCATCTTCTTGCGCTTGAACAGCACCAGTGCGTCCAGTCCGAAAGCGGAGAGCATCGTTTTTCCTTCGCTGCGCATGGGGGGGCAGGCTGGCAAAGTGAAAGCATAAAGTCCCAGCATGGCTGCCGATATGGCTGCCACATAGAGCTGTGCCGAACTTGCCTTGAACCCGGTGAGGTCCACAGCCCACATGGCACAGATAAAGCCTACCGTTCCCCATACACGGATGGGAGGGAAGTCTTTTATCAAATCCATCTTATATTTTTCCAATGCATTGTAGGATACGGTGTTGGCCAGAGATAGTGTAGGCATGTAAACAAGCATGTTGAGCAGCATGGCCCAGTACATGTGGTTGTATGTAGTGGCAGTGGAAGCATAAATCAGAGCACCGGCACCGATGAGGTGAAGTATGCCGTAAAGGCGTTCGGCGTTTATCCATTTGTCAGCGATGATACCGGTCAGTCCGGGCATTATCAGTGAGGCTATACCCATGGTTGCAAAGATTGCTCCGATTTGTCCGCCTTCAAAATGTAACGTACCGCCCATGTAACCACCTAATGAAATCAGCCATGCTCCCCAAACGAAGAATTGCAGGAATTGCATGGCAGTGAGTCGGAATTTGATGCTCATAATATTAGCTTTTTATGTTTTGAATTATGTAATAGATGCAAATGTACAATGAGACTAGGAGAAAAACAAGTTCTGTACGGCTTTTTCTTCAACGAAAGAGATTAATGAGGGATGGGTTTTGGGAAGGAATGTATTATAAAAAAAGAAGGGTATCTATCCCAGACACCCAATCTTTATTAACCTTAAATCTAATACCATGAAAAACACAGTGCAAATATACACGGTTTATGTTATATAACATGCTGTTTTGGCGTATTTCTGCTTTTTATTAACTCTATTTAAGAAAAGCAGGCTAACAAAGCCTGCTTTTTCCTTTATTCTACATATAGAACCAGTCCTTTCAGGTATTCCCCTTCCGGATGATAGATGCTGACCGGGTGGTCGGCAGGTTGCGTCAGTTGGTGCAGGATGCGTACGCTGCGGCCGGACATGGCAGCGGCTGTGAACACGGCGGTGCGGAAGTTTTCTTTGCTGACGGCTTGCGAACACGAGAATGTGAAGAGGATGCCGCCGGGCTTGATTTTCTCGAAAGCCTTGACGTTCAGTTTGCGGTAGCCTTGCAGGGCATTGCGCAGAGCATCGCGGTGCTTGGCAAAAGCAGGAGGGTCAAGAACTATCAGGTCGTATTGGTCGCCCATGCGGTCAAGGTATTTGAAGGCATCTTCTGCATAGGCGGCATGGCGGGTGTCACCCGGGAAGTTCAGTTCGATGTTCTTGTTGGTCAAGTCGATGGCTTTGGCGGAGCTGTCCACGGAATGCACCAGTTTGGCGTCTCCACGCATAGCATATACGGAGAAGCCGCCGGTATAGCAGAACATATTCAGTACGCTGCGGCCTTTGGCATAGCGTTCCAGTAGCGAACGGTTCTCGCGTTGGTCTACGAAGAAACCGGTTTTTTGGCCTTTCAGCCAGTCGATGTGGAACTTCAGGCCGTACTCCATGGCTACATTGTCCGTGCTGCCGCCTTTCAAGAAACCATTCTCCGGATAGAGGTCGGCCTTGAAGGGAAGGGTCGTCTCCGATTTGTAATAGATATTGTCAATCTGGCTGCCCATCACTTCGGTAAGGGCATCGGCAATGGCCATGCGGTCGAGGTGCATGCCGGCAGAATGTGCCTGCATCACTGCGGTACGGGCATAAATGTCGATAACCAGCCCCGGCAGGTTGTCTCCCTCCCCGTGCACCAGGCGATAGGTGTTGTTTGTCGGGTTTCCGGCTATGCCGATACTGCGGCGCATGTCGTATGCTATGCTGAGTTTGCGTTTCCAGAAGTCCGCATTGATTTCTTCTTCTTGACGGAAGGTCAGTACGCGTACGGCGATACTGCCAATCTGAAAATGCCCTTTGGCTATGAATTCCTTTTTGGACGTGTAGATTTCAACAACTTCCCCTTCTTCGGGCTCTCCGTCGAAATGTGCGATGGCGCCGGAAAACACCCACGGGTGAAAACGCTTTAATGACTCCTCTTTATTGGGTTTAAGGTATACTTTGTACATATATATAATGTGATTAATGTGGTAATGTGATAATGTGCATTACATTACCACATTATTATTGGCTTCTATCTCAAAATCTCCTGTCCGTTTCAGTTCTTGCAGCTTGTTGTAGATGTTGAGGCATGCCCAGGCATCGGTGGCGGCATACAGTTTCTGCGGTTCGGTCAAGGTTTCGGCTTCCCAGTTGGAAAGGCGCTGGCTTTTCGAAATCTTTTCCCCGAAGAGGATGGCATATATCTTTTGCAGGCTTTTATCCTGGATGCCGAAAGCGCGGACGTATTCCTGCAATTCAATGCACGCATGTTGTTCGAAAGGAGCACGCTTGTGCAGCATCATGAAGTCATCCCGCAAGGAAAGGCCTACTTTCGTTACACTTGGGTTTTCCAGCAATGTGATAACCGGCAGAGTCAGTCCCGTCAGGTTGAGGCGGAACAGAAAGCAATGTTCCTCTGAGGAAATCTGCAGCAGGGCCACCTTGTGTATCTGTCCTTTTGTGAACGATGGACGGGTTTCGCTGTCTATGCCCAGCAACGGGCAGGACTTCAGATAGGCGACTGCCTTCTCCGCTTCCCACGGTGTCTGTACGACATGTATCTGTCCCGGAAAGGCGGCTTTGGGCAGGTCTTTCACTGTTTCTTTATCTATTGTTCTTTTGATAACCATAATTTAATATTCAAAGTCTGCGGTTTCCTCCTCTTCATCCTCGCCTTGCGCATACTTCACCTCGTGCAGGGCACGCAGGGTGTTGACAAGCTTTTGTCCCCAATGGAGGCGGAAGTTTTCCTGGCAGATGGTAAGCGAATCGTTCATCGTCTCGTTGAAACCCAGCTGGAATACGAAGATAAAGTCCTTGATGTCCTGGTATATGTCGGCCAAGTCTTCGGAAATGTTCCTGGTGATGGGCTGGTCACTATACTTCATGTCGGATACGAATACGTCCAGGTAGTCGTCTTTCTCGGCCAGGATATTGGCGAGGTTCATGCGGAGTACCTCATAGGTCTCTTCGGTGACGAATGTTTCCGGCGCCTCGTCTCCTATGGTTTCGCACTCGGGCAGCATGGAGGCCTTCAGGTAGAGCAGCGGAAGTATTTTTAAGGAGGTATCGACGAACGCGGAACGTTTCACCCCTTCCGCTTGTTCCAGAAACTTGCAAAACTCGGCGGCTACGGTCACAAACTCTACGGCATTCCGGTCGAATATCACTTGACTTTCTTTTTTCATATCTTCTTGATTTGAAACGCAAAGATAGCGCAAACCGAAAGTAGAAGCAAATTAATTGGCAGGATTATTCTTTTTTCACTACATGATATTCTGTTCCTCTTGTCTTCCGGCGGCTGCTGATGCCCAGTTTGTGGAGTGCACGTCCGAACAGAGCCACTTTATTGATGGACAGCCGGTCTTTGGTCTTGGTTTGCAAGAAGGAGAGAATCTCCATAGGGGTCATCCAGTCTCCTTCCTCTTCATTTTCGGCGGGATGGAAGTGGCAGAGGAAGAGCTGTTCCAACGGTGTGGGCTGTTCAAACTCCCGGTTGGTCTGTTTCAAGATGGCTTCGTCGGAATCGTCCAGCCAGTAGCGTTCACCTTTGGCTATGGCATCCATGGCTTGTGCGTAGAGTTGCCGGTAGTTGATGGTGACATTGGTATGGATGGGGCCGGTGACTTCGATGCAGATGAAACGGCGGCTGCCGCTGGGGTCTGTCAGCAGGTCTTTCTGGTTGCTGGTTGCTATAAAGGAGGCGTAGCGTCTTATTTCCTGGATGGCGGTGCCGTAAGGCTTGCGCAGGTTTGCCACGGGTTTCTGCAGCAGATGCTTTAGAAAACCTTGCTGATTGACGCTGATTTGGTCGAATTCGTCGATGTTTATCAGGAAAAAGCGGCCGAGGCTCCGCTCTGCGTCCTGCTTGCTTTTGAAGTCGATACTGTCGGTATATCCGAAGCGCAGTTCGGGTGGCAGCAGGATGCGGCAGAAGGTACTTTTACGATAGCCTTGGGCTCCGACCAGTAGGGGAGACGTGTTGTTTCCATGCTGGCGGTCGATGTTTTGCCAGTGCGCCGTCATGCTGAGAAACCAGCGGTAGAAGAGTTCCCGCCAGTACGGATTGTTGCAGGGGACGAGGTCGGCCAATGCGCGGATACGGTCCTTGCCGTCCCAATGTCCGGTGCTGTTCAGATATTCTTCGATGGGGTTGTACAAGGGAATGGCGTCCGAGTTGAGGTAGCGTGCCACATCTCTGTCCCATACGCTGATTCCTTCTTTCAGGGCATTCTGTCCGATACTGCTTCTTACCCGCTGGTCGGCAGGGCGGAAATGGAAGTGTATGGAGTCCCGTTGGCGGAATTCCAATTCTCCCAGCACGGTGTTCCAGCGGAACTCATAGCGTCTGTTCATGAATTCTTCCAGGCGGAAGGCGGTGATTTGGTCGCGGGTCATGCTGCTGCGGGTGCCGAAGCCTTTGCATTCGCGGTAGAGGTTGTGCAGGGTCATGCGCACCAGTTGTTCATCCGCTTCGCGGTAGTAGTGCATCATGACTTGACGTACTGCCTCTTCTTCGGGAATGCCGGCTTTGTAGCAATGCCCGGCAAGCAGGTAGAGCAGGGGGCGAAGGTCATCGCCCCGTTTCCAGTTTTCCAGCTCTTCGAAGGTACGGTTCAGGGCGGCTTCGAAGAGGATGGAGAAGGTTTGGGAGGCCGGATAGCCGGGGGCAATGCGCATCAGCGGGTTTGCTTCGGTCTGTTTCCGTTGGCCGAAGGTGGGCTCGTCGGGCACGGACAAAGGCTGTTCCAGACAGAAAGGGACGGCAGACGGATTGTAATAGGGACGGTCATCGAGCGTCATGCGGCAGCTTTGCTCCACGGCAGGTTCTTTCAGTGTGACGGGGTAGGGGAGCAGGGGCTGGTAACAGTTTACGGCGAGCCGGTAGGCAGCGGTATGAAACAGCCTGATTTTTTCTTCCTGCCTGGGGCGCGAACCGTCGGGGGTGGCAAACAGTACCCATATTTTTACGCTTCGTCCGCTGCTTCCGCAAAAGGCGGCAAAAGTTTGCGGCAGCAGGGCCGCCTGGCGCTTTACTTGCTCCACTTCCACGGCATTGGCCAGGTGGTTGACTTCAATCTGTACCAGTCCGTTGTAGGTTTTCAGGTATCTTTCCCCCTCTTTGCTGCGGGCATATTCTGCGGCAGGGCAGATGCGTGGCAGTTTGTCTATGCAGGGGTAGTGTCCGTTGCTTCCGGTGATGTGGGGAATGAGGCTGCGCAAGGCGGATATGTGTCCGGCTTTGTTCTCGGTTTTCATCTTCTCCATCAAGGTGTCGCTGGGCCATGTGCTGAATGTCTCTTTGCCGGTTTCACGAGCGGTGCGTATAAGGGTAAGTTTCATGGGGTGCTTGCTGTATTAAAGTCCGCAAAGCTACTGAAAAATGACGGGACAGCCGAGGAAAAGTGGAATTATGATGAAACTTCTCATACTTATTTTTTATTCCGGCTGTACGTCGTAATCCGACTGGTTTTTCACGCCGACAATGTCTTGCTTCCTCACCTCGGTTGTTAATATGTGCTGCAACTGCTGTGAGGTCAGCGTCTCGGTGGGAGAGAACTCAGCCGACTTCATATAGCTTAAAATGGCATTGCGCAGCTGACCTCCTTCCGGAGTGTGGCGAATTGCTTCGAGATTGCTCATACAAACCAATACCTTACCGTTGTCTACGGCAAATTCGAACAGCAAGCCTAACTTGTGGTTCCGTTCCACATTGTCTACTACTTGGATAAGCGGCTTGTATTCGTGGCGCGTAGCATTCAGAATAAAGGGGCGGGCATGGCGTACGATGCTCCACCATTGCCAGTTGCTATGGCACTCGGTGGGGAACTGCCGGAACAAGGGATGTTTCTCGTCCATCAGCAAGGAGAGGGTGCCCGGCGAAACTTCGCGGCCGGCGTTTTCCGAAATGCTTTTGAACATGGCATAGTTCCAGTAGTCAGGAGTAAAAAGTCCGCCTACACTCTGTTCTTCAATGGCTTTGTGGTCGGGTATAAGCAGTATCTTCCCTCCTTGGCTCAGTCTCTTTCGCGCCTCGTCATCCAAGGACTGACAGATGAAGATGTCCGCTTCGCTTTCCGGTGTCCGGTCGGGGTATACCCATAAGTTATAATAGTTATGATAATTCCCGGTGGTCAGTGTCAGTCGCAATTGGGCAGGCTTGTCTATTTCGGTAAGGGTGCTTTTCAACTCGCCCACCTGCATTGCTTTTCCTTGCTCTACATGGGCGGGGACTTTGCCTTCGCGAACAAAAGTTACGCTGTCACTCAGGCTTTCCAGACGCCAGCATAATGCATCAGACCATGGTTGCTCTTCGTAATTTGTCAGGGCGAGGCCTATGTTCAGCTCTTCTTTGTTGCTGTAACAGTAGGTGTCCATAAGCGCCAGCGGTACCACCGGAGCACAAAAGCCGCGGAATGTTTCGGGAGTGACGATGCCTTTGCTGTCCATGAAGGCATCCAGAATGCCTACCAGTGCCGAGCCTTGTCCGGGAAAGTCCTGAAGGTCGAGCATCTGGAATCCGCCCAGGCCGGCAGTGCGCAGGCCGTATTCAATGTCGGCCTTGTAGCATTCGACGGCAAAACGGCCGGTAGCCTGATGGAATGCGTCGATCTGGTTCTGCAGTCCGTTTTCATTGAGCCGGTCACGGAATATCTCCAAGTTATATGGATGCAATACGCCGGTGTATTTCTCCAACTCCTTGTAGTCGGGATAAATTTGGAACTGTCCTGTCTCGTGACTGATGACCGGTCGGGGAGATTTCGCTATGGCAGCAGTATAATCCGCACGGGTATTGGGACGGGTGTTGTTCAAGATACCTCCCTTTTCGGCATCGACAAAGGCAAATGAACTGCGTACGTGCGTTGTATAGCCTTCGCCTCCTCCTACCCGGCAGGTTGTCAGATAATCTTCACCGTCTATGGCACCTCCCCAACCCAGGAAGTTGTTGGAACCGAACGAATAGAGATGGCGGTTGTCATGTTTTCTGAATCCGTCCAGCCAATTGCGCATCAGGTCAACGTCGCCACCCAACTCGTTGCCCAGTCCCAACATGGTGAATGAGGGGTGATTGCCCATGTAGTCGAGGGTCATATAGGCTTCGTTCAGCAAGAAGTCATTCAAGCGATGGTTGTCCGGTGAAATGCTTCCCCATAAAGGCAACTCGGCTTGGAAATAGATACCCTCGATGTCGGCAGCGGCAAAAGCGGCGCGGGGCGGGGTGTAGGAATGGCAACGGTAGTAGTTGATGCCATAACTCTTGGCTGTTTGAAAAACTTTTCGCCAGGACTTTACATCCATCGGCGCATATCCGGTAAGTGGGAATACGCAAGCGTCGTGTTTGCCGCGCAAGAAGGTCTTGAAGCCGTTTATGGTGAACTGAGTACCTTCGGTGGCAAAGTCGCGCATACCGAAATCTGTTATTATATTGTCTTTACCCTCGTTTGTGGCAAGGGTCACGTTCAGTGCATAAAGTGTGGGGTGGAATTCGCTCCATGTCTGCATCCGGTTGCCCATATCGAGCGTCAGTTCTATCTTATTTTCACCTTTGCTCAAGCCGACTTGTTTTTCCATGTCCGGTAACTGGTGTTCTTGTTGGGTGTTCCACGTCTTGGCAGAAAGGGTCACTACGCCCGATTGCTCCGAATCGCTGTATATGTTTACATGGATGCGGGCCTTTTTGCTCCTTTACAGACGGGTAGACTTGTACCTGCTTGAGATAGGTGTGTGGGGCCGCTTCGATGTAGAAGTCGCCCAGAATGCCGTTCCAGTTGGTTTGTGTGCCGTCGGTCCAGGCATGCGAGCTTTGGATTTCGGCTGGTACGGAGCTGGGGGAATTGTCAATGCGTATCTTTATATGGTGGCTGCCGGGTGCCAAGGCCGGCAGGCTATAGCAGTGAGGTGCATAGATATGTCCCAACGTGCCGACGCTGTCCCCGTCTATCCAGAGAGTACTGGGCTTTGTACGTTCCATGAAGAGTATCAGGCGTTTCCCTTCCATCTGTACGGGAATTTCAACATCTTTTTCATATTCTACGATGCCGGAGTAGGGATAAGTCCGTGTCAACTGGGAGGTTACATTGGTGGGATGCCTGCCGTCTCCCAACTTGTTTTCATCCGTCGTACCGGGCAATGTGCAGTTCCCTAATGAACTGTTCCAATTTCCTGATAAATCGATTCGTTCTCTTATTGTCTGGAATTCTTTTTTGTCTGTACATGATGCCAGACATGCCAATAAGCATAATACAATGAAATTTCTCATAAACTACCTGTTTTTCATGGCCGGTGATTGATTGACCGGTTGCAAATATAGGGCATTGCTCCCGTCTCTCTGTATACAAAATGTTTCCAATTATGTGACGGGATGATTTTTTTTATTGCTATCTTCATGCTTGTATATTAGTGTTGTTGAGTGTTCGTCATTATAGATGAGGATTTTTATATCATGTAATTTGTTTCTGTCTTTATGAATAAAGAATTGAAAATCAGTGATAAATCACCTTTTGAGAAAATAAGGAAGTTTGATGGGCAAGGACGGTCATACTGGACTTCGAGGGAATTGTGCGCTGCTTTGGGGTATAGTACGTACCAGAAATTTTCCGTTCCATTGGCAAAAGCCATGAGGTCTGCCGAAGCGGATGGTATAAATGTGGATGAGCATTTTAACCTGATGGTTGAAATGGTTGGGGTAGGCTCTGGTGCGCGTAGGAGCGTGGAAAACTATCACCTTACGCGGGAGGCTTGCATCTTTATAGCGAGGCAGGTCTATGCTAAAAAGAAAGAAGTGCAGGCAGCCCTTGAATACTTTTCCAGTGTTAGCATTGATTTTGATGGGGCCGAATGTGATGTGAACTGTCAGGAGGTTGTCTCTGAGATGGAGAAAGATAAAATCAGAGAGAGGAACCGGGAGCATTGGAAAAGGTTAAATGACGAAGCTTCAGAGTTTTATAAAAAGAAGATGAGGCTGCTGGATGAAGTGGAGGATTTTAAAGCGGATGCTTCTTTTCATGGGAACAAGGCTCCACATCACATGATGTACAAGCTGGGGACATTGTACAGTAAGGATGGATGCAGAGGGTATGAATTTCTGATAGAATATGATGTGTATGAACCGGTTGTCGGCATTTATTATGGATGTAAGGGGCTGATTCTTGATGGGAATGATGAAGATGGGGAAAAAATGTTCAATGAAGAATGGAAAGATATTCGTTATTATGTTACTGCTGTTCTTGAAAATACATTTCCGGGGAAATCTTTCACTCATCGCTTTAAGCCTACAAATAATGCGAACAACCATACTTATTGGCCCTTTTGGATTACTCTTCATGAAGATGAGGATATTGTGGAGGTGGGTGCAAGGGCGGTTCGTCTTATAAGAAGTATATATGAGGGGTATCTTGAAAATGAAGATGTTGAGGCTCTGAGAAAACGTTCTGGCTCTCGGAAAGAGCCTCAGGAAGAGGATAAGATACGTTTCTCTGCTGATGTTAACTTTACAAAAAAAGCGTATCAGGAACTGCTTGAAGAGATAGGCCAAATGTCGAAAAAGGGAAAGGAGAAGACAAATAAAGAAATGTTTGAGAAACTACTGGAAAAGACCACTGAAAGTGGATATCTGAGAAAAGAAAAAACACTATGAGGCAGCGTGGCGGATAGTACGAAATGCAGATGTGAAGGAGCGAGATTTGCAGCAGAAAACTAATAAACAATTTATCTACATGATTAGACTTCATTTTGGGGTATATGCAAATTTTATTTGGGAACATTAGATACTTCTAAGTGTGATATAGAACATAATAGAGGAGTGGTGTCACCTCCTTACACGTCTATCAGCAAGATTTTGATGACTATGAACGGCGGATTTTCGGGGAAACAATAAGAAAATTGTGTGATAGTAAGAAGGATGCTACATCTATAATAATAAATTCATGGAAAATATTGCAAACTCTATTAGACCTGCCAAAGGACGCTTGGAAAATCGTAAATGACACATTAGGCTTACC
>ENA-OQCU01000306-OQCU01000306.1-human-gut-metagenome-genome-assembly--contig:-NODE-306-length-24680-cov-3.908484_pt1 | contig 24680 bp, 20 predicted proteins | sample MGYA00242504_ERZ504590 | MGnify/ENA primary metagenome ERZ504590 (study PRJEB26092, sample SAMD00036318) | human gut metagenome | host: Homo sapiens | study: EMG produced TPA metagenomics assembly of... | reverse complement strand
ATGTGCGGTTGAACACCTCTCGAATGAACCGCACCACGTGGTCGTGCTCGGCGCGGTTCTTCGCGTCGGCCATCAGCTCGTCGGCCAACCGCGCGCGCTCTTCCTCGGTGGCGCCGGCGGGACACGTGCCGGCCAGGCACATGCTCTCCACCTCGTTGCCGCGCTTGCGTACCAGCAGCTCGGGCGTGCAGCCGCAGAAGAACACGTCGGCGTAGCGGTACAGCAGCACGGTGCCGCGCGCCGAGCCGTCGATGAGGTTCACCAACAGGTCCTTCGACGAGAACGGCTCCAGCGCCTCGAGGCGCTGGCGGCGCGACAGCACCACCTTGCTGATGCGCCCCCGCCCGATGGCGTCGAGCGCCGCTTCCACGTTCGCGCGCCACGCGTCACGCGAGTCGGGCTCCAGCTTGAACGGGATGGTGCGGCGGTTGCGGCGCGGCGCAGCGGCGGCTTGGCGGGCGAACCGCGCGATGCGGCCAGGATAGACCGGGCTCAACGAGTTCACCTGCAAATACGCGCCGCGATCGTCCTCGACGAGGATCACTTCGGGCAGCATGAACTTCAAGCGGGGAAATGCCTCGAACAGCTCGTCGGTCGGCGACGGGTTCTCGGCGTCGAAACGGTTGAACGAGAAGAAGACGGGCTGCTGGCCGACGGGGCCTTCGAGCTCGCATTCGATGCCGTCGAGCGCAGGCAGCGCAATGCAGCGCCCCATGCCCATGAAGCGGACGGGGCGGTCTTTGCGATAGTAGACGAACTGGTCGGTGAAACCCTTCTGCAGCGCGCAATACGCATCGACGATGTCGGCCTCGATCGGTTGCGTGTATGAAAAGATTCTCGTCATCGTGGCCTCTCCCGCCTTCGTCGCCTTGCTCCCGGCGCGCCGAATCGTCAACGATTTCCGCGCCCGCATCGCATTCTAGCACGACGTCTTCTACACTATTCCTGTCCGACGGCGGACGCACGCATCCTCGCCCGCAAGCACGCAAGAAAGGCACACTATGAAAAAGTTCTTCGAGGAGTTCAAGGAGTTCATCAATCAGGGCAACGTCATGGACCTGGCCGTAGCGGTGGTCATCGGCACGGCATTCACGGCCATCGTGAACTCGGTGGTGAGCGACCTCATCATGCCGTTGATCTCGCTGGTCACGGGCGGTATCGATTTCTCGGACATGAAGATACCCCTGGGCACGGGGCCCGATGCAGCCGCGTTCACCTACGGCAATTTCATCAACGCGGTCATCCAGTTCCTCATCATCGCGCTGGTGGTGTTCCTCATCGTGAAGGCCCTCAGCCGGGCGCGCATGCTGACGCGCCGGGGCAAGCATATCGAAGAGCAGGATGCCCCGAAATGCCCCTTCTGCCTCGAGGAAGTGAACGAGGGCGCCACCCGCTGCCCGCACTGCACCGCCGAGCTGCCCGCCCCCGCCACGACGACCCCGAAAGCGGGAGGCAAAGCGTAGGGCGTCTCAACGGACAGGCTCCTCATCTTCCTCGTCGGTCACGGCGCGCAGGATGAAGAATCCCGCGATACCGGCGATCAGCGATGCCGCCAGGATAGCCGCTTTCGCCATGGCGATCATGTTCGGGTCGACGAACGCGAGGTTCGTCACGAAGATGGCCATGGTGAAGCCCACGCCGCCCAGAACCGACACGCCTCCGATATGGCCCCAGTTCACGCCCTGCGGCAGGTCGGACAGCTTCAGCTTCACCGTGAGCCACGTGGCTAAAAAGATGCCCAGCGGCTTGCCGAACAGCAGGCCGCAGAACACGCCGATGGTCACCGGGTTCGTGACGATGGACAGCAGGTCCATGCCCGTCAGCACCACGCTGGCGTTCGAGAATGCGAACAGCGGCAGGATGAAGAAGTACACGGGAATGTGCAGGCGATGGTCGAGGCGCGTGATGGGCGGGATGGACAGGCGCGACACGCGGCCGATCTCGGCCACCTCGGACAGGTACTCCTTCTGCACGATGTCGGGCTCGCCGGGGTCGTAGCGATCGTCGGCGCGGCGCGCGCGGGCGGCAAACCAGCCGGGAGCACGATCGAGCTTCACCTGCGAGCGCGCGGGGATGGCAAGCGCCAGCAGCACGCCGGCGATGGTGGCGTGCACGCCCGACATGAGGAAGCACACCCACATCCCCAGGCCCACGACGATGTACGGCAGCAGGTCGTAGATGTGCAGCCGGTTGAACACGATGAGCACGGCGAACAGGCCCAAGCCCCCGGCCAGCCACGTCACGTCGAGGTTCGCGGTGTAGCATACGGCGATCACCATGATGGCGATGATGTCGTCGGCGATGGTGAGCGTCGAGAGGAACGAGCGCAGTCCCGCCGGGATGCGGCTTCCCAACAGCGCGAGAATGCCCAGGCAGAACGCGATATCGTTCGCCATGGGAACGCCCCAGCCCTGCTCGAACCCGCTGCCGACGTTCACCGCCGTGTACACGAGCGCAGGCACGATGGCGCCGCCCGCCGCGCCCAAGATGGGCAGCAGCGCCTTGCGCGGGTTCTTCAGCTCGCCCGCCGTCATCTCGAACTTGATCTCAAGGCCTACCAGCAGGAAGAAGATAGCCATGAGGAAGTCGTTGATGAAGTGCTCCAGCGAGAGGTGCGGTGCAAAATCGCCCAGCGAGATGCCGATGTCGAACGTGTGCCAGAACTCAGCGAAGTACGGCAGCACCGGCGTGTTCTCGATGACGAGCGCCGCCACGGCCGCGGCCAGCATGAGCATGGTCGCGCGCGTGGACGAGTGGGTGAATTCGAGCAGCTTGCGCTTGCGCCGATGATGGCGACGCACTTCCGGCTCGAGGATGCGCTCGGTGGGCGCGCAGGTGGGATCACCGCTCAGACAGGCGGGCGGCGCCTCGTCGTGCGGGGTACGGTCGGAGCGGACAGGCAGCCGGCGGCCTTCACGCTGCGACGCCCGGTCAAGCTGCGCAGGCGCTTGACGGCGTTCGCGAACCTCGGTAACCTCGCGTCCTTCACGCGATGAGCGACTTTCTGATTCGGATGTGATTTTCTCAGATGGCATGAATACAGTATACGAAACGGGCTGCGGCCTCGCGGTCACAGCCCGGTAACGCGCGGAAGATTTTACAATGCAGCGTTAACAGCCGTTCGCGCACGCGAATGCGCGGTCGTCACGACAAACGCCGTGCTTGACGCGGTCGGATTCCTCGGAGGTTTTCGCATCGTTCCAGCGATCCATCGTTCCCACGAGATACCCCGTGATGCGACGGATGCGATCGAACGGCACCGGTGCCAGATCGTAGCGGATGTCCACGTCCTCGCCGTCCACCAGCAGCGCGAGGCCGGTAACGGCGCTGTTCGGATGCTTGAGCGCGCCACGCTCGATATAGGCGCGGATTTCCGCCTCGGTGACGCGCTGGTCGCCCTCGCTGGCGTAGCCCACTCGCACATCTACGCCGTCGACGGTCAACCGCTCGTCGACCGTCATGTCGCTCATCGCGTTCGCCACGTCCTTAACCGCTTCCATACCCCGCTCCTTACCGCGTTTGTTGCTCGGTCTTATATGTTATTGCAATAGTATCATTAATGAAGGGCGCGCGCCAGATTAGAGAGAACAATCCTGCAACATGGTCGGCCGGTCGGGGAGCGGCTGCGCATGGCGTTCGCTTCGGCGGGTGCATTATCGGCCCAAAGACACGGTTTTCGCGGGAATTCCGTGTCTTTGGGCCGATAATGCGTTCCGCCGTCCGCAAGATGGGCAGATGCGCGATTGGACTGCTCTATGCTTCCCCGTCGGACTGCGAGGGCTTGCGCTCGTGCGTTTCGTTGGAATGCGAAACGGACGGGGTGTCCGCGTCCGCGCCTGCCCCGGTTTCAGCCGCGCCCGCCGACTGCGCCAAGCGGGCTTGCATCGCCGCGACGAGGTGGGATGCGGCTTCGGCCTTACGCTCGGAGTCGCGATTGTAGCGAGCTACGTTAATGAGACAGACGACCATGGCGGCATGCACGAGCAGGGCGACGCTCGCCGCGAGTAATGCGAAAAGCAAGAGGGGGAGCGTCCCGTAGACGTTCCAGACGTTCGCCATCAGCCCCCCATAGGTTCAGGGTATCGGCCAAAGCAATAGCTCCGGGACTGGCGAAGAAGAGGGATGCGCACAGCAGGACGAGCCCGCCGACGGCGCTGCGCTTCCCTTCCTTCCGTGCGGCGACCCTTTGGTCGTCCGTGTAGAAGTCCTCGATGTACGGGTGCCGCCGCCGGAACGACCCATGCACGGCGAACGCGCGGATCAGCAAGGCGAAGCCCACCGTGGCGCACGCGAAGTACGCGATGTACGGGCGCGCGCCGGGATTGGCTCCGTTCATGTTCGAGAAGGCGATGGCCACGCCGAATCCCGCGACGAACATCGCGAGGCCCGCCGGCACCGTCCACGCTCGGCGGCGCATGTGCTCGTCGTAGCCGCAGGCGTCGACGGGCGGCGCGTCCTCGGGCAGCGATCGCGTCGGGTCGGGCGCGCGGCCGGTTAGGTCGCCCCGCACCAGATCGTCCAGCGTGCATTCGAACAGATCGCACAGCTTGAGCAGCTTATCCATTTCGGGATAGCTTTTCTCGGCCTCCCACTTCGCCACCGACTGCCGGCTGACGCCGACGAGCATCGCAAGCTCGGACTGGGTCATGTTGCGCGTGTCGCGCAGGTGCTGAAGATTGTCCCTGAAGCTCATGGTCGATCTCCTCTCGCAGGGTGCGTCCGGCTGTTCCTTCGACTTGCATCATGCACCGAAACGGCGGTTACCTCAACCTCGGGATGCTTTTTCGCGGCATCCGCTGCCAACCGGCGGTTGTCACCGCAGGTCAACGTCTGAAGAGCAGATCGTCTGATGACAAAAACGTACGGATGTTTCACGTGAAACACAGGAAGCCCCTCGAATGCACTCTGCGACATGGAAAGGACCCGATCCGGGTTGGCGCATGAAAACTGGGCGCTTTCGCACAAAAAGGCACGGTATGCGACGTCTTGCTGGAAACGACTTTTCGAACGGTTTCGTTTGTTTTGGAAAACGCCTGATCGAGATTGTAGTGCTTGGAGGAACGAGGGAAGCTTCTTCGACAGCATGGTCTGAAAAGCGCTTTTTGATCCTTCGAACGTCGCACGTCGCGGATTTTTAGTGCATTGGAGAGGACATCGCATGCAAGGAGCATGCTAGAAAGGGAAACACGAGTTCCGTACGAAATGTTTCACGTGAAACATTTCGGCTGGGGGCCGGAGCGAAATTGGTCGTGAGGCGATGGACGCGGGGGGCGTTGCGGCTTCGGCGGGTGCATTATCGGCCCAAAGACACGGTTTTCGCGGGAATTCCGTGCCTTTGGGCCGATAATGTGCTCCTCCGTCCGCAAGACGAGCAGATGCGCGATGTTGCGACGCGGGGCAACCGGCGCGGGACGCCATACGGGGCGGCGTTGCCGATTGCGCACAAGGCGGCTTCGTGCGAAGCAGGATCGACGTGGCTGGTTGAGCGCAAGGCGCCTTCATGCAAAGCGGGGCCGCCCTTTCGGACGGCCCCGCCGAGGTGCGCGATTGCGCGGCTACGCGGATCGCGTCAACCTTACAGCTTGAAGTCCTCGTCGCCGTTGAAGACGTCGAGGGCGTCCTCCACGGAGTAGTCGGCCAGCGTGATGGCGCTGATGGCCTTCGTCAGGCGGACGGCCTCGTCCAGCGAGCGCTGGTGGATGTTGCGGCCGGTGGCGTTGCCCACGGCGCCGCCCGTGTGGATCTGGTCGTACAGCTGCGTGAGGAACGTCTCGGCGTCCACCGTCGAGCCGCCGGCGCACACGAGGCCCGTGCGGCCGGACGCCATCGTGGCGACCTTGAGCGCCTCGGCCGGCGAAGAGCCGTCCTCGGGCTTCGGCGGGTTCACCTTCACGAAGTCGGCGCCGAGGCACAGGGCCACGCCCGCCGCGCCCGCGATGAGCGCCGGATCCTTCTCGGCCTTGACGGCCTTGCCGCGGGGGTAGATCCACAGCACGACCAGCAGGCCGTTGGCGTGGGCCTGGGCGATGAGCTCGCCGGCCTCGGCCATCATGGTGGACTCGTACTCGCTGCCCAGGTAGATGGTGTAGCCGATGCCCACGATGTTCACGCCCGCCTCGCGCATGGCCAGCACGGCGTCCAGATCGTAGAGCTGCGGCGAATAGGGGTCGTCCTGGCTGCCGCCCACGATGTTGGTCTTGGAGTTCATCTTCACGAGGTAGTTGATCTCGGGATAGTCGGCGGCGTATTGCGCGATGAGCCCGCGCTGGCCGGCCAACACGCCGCACACGCCCTGGCGCCCGATCTCGAAGAGGTGCTGCGGCTCGGCATCGGCGATGTCGATGCCCTCGCCGTAGAAGTCCTTGTTGAGGTGCTCGATCTTCTGATCGCACGCGAACAGCATGAGACGGCCCGTTCCGCGCGTCGCCTTCATGAAGTTCTCGATGTACTCGTCACGGGATTCCGGCATGACGTCGGCCGGCACCCTCACCTGGTCACGAGTGATTTTGGGCATGGTTTCCTCCTTATAGGATCCAACTCAACGGATGAGGCTCAGAGCCTTATCGATACGGTCATTCTAGCGAAAAAGCGAGGCAGGACGCGCCGTTTCACCGAAAAACCCCGCGAACGAGCCACCGATTCGCGCGAAGCGCGGGCAGGCGGTAGGCGGAGGAGGCGCAACGGCGAACAAGCGGCACCCGACGGACAGTGCGCGAAGCGAGAACCCGGATGTTTCACGTGAAACATCCGGTCGCGCGAAGCGCGAACAGGGCGGGAGCGAAGCGACCCGCCCATGCGCCCGAAGGGCGCATAAGAAGCTCGCAGGTGGCCGCGCAGGAGCGAAGCGACCTGCGCCTCGCGCGGAGCGCGAGCACGCGCTCGCAGGTTGGCGCAGTGAGCCAGCGAGGGCGGCCGTGGCGGCCGCCCTCTACGGGGACTTGCTTCGCGACACAGCGTCGGCAAGTTCCGGCGGCCGGGAGGCCGCCGGAACCAAACTAGAACCACTCGCGCTTGTTCAGCACGTAGATCTGCTCGAATTCAGTCTGGGACTTCGTGAGGTACAGGATGCCCTCGATGATGGCGATGACCCAGATCACCCATGATGCCAGCGAGAACGTCAGCACGCCGCCGATGATGGTGACAGCCAGCATGATGAAACCGGCGGTGTTGTAGCCCAGGTAGAACTTGTGGATGCCGAACGCGCCCAGGAAGATGGCCAGCAAACCGGCGGCCACGTGATCCTTCGTCGTGACCATAGGCTGGCTGTACGGCTGCTGGTAGTACGGTTGCTGATAGCCGTAGTACGGCTGCTGCGGAGGCACGGCTCCGGGGCCGGCATGCGGCGGTGTCTGCGGCGCGCCGTATCCGGGAGGAGCGTAATAGCCTGACGCAGGCTGGCCGGGAGCAGGAGGCGCACCCGCAGGCTGCGTGTAAGAAGCGGTGGAAGCAGAGGCGGCAGCCGGAGCCTGGGGCTGGGGCTGAGCCGGGGTAGCCTGCGGTGCAGCCGTAGGCGGAATCGCCTGAGCCGTCGAGTACGGAACCCACTCGGGCTCGGGTTCGGCAGCCTTGGCGGGCTCGGCAGGAGCCGCAGAAGGAGCCGCCGCAGAAGCCTCGGAAGCATCCTCCGTCGACGCATCCGTCGATGCGTCGCTCGGCGCCTCTTCCTTATCCTCGGACCCGGCATCGCACGAGACGACCGCCACATCCTCGACCACGACGGCTTCCACTTCGCCCGTCGCTTCGTCGACGACCACGGCTGCAACCGTCTCCTTTTCAACGTCGCATGCATCGTCGGACGTCGTCGCGGCAAGCTTCGCCTTCGCGGCTTCCAGTTTCTCCTGAGCGGCTTTGAGCTCCGCTTCAGCAGCGGCAACCTCGTCCGCTGCGCTATTCAAAGGTTCGTTGGTGGCCATGATGGACCCACCTCTCATTCTACAAATTGCGTCGATGTCCTGTACCGCCATAGTAGTGCGCGCCGTCGCATCCAAGGAGGTTTCGTCACAATACCGTCAACGACGTTCAGCATTTCTTAAGATTTGCGCATGGGCCGAAGAAAAGCCTGATCGCGTTAGCTGTCTTTATGCGAATGCTTCTCGAGCATTTTCATGATGCGCTCGCGAAAAACGATGCCCAACACGGCGATGACGGCCGCCACCGCGAAGATGATCGCGCTTTCCATAAGGCGTCCGTCAGCCAGCCCGTCGGCGGCGTAGGTGGACACCACGATGCCCGGAATGCGCCCCACGTTGGAGAGCAGCAAAAATGTGCGCATTCGCATGTCCGTGAGCGGCACGAGGTACGTGAACACGTCTTTCGGCAGACCCGGGATCAAAAACAGGATGAACACGATGATGTTCAGCTTGCCGGTTTTCTCGAACTTGCGGAACTTTTCGAGGTACTGCACGGGCACCATGCTCTGCACGAACGGCGCCCCCAGCTTGTGCACCAGCGCGAAGATGAACGCGCTGGAAATGACGCACCCTGCCAGAATGACCAGCGCGCCGATCCAGGGGCCGTACAGCAGGCCCGCCGCGATCTGCACCACCTCGCCGGGAATGAACGCCACGACGATCTGCAGAAACTGAAGTCCCAGCAGTATGAGGAACCCCACGGGACCCGCGCCGCGCACGTCGTTGATGATGCGGTCGAGGCCGCCCGGCTCGAACAACTCGTGGAAGTACGGCCATAGCATCACCACGATCAGCACCATGATGGCGAAGAACGCGATGAGCCCGACGAACTTGAAAATATCGGCCTTCTCCATCTTATGGCCGCGCACCTCTACCTCTTGCTCGGCTTTTTCGTGCAGCTTGTCCTTCAGCTTGTCAGTCATCGTGGCGAGCCTTGTCGTACTCCTCTTTGAAGGCCGCGAACATGTTCTTCTTGGGCGCGGGCTTCTTGGCGGTCGTCTTCTTCTTGGGCGCGGTCGACGCGGGCTTCGCAGGCGCGGAAACGCCCTCGTCTTCCGCCTCGTCCGTCACGGCCAGAGCCTGGTCGTCGGAACCGGGCTTGACACCGCGCGCCTTGTCGTACTCCTCCTTGAACCCGGAGAACATCCCCTTCGTGGCGGCGATCTGCTTGCCCGTGGCGTACGCGCCCTTGTTCACCACTTCGCCGGTTTTCTTGGCGGCCTCGCTGACCACCGGCTTCGCCCTGTCCACCGTGGTGTGCACCTTGTCGACGGCGACGGCCGTGACCGCGCCGGCCTTCTCGGCCACGCCGCCCTCGGCAACCAGGTCCTTCGCGGCGTCGTCAACCAGCATCGCACCCAGCACCACTTCGTCGGTTTCGCGCCCCTCGGAGCCCACCTGCGCCAGCGCGGCACCCATTCCGCGGCGGAACCCCTTGACGAGGTCGGCCGGAATAGTGCGCTTGCCCAACAGTGCGTTGGCGGTGGCGCCCGAATCGGTGTCGAACGTGTCCACCATACCGGTGATGCGGTTGAAGGTGACGTTGCCCACCATGCCCAGCGACGTACCGTCTTCGGTCATGACCGGCAGCCCCACCCACAGCACGCAATCGTCCCAGTTGACGCCCAGCGCCTTGCATGCGGCGCGGTCCGTGGCCTCGGGCACGTTGCGGATGGCGATGCGGCCGTCCACGATGTCGTAACCCTCGATGGATACGAACTTGTCCTTGCGGCGGAACATCCACAGCAGATCGGGGCGCTTCACGATGAAGCCGACGCAGCGCTTCTCTTTCGGGTGGAACACGAAACGGCGCACCTTGCCGATGCGCTTCGTACCGTTCTTGCCGCCCACGACGCGGACGCCCGTGAGCTCATGCGTAGTGATGAGTTTGCTTGCCATGGCCTTCTTCTCCACTCGACAACCTGCGCATTTGCCGCGGATGGAACCGCAACCCCCCAGCGCCGTTGCCCTGTCGGACAGTCAGGAAGCGGCGAGAGGGGCGGGGCTTGCGCCCACGTCGACCAACTCGCCGCTTCATGATAGATGCGTATGCTACTTGTCGTCGCCGGAGATCTTGTCGGCAGCGTCCTCGGCCTTGTCCTTCACGGCATCGGCCGCGCTCTGCGCCTTGTCCTCGGCCTTGTCGACGGCCTCGTGCGCCGTGTCGGCCGCGACAGGAATGGTGTCGCTCACCGCGTCGTGCGCCTGCTCGGCGTTCTTGGCCACCTGCGAGGCGATGCGCTGGCGCGCCGCTTCGATCTTGTCGCGAAGCTCGTCGTTCTTCTGCGAGAACGCCGGCTTGATGTTGTCGGCGGCTTCCTGCACGCGCTGCGTGGCCTGGCCGTACAGCTCTTGACCCTTGGCGGCCACGTCCTGCACGACTTCCTGACCCTTGGACGCGGCATCCTGATACGCGTGCTGCATGTTGGCGCCGGCCTGAGAGCCCAGCTCCTGCGCCTCGCCCCATGCCGCGCTCATCTTATCGGTGACCATAGCGCGCGTTTCCTGACCAGACCGGGGGGTCGTACAGCAGCGCGACAACCGCACGGCCAACCCACCGCCAAAAAAGGCTCAAATTTGTTGCCCATGACGGCCTCCTTCGGGATGTTTGCCTGTTCGTTCATTATAGGGGTCATCCGCGCAGCCCCATGCGCGAAAACATGAGCGCTCTATGATTCAGTTGCTGTTTCGTTGCCGACCGAACAGACGCGAAGACGCGCCGCCGGCCTACGGCCCATGAATCGCATGCTGCGCTCTCGCCGCAAGCGGTTACCGCGCATATTGGCTGACCAGTTCGTTAAGGACGCCGGACAGCGACAAACCGGAGGCTTCGCAGGCGAGGGAGAACGGCGAAGATTCGGCCAGGGAGGGCGACACGTCCACCTCCAAGACGCGCGCCTGGGCGCCGTCCCACATCAGATCGACGCGGGCGAGGTCGCTCACCTGATAGGCGCGGCACGCTTCCAAGGCGGCGCGCTCGATTTCGGCGCGGATGGCCTGGGCGTCGGCTTCGTCGTTCGACAGGGAGGCGGGACGCACAGGTGCGAACAGCTCGACCGCACCCGGCGTGCGGCAGGCGACCGTATCGCAGAAGCCCTCCTTCGCCACGATCTCCACCGGCGGCAGCGCGTAGGCATCCCAGCCGGAGCCCAGCACCGGCACGGTTACCTCAACGCCGTCGATCCACTGCTCGATGATGACGGCGTCGTCGAACGACAGCGCATCAGACACGGCTTCGCCCAGCTGGTCGACGGAATCCACACGGCGCACGCCCGAAGCCGAAACGCCGTGCGCGGGCTTCACCGCCACGGGATACCCGCCGATCACGCGGTCTTCCACCAGGTCGAATGCCGTCGCAGCGCCCATGCTCTCGAACGCCTCGCGCGCGATGCAGACGCCCTGCGGCCAGGAAGCCGTCGGCTCATCGCCGGCGATGGCGCGGTAGGCCGCCATCTCGGAGCCGAGGGAGGATTTGTCCCAAGCGCGCCGGCACACGCCGGACGGCGAACCGACGAAGGGCACGCCCACGAATTCGAGCAGGCTCTGGACGGTTCCGTCCTCGCCGAGCTTGCCGTGCAGGGCGTTGAAGCACACGTCGGGACGCTCGACGCGCAGGGCGGAAACGAGGTCGGACGAAGCATCCAACAGCACCGTCCTATGGCCCGCCTCTTCAAGAGCTGCGCACACGTTCTTGGCGCTGGCCAGGGATAACTCGCGCTCGGTCGAGCTGCCGCCCGTCAACACTGCTACCTTCATGATGATGCTCCTTCTGCCGTCCACACAAGAGCGGCTAGCGTACCATCGCATCGCCGAGGAAGGCAATCGCATCGCGAAAAGCGCGCAAAGCGACCAGATCGTCGAGGAAGCTCACCTCGATGCGCGCGCGACCCGCCGCCTCGTCCGTCCACTCGGTGGTGCCCACGAACACGGCATCGAGAGCTGAACCGGCATCGGCGTAAGCGGCGGCCGAACCGGCTTCCGCGCCGTCGCCCCTGCGCACGGCCGCCCGCGTTTGAAAATCGATGACCAGGTGCTCCAACAGATGCGGCAGCGACGTGTGATCCATGACGGCGGCGAAGGTGTCGCCCTCGTCGTTCACGCAGGCATGGCGCGGCACGTGCGGATGGGCCGCGCGAACGCGCGCCGCAAGCTCTGGCGTCGTGCGGCGCGGGACGCCGGGCGCCAGAATCACGTCGCACACCACGCGGTCGGCGCGCACCGTGAGCCGCTCGATGACAAGCGGGGCTGTGCCCTGCGCGCTCACGCGGGCAGGTCGCTCACATCGAACACGCCGCGCGTGCCGGATGCGGCAGCATCGTCGTTCTTGTCGGCGGCGTCGGAGGCGCTGCCGCCTTCGTCTGCGGCTTCACTTGCAGAGGCGTCTTCCGGCCCAGAAGCGGAATCGGATTCCGGCTTCTGCCGATCGACCGGGTCGGGCTCGGGCGCAGCCTCCGGCTCGGGTTCCGCCGCAGGCTCGGGCTCAGGCTCAGGCGCCACCGGCTCGCCCCTCTGCGGCGTAGCCTCCGCATCGTGCGACAGGCGGTCGAGCACCGTGCATCCGGCTCCCGACTGAGGTTCCTCCTGCGGCTGGCCCTGAATCGCACGCACGAGCTGGTCGAACTGCCAGGCGATGTCGTCCGTCAGCGTGGACAGCCACGAATACCCGTCGCCGTCGGAAATCACCAGCTGCGAGCGGTCGAGCGAGAAACGGTAGCGGCCGGAGCCCTCCATGTTCCCGAACGTGTACGAAATGGTCTTCGCATCCGTGTCAAGCGTGTACGACCAGCTCACATCTTCGGTCAGCTTGATGGTTTCGCCGTCGATGACCACGACGGCCGTGGTGCCGTGGGTCTGCCATTCGCCCTGGAACTCGGCTGCATCGTCGTAGCGCAGCCAACGGTCCCACGAGAACCCGCCCACGATCAGCAGAACGACCAGCAGCACCGAGCCGGCCACAACAAGCGGCCAGCGCTTTTTGCGCGGCTTCGCTTCCGCACGCTCGCGCCGACGCTTCCCGCGCTCGGCCTCGGTCGACGCTTCGGCCCCATCTTCTTTCGCAGCGTCATCGACGATTGCGGCCGCGTCCTCCTTCAACCTGGCGGCCGCCTTCGCCCTGACCTTTGCAGCGCGCGACGTCTGCTCGAGGGGCGTCTGCCCCTCATTCTCCTCAACGTGAGGCGTCCCGGCCGCTCGCGGCTTCGGTTTCGCAGGCGGCACGTCGGTGCGCTTCCGCGGCGCGACGCGGCCGGACGCCCTGGCTTCGAGGCGTCCGTCGCGGGTGCGGCAGCGGTATTCGGTTTGCTGGTTCGTTTACGCTTCGTTGCCACGCTTGAGGGTTCCCTGGTTCTTTTCGATAGCTTCGCCTGCCGTTATTCCGGCGCGATGACCTCGACGCCGCCCATGTAGGGCACCAGCACGTCGGGCACGCGCACGGTGCCGTCGGGCTGCTGGTAGTTCTCGATGACGGCGGCCATGGTGCGACCTACCGCCAGGCCGGAGCCGTTCAGCGTGTGGACGTAGCGCGAGCCCTTGAAGTTCTCGGGGTCGCGGTACTTGATGTTCGCGCGACGCGCCTGGAAGTCCGTGCAGTTCGAGCACGAGGAGATCTCTTTGTAGCCGTTGTACGACGGCAGCCACACCTCGAGGTCGTACGTCTTGGCGGCGGAGAACCCGATGTCGCCCGTGCACAGGCTGATCACGCGGTACGGCAGGCCCAGCAGCTGCAGGATGTTCTCGGCGTCGGCCACCATGGCCTCCAGGTCGTCGAAGCTCTCCTCGGGCTTGGCGTACTTCACCATCTCCACCTTGTCGAACTGGTGCACGCGGATGAGCCCGCGCGTGTCGCGGCCGGCGCTGCCCGCCTCCTCGCGGAAGCACGGCGTGAACGCGCAGTACTTCAGCGGCAGCTGGCCGGCGTCCAGAACCTCGCCGGCGTGGATGTTCGTCAGCTGCACCTCGGCCGTGGGGATGAGGTACAGGCCCTCGGTGGTGTGGAACAGGTCTTCCTCGAACTTCGGCAGCTGGCCGGTGCCGGTGAGCGTCTCGGCGTTGGCCATGGCCGGGCACCACCATTCCTTGTAGCCGCGCGACGCGTGCGTGTCGGCCATGAAGTTGATGAGGGCGCGCTCCAGACGGGCGCCCAGGCCGCCCAGCAGGATGAAGCGGCTGGCAGCCAGCTTCACCGCGCGCTCGAAGTCGATGATGCCCAGCTCGGGGCCCAGATCCCAGTGCGGCTTCATCTCGAAGCCCTCGGCGGCGAAGTCACGCGGCGTGCCCCAGCGGCGCACTTCGGGGTTGTCGTTTTCGTCGTCGCCCACCGGCGTGGAATCGGCCGGCATGTTCGGCGTGCGCAGCAGCACCTCGCGCAGGGCCTCGTCGGCCGCTTCGCGATCTTTGCCGATGACGGCCAGCTCGTCGTTGATGGCGCGAACGCGCTGCTTGGCGGCTTCGGCCTCGTCCTTCTGGCCGGCGGCCATCATCTGGCCGATCGACTTCGACGTGGCGTTGCGCTCGGCCTGCAGCGCCTCCTCCTTCGCGATGGCGGCGCGGCGGGTCTCATCGAGCTCGGAGAAGCGCGACGCATCCCACGAAGCATGGCGGTTCTTCATCGCCTCGGCGACGGCTTCTTGGTTGTCGCGGACGAACTTGATGTCGAGCATAGTCGCGCTCCTTCACGATGGGAAACAATAGTCGCTTTAGTATACCTCACGGGCGGCGCGCCTCGTCGTTCCTTCACGCACCCGGCATGTTCCGTCGGGCGACCAGCCGACGCCCCTATCCTTCATAGCGCTTTCGCACGTACTTGATGAGGGTGGCCAGCACGCGGCGCATGTCGATGGGCTTCGATAGATGCGCGTTCATGCCGCTGGCCAACGAGGCGCTCACGTCTTCGGCGAAGGCGTTGGCCGACATCGCGATGATGGGCACGGCATCCGCATCTTCGCGATCGAGCTCGCGGATGCACCGCGTGGCCTCGTAGCCGTTCATGTTGGGCATCTGCACATCCATGAGAACCGCGTCGAAGTAGCCTATCTTCGACGCCTCGAACATGACGCACGCCTCGGCTCCGTCCCTCGCCCGCTCCACTACCAGCCCCGCTTCCGCCAGCAGTTCGCAGGCTATCTCAGCGTTGAGGTCGTTGTCTTCGGCCAGCAGAACGCGCAGCCCCTCGAACTCGGTGCGGTCGAGCGCACGCGGCGCGCCCGGCATAGGGGCTTCGTAAGCCGAAACGGGACGGCTCGCCAGCCGATCGCGCGCGCCGAGGGATCGCAGCGCCGCCGCGCTCGCAGCATCGAGTTCGAGGGGCTGCGCGTCGTCCGCCTCGGCGCCCTCGCCCTCCTCGAACACGATGCGCTCCGCCTCTAATGCGATACGCAGGTTGAACGTCACCGTGAACGTAGTGCCCTGCCCTTTCGTCGACTCGACGGCGATATCGCCCGCCATCATGGTGACGATGTTCTTCACGATGGGCATGCCGAGGCCCGTGCCCTGCTCGCGCGAGCGTCCCTCCATGCTGAACGGCTCGAAAATATGCTCCTTGAACTCCTCTGACATGCCTATGCCGTTGTCGGATACCGTGAACTTCACCTGGCGATACCCCATGGCGGCACCCTTCGCCACCGTGGTCTCGAACCGAACGCAGCCGCCGCAGGGCGTGTACTTCACGGCATTCGTCAACAAGTTCAGCAACAGTTGCTTGATGCGCCGCGCATCGCCCACGAACACGGCATCGGCGCATGGCGGAGTTGTCACGACGAATTCCTGGGTGCGCTGTTCGCACTGCACGCGAACGGCGGATGCCACGTGCGACAGCACGGCGCTGAGACGGAAAGGCTCGCTGGCCAGGGTCATCTTGCCGTTCTCGATTTTCGAGATGTCCAGCACGTCGTTGATCAGCCCGAGCAGATGGTCAGATGCGTCTCCTATCTTTTTCAGCGTCTCGGCAACTTTCTCGCGATCGTCCGGATTGCTCCGCGCAAGCTGCAGCGTTCCCAGAATCACGTTCATAGGCGTGCGGATCTCGTGGCTCATGCGCGAGAGGAACTCGGACTTTGCAGCATTCGCCGCCTCGGCAACGTCCATCGCATCCTTCATGGACAATTGGATCTCCTTGTCGGCCGTCACGTCGCGCATGACCACGAGCAGCTGCGGCTTATCTTCGAACGTCAGCCGCTTGACCGAGTAAGAAGCCCAGCATTCTTTGCCGGTCTGCTTGCTGCGGAACGAGAACTCCCCTTGCTCGAAGCCCTTCGTCTCGTCCTTCCTAATGCGATCGAACAGAGCCACACCCTCGGGAGAAAGCCCGATGGTGGCCGCCAACCGCTCGTTTTGCAGAAAGGCGTCAAGGCGATAGCCGATGATGCGTTCGGCCTTCGCCACAATGGGAGTGACCTTGCCGTCGGTGGGCGAATAGAGGTTCACCGCCATATCGATGCTGTCGGACAGCGCCTCGTACAACTGGCCGAGCATGGCGACGTTCTGTTCGCGCAGGCGGCGGCGGTACGCGCCGAACACCAACAGCGCCACCACCACAAGGCAGGCGAAGATGATGGCGAACACCGCTTCGAACGTGGTGGTGACCACGGCAGCTTCGGCACGCACGTTCTCGACGGGCACCACGTTGCACACGTACCAATACCCGTTGTCGACCGGCGCGACGCACACATAACTGGATTTGCCGTCTACCGTGGCCGTGAGCAGCCCCGTCTGCTTGTTCGCCACAACGTCGCGCAGCGTGGAAAGGTCGCTCCGCGAGCGCGACTGCATGAACTGCAAGGCAGCTTCGGTTGAGACCGCGGCATCGGTGTTCGAGGCCGGCTCGCTGTACTGAGACGCCCGGTCAAGGAAGTCGTACAGCGACGTGCCGATGAACACCGGCGTCTTGGTTTCGCCCGTGGGAGGCACCAGCACCTCGCCGGTGGAACCCTCGAACAACATGAAGTAGCCGCGGCCGTCGAACATATCCAGCTGACGGGACATAGAGAACAAGCTTAACGGCACCTGCACGTACAGGGCTCCGACTTGCTGCCCATCGATATAAAGCGGCGTTTGGGCGAGACGCACGCGGGCGCCCGCCTCGTTGGCGAACGTGGCAGAGTACGAACTGCGACCCTCGGACAAAGCCGTTTCGGGCTGAGCCAGCTCGTCGACGGAAAATGCGGAGCCATCCGCGCGAACGCCTCGACCGTCCATCCCGGCAAACGTCGCATTCGCAAAGCCGTGGTGCTCCTGGAAGCTGCTGAGAGCCGGCGCAACCAACGCAGGATCGGTAGTCTGCACGGTAAACGCGCCGATGGCGTTCTGCGACATGTACATGCGGTCGGTTACGTTGCTGGCGGATTGCTCGGTGAACGTGACCACCTGCTGCTCGGCGCTCTGATTGAGCTTCTTGTCGATAAAAGACGTTAATCCGAGCACAGCAGAAACAATCGCCGCCACAATGGCGACGATTGCGATTGATGCCGTTATGCGTCGTTTGCGTTTGCGCTTGTCTTTGCCCATGGCGTGTTGGTGCTTGCCCTTCTTCAGCGCGCGTAAAGAATAAAGGAATATCCAAGCCTACCCGTACCGGATCGGCTCGACATAGTATACTCTAACGCTGAACTGCAAACACTCTGTGGCAATGGTGATGTCACGAGTTAGAGTAACGAGGTAACCATGGATTTCGGTGCGTTGTACGATTTTCTCTTCAACACCTACGCCGGCATCGGATGCCTGGTGGGAATCGGTTTGGTCGTAAGTTTGATCGCGTGCGTCATCATGGAGCGCCGCACGCGCAAAACGTTCGTCAATCACGAGCCTGACGAGGACGATTGGTCCTTTTTCGATGACGACGAAGACGACAAGTAACGTCTTCGCGTTCGTGCCGAACGGCGACCAGACGATGAGGATCGCCTTTTGAAAAGCTCCTTGCACGTACGCGCGATCACTGCTTTCGAGTCTCGCCGCGCGCAGCTTTTCAGCTGCGCGCTCCTGTTTTCAAGCCGTCAATTCTCCCGCACACTCAAACCATATAATTGAACCTCATCGCCTCTTGACAACCCGGAAAGGAAGTACTTCCATGAACGAAGCCGAAACGCATCTCTACCAGCGCGAAGGAGCGTACATCCCCCGCGTCGCCGCCGTGCATGATCTGTGCGGCTACGGCAAGTGCTCGCTGGGAGTTGCCATTCCCGTGCTGTCCGCCGCCGGCTGCGACGTATGCCCCGTGCCGACGGGCTTGTTCTCGTCGCACACCGCCTTCCCCGGCTGGTACATGCACGACACCACCGAGATCCTAGCCGACTACCTGAACGCATGGAAGGGCATCGGCGTGGAGATAGATGCCGTGTACTCCGGTTTCTTGGGCGCACCCGAGCAGGTGGATCGCATTCGCGATCTGTACGCTATGTATCCGAACGCTTTGCGCGTGGTAGATCCCGTGATGGCCGACCACGGCAAGGTCTACCCCACGTATACGCCCGAGCTGTGCTCCGCCATGGCCGAGCTGGCTTGCGGCGCCGACATCCTCACACCGAACCTCACCGAAGCCGCCATCATCCTGGGCGAGCCCATCGGCGAAGATTGGGGCGGCACCGACATCTCCGACGAAGAAGCGCACCGCCTGGTAGATGCCCTCGTGGCGAAGGGAGCGAAGCACGTGGTGCTCAAGGGCATCCAGCGCGAGGGCGAGTCCTGCATCCGCAACTTCGTGGGCGGCAAGGACTGCGAGACGTTCGAAGCGCATAACGAATACCTGCCCTACATGTTGCACGGCACGGGCGACTTGTACGCGTCATGCCTGATGGCCGCCGTGATGGCCGGTCGCTCGCTGCAGGAGGCCGTCGCGTTCGCAGGCGACTTCGTGCACGACGCCATGCTGGTGAGCGCCGAACAGCCCGACTTCAAAGACCGCGGCGTCAGCTTCGAGCCGCTGCTGGGCAAGGTGTGCGAGCTGCTGTAGGAGACGCACGCAACCTGTCAACGCGTTGCCGAAACGGCCGGCCTTTGCGGCGAAACCGCACGTTTCGGGCACGACGCATCCTCCAAGATGTCCTCCGATGGGGTCGGGCGAGAAGGCGACCGCCCGACCACCTTCTCTTCTTCTACAGCTTGAACCCCAGCGATTCCAGCACGTACTTGGGAACCATGAAGCGGACGGTCTTCTGGGGGTCCACCATCTGGCACACTTGCACGTCGGCCACCAGCGACAGCAGCATGACCAGCTCGGCCTCGTCGACGCCGGTGCGGTCGTGCAGCAGATCCACCATCTCGTGCACGGCGCGATCGGCCGCTGCGTCGAGAGACTCGGCGGACGCGATGATGCCGAGGTGCGTGCCGTTCTCGATAAGCGGATCAACCAGGTGCAGGTCGGGCAGCGCAGTGAGCGTGACCGTAGCGTAGCCGGCCACCTCGGCGCCCGACACGCTAATCTCGCCATCGCCCATCGCCGCGTGCATGTCGCCGCAGCCGAACAGCGCGCCCTCCACCGCCACGGGGAAGTACAGCGTCGCGCCCGTGGTGATGGCGGTGTTGTCCATGTTGCCGCCGTGGCTGCCGGGCGTTCCGCAGTTCACCGGATCGCCCGCCGGGGCCACGCCGATGACGCCGATCATGGGGTTAAGCGGGATGGACAGCTGGTCGTTCCACACTAGCTTGTCGCCGTCGATAGCGCACAGGTGCGTGCTCCACGCGTCGAAGCGGTCGCCGCACACGCCCTCGTCCTTGCCCGTGCACGACGCGGTTTGCGGGTCGAGCTCGATGTTCTCGATGGTCACCTTCAGCGCGCCGCCGGGCACCGCGCCCTCCACGAACGACGGGCCGGTTGCCGGTTGATGCGCATCCCAGTCGATCTCGTCCAGCTCGTCCTCGGGCGTCTGCACCTGGTTGCCGAAGCAGTCCTGCGTGCGGATGCGCACCGTCTCGCCCGATGCCACCGTCAGCGCCGGCTCCAAATCGCGCGCGAACGCGAACAGCACGCGCTCGTCGTTAAGTTCCTGCATGAGGCCACCCTTTCTACAAGATTGTGCTGAGGTTAATAGTACTACGGAGGGGGCCGGCTCGGCAGCATCTCTTGTGTCGGATTCTTGCTCGAAAAATACGACGAGCAATCAAGCGGGGGGGGGGACCGCTTTCGCGAGTTTACGCTTCGCCCTCGTAATGCTTCCTCGTAGTAATCCGGCTCGGGGACGAGGACGCACATGAGCAGCATCGCCACGATGGGAACGAGCGTGAACACGAGGTTGTTGAAGGACGGCATCCAGGTTGCTTGCCCCGACGCGACCCAAGCGGCCAGGACGATGCCCGCCAGCAGCAGAGCGCTCGCCACGAGCGTGCCCAGCACGGCGAACGCACGCGTCGGGCGCAGGCGGAAGGCCGACAGCGCACCCGTAGCCGCAATCCAGCTGATCACGATGCACCACAGCGCCGGCTGCATCAACAGACTGCCGATGCTGGCCTGCACGTCGAGCCCCGCAGAGAACTGCCAGTTCGTCAGCGCGTCCCAACCAAGCAGGCTGTGCGACCCGCATGCGGCCAACATCACGCTGACCACCAGCGAGAACGCCAGCGCTCCGAACGCGCGCGCAGGCGGCAGGCAGAACCCGGCCACGAGCGGCGTCAGCTGGTTGCAGCCGAACGCCCCGGCAAGCGGCGGCACGAGCGTCGCGTTCGCATCGGCGTCGCCCAAACGCCCGGTGAAGTACCACCAGGCCGCCGTCGCCGCCAGCAGAACGCATCCTGCGGCGGGAGCGTTTCCGGCGATGAGCGCCGCCGATAACGCGAAGTATGCCAACAGCGCGCCGAGATGCGGCTTCAACGCTCCCGCCAACGTCACGAGCGCGAACAGCCCCCAGAACAGCGGGTTGGCGAATCCGCTGGTCTGCGGCAGATTCGCGAACGCCACGAACGCGACCGCCCCGCTGCCCAGCGCGCCCGCCGCATGCGCCGCCACCGTGCGCTGCAGCGGCGTGATGCGCTCGCGGAGCGGCACATACGGAACAGGTGGCGCGGTCTCGGTTTCCTCTTCCTCCTCATCGTCGGCGTGACCGACGATGACGGAGAGCTCGCGCACGCCGCGCTTCGGATCGCCCAGGAACGGCTCCAGCTCCTCCGCGAAATCGGCGACCGTCGCGTAGCGCTCTTCCCGGTCGGGGTCGAGCGCGAAGAAGATCACGTCGTCGACGGCGGGGTCCAGCTCGTCCCAGCACAGCGACGGCAGCACCAGCTCCGCATCTTCGATAACAGCTTCAGCGCGCTCGAGATCGGGTGCCAGAAACGGGTTCTCGCCCGCCAGCATCTCGTACGTCAGCGACGCCAACGCCCATTCGTCGCAGCGCACGTCGAGGTTCTCCTGGCGCATCTGCTCCAGGGGCATGTACCCGATGGTTCCTCCGCCGGCCGCGCCGTAGCCGGACGCGTCGGCCAGCGTGGCCAGGCCGAAATCGGTGACTTTCACCTGGCCTTGATGGTTGATCAGCACGTTGTCGGGCTTGATGTCGAGGTGCAGCACCTGGTTGGCGTGCGCCACCTCCAACGCGTGAGACACCGACGCGAACACGGCAGCCACCACATCCAATGTGAGACGGTCGGCGTGACGATGCAGCAGCTCGGTGAGCGTGACGCCTTCGACGTACTCCATGATGAGGTAGGCGGTGGACTCCTGCACCTCGAAATCGTACACCGCGACGATGCTCGCATCCGACAGCATTGCCGCGGTGCGCGCCTCGTCCAAGCCGGGAACGTGCGCGAGAGAATGTACCAGCGGCCCGTCGCCTACCAGGTCAAACACCGAAGTCGCATCCCCTTCGGCTTCGTCGGCATCGTTGAAACGGGATCGTCTTCCCAGGGAAGCGGCTCGTGCTGCGGCGCGCGCTGCGCGACGGCGTTCGCCCCTGGAAGCGCCGCGCGCGCGGCGTCCACCTCATCCAGCTCGATGCATTTGATGGCCACCTTGCGTTGGATGCGCGTGTCCCACGCCACCCGCACGGTGCCGAAGCCGCCGGCTTTCGCTTCGCCGATGGGTCGATACCGGTTCAATATGAGCTGTCGATCGCGTGCCATGCGCCTATTATAGGGCAGGCGGCCGCAGATGCCCACGCGAGCTGCCGCAACGCATGCCTTGCGCAAAAACCTTTAACCCCTATGTGCAGCAAAATCGAGCTTTTGGCAGTGATTGCTCGCGTTCGCCGCCTCCAAAAGCACGCGGAAGAGCCCTGGCAAGCCGTCAGGGAAAGAAACCGCAGGTCGCGTTTCGCCCATGTCGCTTGAGAATCAAGCAAGACTGCCAAAGCTCGATTTTGCTGCACATAGCGCTGAAGATTTATGCGACAGCGAGGGCGACAAGCAGCGAGCAGCGAGCAGCGAGCAGCGAGCAGCGAGCAGCGAGCAGCGAGCAGCGAGCAGCGAGCAGCGAGCACATCATAGCGCAAGCAACTGCGCCTCGCTCCGCCCCAACAGCCGCGAGACTCAGAACGCAGCCTCGAGAGGCTCGCTCACGCGCACGCGCTCCTGGCCGCGTTCAAGCTCGGTGATCTTGAGCAGCAGGGGCTCCTGCGTGCCGTCGAGCATGCGCAGGCGCAGGGTGACCGCATCGTCGTACACGGTATCGAGCACTTTCGCGCCGCAGTCCGACGCAATGCGCACGAGCTGGTCGTACTTGCCGTACGCCGCTCGCACTTCGATGTCCACGCACCGCGACACCACCACCAGCTCCGCCGCCTCGATACCCGCCTGCGTGGCCTGCGTGTACGCGCGCACGAGGCCGCCCGTGCCCAGCAGCACCCCACCGAAATAGCGCGTGACCACCGCGATCACGTCGGTCAGCCCCGCGTGCTGGATCACCTCGAGCGTGGGAAGCCCCGCCGTCTTCTGAGGCTCGCCGTCGTCGGAATAGCGCACGCGCCCTTGCGCGCCCGCGCCGCCCTCGCGCAGCACGTAGGCGTACACGTTGTGGCGCGCCATGCGGTTGGCCGCGCGGATCTCCTCGAGGAACGCCAGCGCCTCGTCCTCGGTTTCGACATGCGCCAAGCTCGCGATGAAGCGGCTCTTCTTTTCCTCGATCTCGGCGGTCGCCCGCCCCGCTATGGTGGTGTAGGAAGTCATGGGGAAAGTGTAGCAGACGCATAGCAGGGCAGCAAAAAACCCGCCGAAGCGGGTTTGCAATTCAGATGGTGCGGGCGAGAGGACTTGAACCTCCATGGGGTTTGCCATTCGTAAAACCTCACGCACTCAAAAACCGTTTCCGCACGTCAGAGGCAACCCACCGAACTGCTGATGTTTCACCGCACTGTTTTTTGGTATACCATTTGGTATACCAGATTCGTTTAGTCATCTAATCCAAACATGAAATCGCCCACCGCTTTCATCGCCGACACTTTGTTCTCGGGAACCGTATGCGCGTACACGTTTTTCCAGCATCTGCGTGCCGGAGTGCCCCATGAGGTCGGCGGCGGTGATCATGTCCGTCCCCTTCGACACGACGTACGTGGCGAAAGTGTGCCGCAGCTCGTGGAGCCCCACCCCGTCGAGCCCGTGTTCATCGCGCCAGGATCGCCACCAGCGCGCGAAATTCTCGGGATGCATGCGCCCTCCGACGGAATTGGTGACGACGGGCGTCGATGCGTCCTGGACGATCCGCAGGCGCTTCAGCTTCGCACGCTGCACCGCCCTCCAAGCAGCCAAGCATTCCTGCACCTTCGGATGGATGGGCATGGAGCGCTTCCGGTGCTTGGTCTTGGTGTTTGCGAGCCCCGGATCATCGACGTTGCGCACCTTCGAGATCGATAGAACCTCGTCCGACACATCCCTCCACGACAGACCCAGCAGCTCCTCGCGAGACAGCCCGCACGTCACGGCCAGCAAAACGCCGATCTTCCGGGCTTCCGGCTCCCCGCCCGCGAGCTCGACCATGAGCGAGCGGAGCGTTTCCACGGACAGGGCCTGCTTCTCGTCTGTGTCGACCTTCGGCTTGTCGACGCCGGAGCAGGGGTTCTCCAGGATGATCCTCCGCTTGACGGCCATATCCATGACGGCCGAAAGGGCGACCGCGATGCCCCGCGCCGTGGTGCCGGACAAGGGCTCGCCGGACAGGCTCGAGGATCCCGTCCTCATAGCGGCGTAAAACCTCATGACATCGTCAGGGCCCACATCCGCGACCTTCGCCTGGCCGAACCATGCAGAGATCGTCTTGGCCCGAACCTTGTCCTTTCGGCACGTTCCGGCGGCCAAGGCGCCGGACTGCACGAGCATCTCGCGCGACTCGATCCAATCCTGGACCAGCGCGGCCATCCTCTCGCCGCCGCCGTCAGGCCCGTTCTCGACTTCGATCAGAAACTCGCGCAACGCCGCCTGGGCTTCGGTATAGGTTCCGCAAACCCTCTTGGTCCTCGGCGGAAGCCGCTTTTTCGTGATGGGATCTCTGCCCATGCTGATGACGATGCGCCACCTTCTGCAGCGCGCCCTGGACTTGCCGCTGTCGAGCTGGACGATAGATCCACCGCCCCTGGCCTTGCCCATGGTATACTTCACCTTGCCTTTCCATCAGGTTAGGTTGCAGCCCCGCCACCGGTCGCCAAACTAGAGCGGGGCTGCGCTATGTTATTCGTCTTTCTTGAATCCGGGCCAGGCGTACGGGTCGAACTCGCGCCAAAGATGATCTTCGGACAGGTCTCGCTTGCATATCGGGCAAACCTTGATCTGGTTCGACATGACCGTGGAGCTCGATCCGCATTCGCATTCGCTGCGCACCACCAAGCGCCCCGCCTCGATCCACACCTCAGCGCCTGATCCTGC
>ENA-OQCU01000305-OQCU01000305.1-human-gut-metagenome-genome-assembly--contig:-NODE-305-length-24708-cov-4.857695_pt1 | contig 24708 bp, 16 predicted proteins | sample MGYA00242504_ERZ504590 | MGnify/ENA primary metagenome ERZ504590 (study PRJEB26092, sample SAMD00036318) | human gut metagenome | host: Homo sapiens | study: EMG produced TPA metagenomics assembly of... | reverse complement strand
CAAATAAAGCACTTATACTAGCGATAAATTGCATATACTTACAAGTATTATTTTTCTTCAATTTAGACAAGTAGATTTTTTTTGTTAATGATAAAAACCTTAAAACTTTAAATATATAACTTTTATATCCCCACATAAACAAACAAGTCAGTATAAAAAAACAGGAATTTTATCCATAAATTCATTTCTCCACCAAATACATATTGATAAACCGCCATTAAAAGCAGCAATAATAAGAAAGGTTTGATAAAGCGTATACTTTGTGGAACATAAGATTTTAAGAATATATTTATTTATTAAATATGCCACAGCATATAAAATAAAATAAGAAATGCAGAATGAGATTGCTACACCTAAAATATAAAAGCGGTCAATCAGCAGGTGATTCAACAAAATGTTACTGATACCACTAATTAAAATGGCTACAGCATTCCATATAGTACGTTTGGCAAAGCCAGTACTTCGTAAATATACATAAGACCATTGATAGAAAACATAGCCAATGATTAATATAGGAAGCAGATACATACCGCTCAAGAATTCAGGACGTGCCATGATTAATGCTATTTCATTGCCAAACATAGTCAATCCCATTGCGCTAATTAATGTAACTCGCCAGATTAAATCATAATCCTTATCTATACTTTTATAATCTTTGTTGGTCATATACTGAAGATAATATGGATTCCATGCACTATGACCAACCGAAATAAGAATCATCATTAATGCTCCAACATTTGACACAAAGCTATAAAGCCCCGCAGCATCAAAGCCACCATGTGTACTCATAAAGATTCGTCCAAATTGAGCCAATATAATCCCGCTTAACGTATAGGGAATATATGGCAAAGAATAGCTAAGCAAATATTTGACGTGTTCCCGATTAATTTTAGATTTAACGTAAAAAATGGCCGAATTTGTCGTGTAAGATAAGTCGCTAACAATATCATTGCAGCAATTGTACCCATATATAACCATAGTAACGCTCAGTTTCCATACATAACATAAATATCACCGATAGACAGAAAGCCAGATAGCTTTGCACAGAAGATACTATCGCAACCTTTTTGCTCCGCAATAAAGGCTGATATATCTGTATAAAGATTGAGTTAATGATACTATACGTAGCTACAGGAATCATACATAATGTCAAGTCGCAAAACTAAAAATGGGTAAGTCCTATACGGCCAGCTCCTGATGAATCCTCCAGGGCTTGATCGCAGCAAAGGTAGTTGGTTGTAGCGGCGCGATATAGTAAGCTTACCCACCCCCGCCTCTTTAGCTCAGTTGGCCAGAGCACGTGATTTGTAATCTCGGGGTCGTTGGTTCGAATCCGACAAGAGGCTCGGAAAAGCGAGAAGGACGAAGAAATCTTCATTCTTCTCGCTTTTTTTATTATATTTGCGCTGATATTAGTTTTAAGGTTGGTACAACCGTTATTTAAGAGTTCTTTTTTATGATAGAGTCACAGATTGTGGCAAGAGTATTGCCGTCTAAATGCCGTGAAGCGGTAAAAGTCCTTTTGCAGGAAGTGTACGGATATGAAGATTTCCGTAATTTAGAAGTTTATGATGACTTGTTCAGAGGTAAGGAAAAATTGCAATTGTCTCAAGGACAATTAATTGAGGAGGTCATTATGGAAGCCGAAAAAGGGATCAAGGGTGACTCGTCTGCTCATAATTTGCTCCTGACAGCTCCGACCGGAGCCGGAAAATCATTGTTGTTTCAGCTCCCTGCCATTTATCTGGGTAATGAATATAAGCTTCTTACTCTTGTGGTTTCTCCGCTGAAAGCATTGATAGTGGACCAGGTTGAGGCGTTGCAGGAGTTAGGCTATGAACGTGTGGCGTATGCTTCGTCCGATCTTTCACCTGAACAAAAGAACGAAGTATATCGTCGTGTCCGTGAAGGGGAGGTTGATCTTTTTTATCTTTCCCCTGAATTATTGTTGGCGTATGATATCAGTTATTTTGTAGGTGAACGCCGCATCGGACTGGTAGTGGTTGACGAGGCTCATACCGTGACCACTTGGGGTAAAGAGTTCCGGGTGGATTATTGGTTTCTAGGGCGTCATTTGGAAGCTTTAAAGAATGCGTTGGGGTATGTATTCCCTGTTTTTGCATTGACGGCCACTGCTGTGTGGAATCCCGAAGGCGGGAACGATATGATTTTTGATACCATCCGGTCGTTGCATCTTGCTCCGTGTGCCTTGTATGTGGGCACGGTGAAGCGTGAAAATATCGGCTTTGACATTACCGCCATGACCATAGAGGAGGGGGAAACCTACGATAAGGCCAAGCAACGTACTGTTGCCGCCCGGGTGGAGGATTTTCTGGACGGGCATAAGACTATCATTTATTATCCTTTTGCCGGAGGTATAGATATGAAACTGAAGACCTGGGTGTATCCGGCTAACTGGCATTGGGTGGCATCTTATTATGGTAAAAAGGATAAAGAGCAAAAAGCCGAAATTATACAAGCTTTTAAGGAGGGTGAGAAAAAGATAATCGTTGCTACGAAAGCTTTCGGTATGGGGGTGGATATCAGCGACATTGACCGTGTGTATCATGTGGCTCCATCCAGCACCTTTGTCGATTATATTCAGGAGATTGGCCGTGCTGCCCGTGATAAGAACATTACGGGTGTGGCGGTGACGGATTTTAATGAGCGCGACTTTTATTATATGAAACGCCTGCATTCTGCGGGTGCCATCTCCCAGGAACAGTTGGGGATGATTCTGAAGAAAGTTTGGGAAATATATCTGATGAAAGGCTGTAGTGATGAAATGCAGATGTCTTTATCCGATTTTGAATTTGCAGTGAAGTTGCCTCGTAAAAAGAACAAGCTGGAATATGAATCGGATTTGGAGCAAGTCGTCAAAACGGCTTTGTTATGGATAGAAGAGGATTTGAGTTTCCGGCATGGCGGTTCTCCTGTTGAAATCAATTCACAGACGTTGTTTTCCGATGGCTATGTACAGGAAAAGACGGGTGATGCCGCTTTCCGTAAAAAATACAAGCAGTACATGGTTCCCGTGAAAGGGGTTGAAGGAGTCTATAAGGTGGCTTTTGAATCTTTGTGGGAGAATTGTTTCTCGGAGATGGGATACCGTGAGTTTAAGCGCGATTTATACAATGGAAATCTCTTTGAGGGAGTTCGTGCGGCAGCTGTGGGTAAGCATGATGTCTTGTTAAAAGAGAGTGCGGCGGATATCTGCTCCAAGCTGGCAAGTCTCTTGAAGAGTTTGAAAGATTTGTTGACGGTGAGTCTGTATGGTAATAAAGGAAAGTTCGAGGAGGACGATTTGCGTAGTATTTTTGCGGTCGTATGATATGGATGTTCCTTCTGCCAAGCGTTTTATCACTTCGTTACTGGAGTCCAGGGTAGAGGAGGGCAGAAGTGTGAGTTACATCACCAGTGCCAAGAAGAAAGATGAAGACAAACTGATGTTTACCGTTACCCGTGGTTTTGATTTGTTGCTTTCCCGTTACCAGAAGTTGTGTGCCCAGCGTATCACAGGAAAGAAAGGAGACCGGCTGTTGTTCTATGTCACTCCGTTCTCCGATCTCAATATGCTGCTCAACTTGCTGTCTATGCTCAATGTGGTGGACTTTACCGTAGAGGGGGGTGTTCCTTCTGTTGGAGTACGTGTCCGTGATGCGGAGATATTGAAAAAGGAAGCTGCTTCGGGGGACTATCAGAACCATGTGCTGGAGAATAATGAGAAAATATTCCAGGAACAGATAGAGTTGTTCCGGCTGTTCTTTGGCAATACAAAACTGAGCGATGAGCAGCGATGGGAGTTTATAGAGGATTATTTTACGGGGATGAGTTTGGAGGGATTGAAAGAAAAATATTCTTGTGTTGTGGAATGACAGCTGTAAGGGCTGTATAATATAACTCGTTGGCGAAATTAATTTTGCCTTGTATGATTTCACGTTAGTATATGAGGTTGTGCCAACGTTTTGACACAACCTCTACTTGATAGCCGACAGCATGGGCATTAAATTCACTTGAAATGAATTTGTTTTCCAACTTTTATTGTTAATGCGAAGAGAACGACTTTGACGGATGCTACTCTTTATTTGGCTGGTACGCGCAAAGTCACGGAAGTTGGAATCAGCCTCTTGTCGGCAACCATGACGGTGGAGGAACGGGAAGACAATGTTGTGATAATTGATCATCGTTTTTGTTTTTAAAGGGTTGTTATTATCAGAAAAGTGTCAGGAAGGAACAAGGCGCACACTGCTGCGGCGTCCGGTGAAACTTGGTACAAGATCCGCGGAATCTTGTACCAGGATTTTTGTAATCTTGTGCCGGGGTGCGGCTGGTTCCTTCTGACACTGCAAAGATAACTTCACGTCCGTGCGGCGTGACCCCTTCCGACCCCTTTTGATCCCTTGGCGGATTGCGGGGGGAATCATGGCTCTCCAAGTGGAGGCAGACTAGTTGCAACTGGCGGCGGGGACACGGGGACAGTGGGGACAGCCCCTTTTTTTCTCACACACACGTGCGCGCGTATAAAGCCGGGGTCAGCTCTTGTGATACGTTCCCCCTACCGTCCACACTCATCGGACCCCTTGCTTGGTGAACCGTTTGAGCCGCCTTTTCCTGGTGGTAGGTTTTCATCGCCTTTTTCACCTCGGTGCGTATACGAAGGTCTGCATGCAGGGGGCCTCCCAGGAGCAGTGTGTTGTGTTATTTGGTTTTTTTACTGTAAGAGATGATTTTCTCTAGCAGTTCCGGCCATATGTCGTCCTGTGGAAAGGCAGGCAGGGGGAAATAAGGTTCGGAGCCTTCGGTGAGTTGTTCTTCCTCGTTGGTGTCATTGGGAAACTCATTTTCCACCTTATTATATCGCGCGCACGTGTGTGTGAGAAAAAAAGGGGCTGTCCCTGCTGTCCCCACTGTCCCTGCCTTGTAAGAATCGGCGGAACTGAATAACGGAAAATATTTCTCAGGAGGACTTGTCTTTAAAATTCACTTGAAATGAATTTGTTTTCCCACTTTTATTGTTAATGCGAAGAGAAGTCGTTATCTTCGCATTAACAATCCATTTAAGAAAAAGAGAATGATGAAATATCCCATTGGCATACAGAGTTTTGATCAAATAATAGAAGGTAATTGGGTCTATGTGGATAAGACCGATTTGGTTTATCGTTTGGTAACGACGACCAAAACTTGTTTTCTTAGCCGTCCCCGTCGTTTTGGGAAGAGCTTGTTGGTAAGCACGTTGGATGCCTATTTCAAGGGGCGCAAGGAACTTTTTGACGGCTTGATGATAGCGAAGTTGGAGAAAGACTGGCATCAGTATCCTGTGTTCAAGATAGATTTCAACGGTGTTAACTTTACGGAAAAAGGAAACTTGGAAGCTACCATAGAATATTATCTTGCCAACTGGGAGAAAATCTACGGAGAAACTCCCCGTGAGGTTCCTATGGGGAAGCGGTTCGAACAAATACTTTCTCTAGCCTATCAGCAAACGGGGCGTCGTGCCGTGGTGCTGGTAGATGAATATGACAAGCCTATTCTCGATGCATTGGATACTCCTCTGGAAGATGCCAACCGCGAAATCTTGAAAGCTTTCTATTCCACCTTCAAAGGGGCTGATGAATACTTGAGGTTTGTGTTGCTTACGGGAGTGACAAAATTTTCGCAAGTCAGTGTGTTCAGCGGGTTCAACCAGCCTAAAGATATAAGTATGGATAATCATTATGAAGCATTGTGTGGTGTGACTCAGGTGGAATTGGAACATTATTTTGCAGAACCTATTGCAATTTGGCTGAAAAGTTCAATTATACAGATGGAGGAAATGAAAGACGTACTCAAAATGCAATACGATGGCTATCATTTTGGCACGGCTTGCTTGGTGTCTATAATCCTTTCAGCCTGCTCAATGCTTTTGATATGAACGATATCCTGCGACTATTGGTTTGCATCAGGTACTCCTACTTATTTGATCAAACTTCTGCGGCATAACCACGAGCAGATGGATGAATTGACTGGGCGTTACTATGATCCTTCGATGTTTGTCGATTATAAGGCCGATGTGGAAAAACCGCTGCCTATGATTTATCAAAGCGGCTATCTGACGATCAAGGAATACGACTCCCGGAGAAACCGTTACCTGTTGGACTTTCCAAATAATGAGGTGAAAAAAGGGGATTTTCTGACCCATGGTGGCAGCCAATTATTTCAAACCCCAAGAGTTTGAAGTTTCCAACTGGATTGTAGATGCCGTCATTTTACTTGAGGAAGGGGAAACTACGGCTTTTTGTTCAGCTTTAACATTCTTTCCTTGCGGATATACCTTATGATTCTCATGGCTCGATAAAGACGGTTGAAGCGACAGAAAAAACATTTTCAATATACCTTTCTATCTGATTCTCCGTTTGCTTGGGGTATATTGCCAGTTGCATGTTGGAGAAAAACTCAGTCAAGAGGAAGAGTGGACTGTGTATTGGAGACAAAGGATTATGTATATATATTTGAGTTTAAACTGGATGGTACGGCTGCTGAAGCCTTGCAGCAGATAGAGGACAAAGGATATGCTACACCTTATCAGACAGACACGCGCAAAGTCACGGCTATTGGTGTCAGTTTTTCATCGGAAACCATGACGGTGGAGGAATGGGAGGAAAAACGTTGTAGCCCAGTTGAGATTAAATAATAGTGCAAAAGTAATGCCTCAAGCCGGAATCATCACGATCCCTCTTGAGGCAGTCTTCATTTATGGAATTGGGAATATAAACCGCTTACGCTTTAAAATTGCGTGCTATTTTTTTATATCCATATACGGCACGGTTACCCAATTCTTCTTCAATGCGGAGCAACTGGTTGTATTTTGCCATACGGTCGCTACGGCTCAGTGAACCGGTTTTAATCTGTCCGCTATTGGTGGCTACGGCGATATCTGCAATGGTAGCATCTTCCGTTTCACCGGAGCGGTGGCTGGTCACAGTGGTGTAGCCGTTACGTTGGGCCATTTCGATAGCATCCAGAGTTTCAGTCAGCGAACCGATCTGGTTTACTTTTACCAGGATAGAGTTTGCACAACCTTCACTGATTCCTTTTTCCAGGAACTTCACATTGGTAACGAACAAGTCATCACCTACCAGCTGGCAACGGTTGCCCAGACGCTCGGTCAGCATGCGCCATCCTTCCCAGTCGTTTTCTGCCATACCATCCTCTATCGAATCAATGGGGTAGTCCCAACTCAATTTTTCCAGATAGGCAACCTGTTCGGCGGCACTGCGCTTTTCCCCTTTGGGGCCTTCAAACTTGGTATAGTCATAGATGCCGTCATGATAAAATTCGGAAGAAGCACAATCCAGACCGATGGTGATATGTTTGAACGGTTCATATCCGGCAGCTTCAATAGCGGCAAGGATACAATTCAAAGCATCTTCAGTGCCATCCAGTGCAGGGGCAAAACCGCCTTCATCTCCTACGGCTGTGCTTAGTCCGCGTTTTTTCAGCACCTCTTTCAAAGCATGGAATACTTCTGCGCCCATCCGTAAGGCCTCACGGAATGTCTTTGCGCCGACAGGACGAATCATGAATTCTTGAAAAGCGATAGGAGCGTCGCTATGCGAGCCTCCGTTAATGATGTTCATCATCGGGACGGGCATGACATAGGTATTTGTTCCGCCGATGTATCTGTAAAGAGGGATATCCAGATAGTTGGCGGCAGCTTTTGCCACAGCTAGGGATACGCCCAAAATAGCATTTGCGCCCAGTTTTGATTTAGTTGGGGTTCCATCCAGATCAAGCATGGCTTTGTCAATGCCACGTTGGTCCATAGAGTCCATTCCTTTCAATGCCGGAGCGATAAGGGTATTTATATTTTCTACAGCTTTTAATACGCCTTTGCCCCCGTAACGGGTCTTGTCACCGTCACGTAGCTCCAATGCCTCATGTTCACCGGTTGACGCACCCGATGGGACAGAGGCACGGCCCATAATCCCTGATTCCAATATCACATCCACTTCCACAGTGGGGTTACCACGTGAATCCAAAATCTCTCTTCCTTTAATCTCTGCTATTTTCATATAATTCTAATTTTATAAGATGGTTTTATTTTAATAACAATAGAGAAGCCGGATTTGTTGAGGTGCCAGGGAAAGTTTTTTCATGATATTTACTTTTTTATTTCTTTCCACAGAGTACATCCGTCTTCTTTTTTCGTCTCCCTTTAATAAAAGCTAGAGATCAATATGAAAATAAAATGGATAGTGGGGGGGCTGTTATGGGCAAGTTCTTACTTGCAGGCTGCCGCACAGGAATATAAACTGTGGTATGACGAACCCGCTCAGGTTTGGACTGAAGCGCTTCCGCTGGGTAACGGGCGGTTGGGAGCGATGGTATTCGGCAATCCCGGTGTGGAACATATCCAGTTGAACGAAGAAACTATTTGGGCAGGACGTCCCAATAATAATGCTAATCCCGATGCGTTGGAATATATTCCCAAAGTGCGCCGGTTGGTGTTCGAGGGAAAATATCTTGAAGCACAAACGTTGGCTACCGAGAAAGTAATGGCGAAGACCAATAGCGGTATGCCCTATCAATCGTTTGGCGATCTGCATATTTCTTTTCCGGGGCATACACGTTATTCCGATTACTATAGGGAACTGAGCCTGGATTCAGCTCGTACCATCGTGCGTTATAAGGTGGACGGGGTGACTTATCAGCGTGAAACACTGACGTCGTTTGCCGATCAGGTAGTTATGGTGCGTCTTACTGCCAGCCAACCCGGAAAGATTACTTGTAACGCCAATCTTACTACTCCGCATCAGGATGTGATGGTTGCGACGGAAGGGGAGGAGGTTACCCTTTCGGGCGTATCTTCCTGGCATGAAGGACTCAAAGGGAAGGTTGAATTTCAGGGACGTATGACTGCACGTACTCAGGGAGGAACCCGGTCTTGTCGTGACGGAGTCTTGAGTATAGAAGGGGCGGACGAGGCTGTGATTTATATTTCCATTGCTACCAACTTTACTAATTACAAGGATATAACAGGTAACCAAGTGGAGCGTGCGAAGAACTATCTGCGCCGGGCTGTAAGTAAAGATTATGTGACATCACGTAAGGCACACGTCGATTTTTTCAAGCAATATATGGACCGTGTCTCTTTGGATTTAGGCATAGACAAATATGCAGGGGTAACCACTGATATGCGTGTACAGAATTTCAAGGAAACGAAGGATGATTTTCTGGTGGCCACTTATTTCCGTTTCGGCCGCTATCTGTTGATTTGTTCTTCACAGCCGGGTGGGCAGCCTGCTAATTTGCAAGGCATTTGGAATGATAAATTATTTCCTTCCTGGGATAGTAAATACACGTGTAATATCAATGTTGAAATGAACTATTGGCCGGCCGAAGTGACGAATCTCAGCGAATTGCACGAGCCTTTGATACAACTGATCCGTGAAGTGAGTGAAACAGGGCGTGAGTCGGCCAAGATTATGTATGGGGCGGATGGCTGGGTATTGCATCACAATACGGATATATGGCGTGTTACCGGAGCTATAGACAAGGCTCCGTCGGGATTATGGCCTACGGGTGGAGCCTGGCTGTGCCGTCATTTGTGGGAACGTTATCTTTATACAGGCGATATGGAATTTCTCCGCTCGGCTTACCCTATCATGAAAGAAGCCGGTAAGTTTTTTGATGAAATCATGGTGAAGGAACCGTTGCATAACTGGTTGGTGGTATGTCCGAGCAATTCTCCGGAGAATACTCATGCAGGCAGTAACGGGAAAGCGACTACGGCTGCCGGGTGTACTTTGGATAACCAGCTGATATTCGATTTGTGGAATCAGATAATCACGACCGCCCGTCTGTTGGGTACGGATGCTGAATTTGCCACCCGTTTGGAACAGCGTTTAAAGGAAATGGCGCCCATGCAGATAGGACGTTGGGGGCAATTGCAGGAATGGATGATGGATTGGGACAATCCGCAGGATGTGCACCGTCATGTGTCACACCTTTATGGTTTGTTCCCCAGTAATCAGATTTCTCCTTACCGTACTCCCGAATTGTTTGATGCGGCACGTACTTCGCTGATTCATCGTGGCGATCCGTCTACCGGATGGAGTATGGGATGGAAGGTATGTTTGTGGGCCCGTCTGTTGGATGGTGACCATGCTTATAAACTGATAACCGATCAGTTGACTCTCGTACGTAACGAGAAGAAAAAAGGAGGAACTTATCCTAATTTGTTTGATGCCCATCCACCTTTTCAGATTGACGGTAATTTTGGTTGTACGGCGGGTATCGTAGAAATGCTGATGCAGAGCCACGATGGTTTTATTTATTTACTTCCCGCATTGCCGGCGCAATGGAAAGAGGGAAGCGTGAACGGGATTATAGCCCGTGGAGGTTTTGAATTGGATTTGAGTTGGAAGAATGGTAAAGTGAGCCGGTTGGTGGTGAAATCCCGTAATGGGGGAAACTGTCGTTTGCGTTCTTTAAATCCGCTGGCAGGCAAAGGGCTGAGAAAGGCGAAAGGAGAGAATCCGAATAAATTGTATGCCATACCCGAAATCTTACAGCCGATTATAAATAAAGAAGCGAAATTGAATAAAGTTGAGTTGAAAAAAACTTATCTTTATGATCTGGAAACCAAAGCAGGTGAAGAGTATATATTCTTAGGTAAGTGATGATTCTTGCATTGATTGTAAGGATGAAAAATAGTAAAAAGAAGAAATATGAAAAGAACAGGATTAAACATTATTTGCTCATTGTTGCTGGCAGGTGGAATGTGTGCATGTACTGCCACTCCTAAACAGACCGAAGAAATCAAATGGAGCGAACGTATGGCTCAGTCGGAAATGCAACGTTTCCCTGAGCCTTGGATGATAGAAAAAGCGAAAAAGCCTCGTTGGGGCTATACGCACGGACTGGTGGTGAAATCCATGTTGGAGGAATGGAAACATACCGGTGACACTGCCTATTATAATTATGCAAAAATATATGCAGACAGTCTGATAGACACCGACGGTAAGATAAAGACCATGAAATATCTTTCTTTTAATATTGATAATATCAATGCCGGAAAGATTTTATTCGATTTTTATGAAAAGACGGGAGACGGGCGTTATAAGGTGGCGATGGATACTCTTCGCAAACAACTGGCCGAACAACCCCGTACCAGTGAAGGCGGTTTCTGGCACAAACTGATATATCCGCACCAGATGTGGCTGGATGGTATATTCATGGCTTCTCCTTATCTGGCTCAATATGGTAACGTATTCAAGGATACTACGGTCAATGCCGATATTGTGAATCAAATAAAGCTGATTGCCCGTAAAACGTATGATCCTAAAACCGGTTTGTTCTATCATGGCTGGGATGAGAGCAAGACACAAAATTGGGCAAATAAGGAAACCGGGTGCTCACCCAACTTCTGGAGCCGCAGTATAGGCTGGTATGCCGCTGCCGTGGTGGATGTATTGGACTATATGCCGGCGCAGTTCGAAGGACGCGACAGCATTATGACGATTATAAATACGTTGGCCGAAGGCATTGTAAAATACCAGGAGCCTGAAACAGGGGTATGGTGGCAGGTGACTGACCAGAATAACCGTAAAGGAAATTATCTGGAATCTTCCGCGTCATCGCTTTTTGTATATTTTCTGTGTAAGGCTGTAAACAAAGGATATATCCCCGTGGAGTACAAGGCGGCCGCAGAGCGTGGTTTTAATGGCCTGATCAAACAATTCATTAAAGAAGAGCCTGATGGTTCATACACTATTACCAACTGTTGTGCTGTTGCAGGATTAGGCGGTAAAGGAAACCGGGATGGAAGTTTTGCTTATTACATAGGTGAGCCGGTGATAGAGAACGATCCGAAATCAGTAGGTTCCTTTATTTTGGCAGCTATTGAATATGAGAAAATGAAGCAGTAGGAATAATCTGAAAAAGATGAGGACATTTGTCAAAAAGGTCTTCATCTTTTCCGTAAACATCAGGACCTTTTTTAAACACCTTGTTGTTTTGATAAAAGCTCTTGTTTGGAGATTATCAATTAATTAATAAACGAATTTGAAAATACAATGATGAACAGACACGCATTACTTTCCTTATTGGCTTTATTGCTATGTTGCTCTACTTCGTTGCCGGCGCAGAAAGCGAAAACGTATATTCCCTGGAAGAACGGCAAACTGGTGGTGTCCGAGGAGGGACGCTACCTGAAGCATGAAAATGGAGTACCTTTCTTCTGGTTGGGTGAAACCGGATGGCTGATGCCGCAACGCTTGAATCGTGACGAGGTTTCTTACTATCTGAATAAGTGCAAGGATGCTGGATATAACATGGTGCAGGTGCAGGTATTGAACGGTGTGCCTTCCATGAATATTTACGGCCAGTATTCCATGACAGACGGTTTTAATTTCAAAGATATCAACCGCAAAGGGATTTATGGATATTGGGACCACATGGACTATATTATTAAAAGTGCCGCTTCACGGGGTATCTATATAGGGATGGTATGTATTTGGGGAACTCCTGTGGAACAAGGGCTGATGAATGAAAAAGAAGCCGTGGCATACGGTAAGTTTCTTGCAGAACGTTACAAGGATGAGCCGAATATTATTTGGATGATAGGAGGGGATATCCGCGGTGATAATAAGACGGAGGTATGGGATGCGTTGGCAAACAGTATCCGCAGCATAGACAAAGGTCATCTGATGACTTTCCATCCGCGTGGACGTACCACGTCGGCTACTTGGTTTAATGACCGCGAATGGCTGGATTTCAATATGTTCCAAAGCGGACACCGTCGTTACGGGCAGCGTAACGGTGATGGTGACTATCCCATCGAAGAGAATACGGAAGAAGATAACTGGCGTTTTGTGGAAGCCAGTCAGGCAAAGACTCCGTTGAAACCGGTGATTGATGACGAACCTATTTATGAAGACATTCCACAGGGGCTGCATGATCCCAATGAAACCCGTTGGAATCAGCACGATGTGCGTCGTTATGCCTATTGGTCGGTATTTGCCGGATCATTCGGGCACTCATACGGTCATAATGATATCATGCAATTTATCCGTCCCGGATATGGAGCCTCTTTCGGTGCCGACGGACGTAAGAAAGCATGGTGGGATGCTTTGGAAGACCCCGGTTTCAATCAGATGAAATATCTGAAGAACTTGATGCTGACTTTTCCTTTCTTTGAACGTATGCCCGATCAGAGTGTCATTGCAGGAACTAACGGCGAACGCTATGACCGTGCCATCGCTACCCGTGGAAATGACTATTTGCTGGTTTACAATTACTCAGGACGTCCTATGCAGATCGATTTGAGCAAAATCAGCGGTGCGAAAAAGAATGCATGGTGGTATAGCGCGAAGGACGGTAAGTTGGAATATATCGGTGAGTTTGACAGTAAAGTCACTCCTTTCCAGCATGATAGCGGTTATCTGAGCGGTAATGACCAGGTTCTGATTGTTGTGGATTCTGCGAAGGATTATGTGCAGAAAGCTTGGACAGCCTTGCCGGATGCCATACAGAAATGGAATAAGTAAGAAATATGCATATCATGAAAAAACAAGTATTATTAATCATTCTTCTGGCACTTCCGTTGTGGTTGAAGGCAGCGGATGTTTCGGTTACCGGCCTGCGTACCGAGCAGATGGTAGACCCCATGGGGTTGGATACTGCTGCTCCCCGTATGAGCTGGCGGTTGGAATCTTCTCAAAGAAATGTGATGCAGACCGCCTACCGGATCTTGGTTGCGTCTTCTCCTGAACTTTTAGCACAGGATAAAGGAGATTTGTGGGATTCCGGAAAAGTGGAATCCGATGCGTCCGTATGGATTCCCTATCAAGGGAAGCGTTTGAAAAGCAATCAGCGTGTTTACTGGAAAGTGAGAAGCTATACCAATCGCGGTGAGACAGAATGGAGCGAGCCTGCCCGATGGGGGATGGGACCTTTAGGTGAGATTCATTGGAAAGGACGATGGATAGGTTGGGACGCTGCGTTTGCATGGGATCGGGAAGATTCACACAGCCGTTTGAGCTCTCGTTATTTACGCACGGAATTTAAAACGCAAGCCAAGGAGATAAAGTATGCTACCCTTCATTTGTGCGGTTTGGGTATGTACGAACTGTTCATTAACGGTCAGCGGATAGGTGATCAGGTATTGGCGCCGGCTCCAAGTGATTATCGTCGTACTGTGCTTTACAATTCTTTTGATGTCACCAAACAGGTTGCCGGAGGAAATGCCGACAATGCCATCGGAGTGACCCTGGGCAACGGACGTTTCTACACTATGCGTCAAAATTACAAACCTTATAAGATTCCTACTTTTGGTTACCCCAAGTTGCGTCTGAATCTGATTATAGAATATACCGACGGCAGTATCCAGCGCATCAACAGTGATGAGAAATGGCGTTTGACGGCTCAAGGGCCTATACGTAGCAATAATGAATACGATGGTGAGATTTACGATGCCCGTATGGAATTGGGAAACTGGACACAGCCCGGTTATGATGATTCCAAATGGCTGAAGGCGCAACGTGTTTCATTGCCGTACGGTACACTCCGCGGCAATACCGCTCCCAACATGAAAGTGATGAAAACGCTGAAGCCGGCTGTCTTCAAGCAATATGGTGACCGTTATATGATTGATTTCGGTCAGAATATGGCAGGATGGGTGCGTATTAACATAGCGAAAGCCGCTGCGGGAGATACGATTTGCATACGTTATGCCGAACGGGTAAAGAACGACGGTACGGAACTGGATGTGGAAAATCTCCGCCATAGCCAGAGTACGGATTATTATATCTGCAACGGTAAAGAAAACAACACCTCCTGGAGTTCTCGTTTTTCTTATCATGGATTCCAATATGTAGAAGTGACAGGTTATAAAAATCTGAAAGCGGAAGATTTGGTTGCTGAAGTAGTATATGATGACTTGGAAGATAACGGTACTTTCGAGTGTTCCAATGATATCATGAACCGGGTTTATCGGAATGCCTGGTGGGGGATTTCCAGTAATTATAAAGGAGTGCCTTTGGATTGTCCGCAGCGTGACGAGCGCCAGCCCTGGCTTGGCGACCATGCTATGGGAACGTGGGGGGAAAGTTTCATGTTCAATAATGGAAACACCTATGCCAAATGGGCGGATGATATCCGTGAAGCGCAGCGTGAAGACGGTTGTATTCCTGATATTTGTCCGGCTTATTACAATTATTATACATCGGAAATGACATGGTCGTCCACATTCCCGGTAATCTGTGATATGGCTTATGAACAGTTCGGCAACATCGAACCTATTCGTAAGAATTATGCCGCTATCAAGAAATGGATGCACCATATACGCAGTGAGTTCACCACAGAGGATGGAGTGATTAACGCCGATAAATACGGTGACTGGTGTATGCCTCCCGAATCACCGGAATTGATTCACAGTCAGGACCCTGCCCGCAAGACGGATGGAGCACTGATTGCTACAGCCTACTATTATAAGGTGTCGCAAATGCTGGCCAAGTTCGCCCGTTTGCAAGGTCTGGAAGATGAGGCGAAAGGATTCGAGAAGGATGCAGCAAAAATCAAAGACTGCTTCAACGCCCGTTTCCTTACGGTTAAGAAGGGAACTTCTCCGGTACAAACGCCGCATGTTCTTTATCCCGACAGCATATTCTATGGTAACAATACGGTGACGGCCAATATCCTGCCGCTGGCTTTCGATATGGTTCCTGAGGCTTATAGGGAAGAAGTGGAGAAAAATGTAATAACAGGCATTATCACCCGGAATAAAGGTCATATCAGCAGTGGGGTGATAGGTATGAACTGGATGATGCGTGAGCTTACCCGTATGGGGCGTGGCGATGTTGCTTTCCTGTTGGCAAGCAACAAGACTTATCCCAGTTATGGCTATATGATAGAAAAGGGAGCTACTGCCATTTGGGAACTGTGGAACGGTGATACCGCCAATCGTTGGATGAACAGTTGTAACCATGTGATGATATTGGGTGATCTATTGACTTGGTATTTCCGTGATTTAGCCGGATTTAATCCGGCACAGCCCGCTTACAAACAAATCATCCTTAAACCGGATTTTTCCATCCAGGAGTTGAGTCATGTCAAGGCTTCGCACAACACTTTATATGGCAAGATGATTAGTAACTGGAAGAAGACCCTTACGCATCTGGAATGGGATATCACGGTTCCCTGCAATACCACTGCATTGGTTTATCTTCCAACGTTGGACGAGAAGGCGGTAAAAGACAAGGACGTTACCTTTGTACGTCGGGAAGGCAACTCTACCGTATGGAGTGTTCCTTCGGGGAACTATCATTTTTCGGTTAGCATGGACCCTTCTTCAGGTAAAAACCGTGCAGGTATCGTGGAAGATCAGTTCCTATACGAACAAGCTTCTTTTCCCGAATGCCACGGCGCTACTATTGTGGAATTGAAGAACGGAGACCTGGTAGCCTCTTTCTTTGGAGGCACTAAAGAGCGTAATCCGGATTGTTGTATCTGGGTATGTCGCAAGCCGAAGGGTGCGACGGAATGGAGTGCACCTTATCTGGCTGCCGACGGGGTGTTTAGTCTGGATGATCCGCAGGCTGTCTTGGCAGGCATTACGGCAGAATCCACTCCGGCGGATGCCGGCCCCGTGGCTTCTACGTTTAAAGGGGACAAGTCCCGGGCACGCCGCAAGGCTTGTTGGAATCCTGTGCTTTTCCAGATCCCCGGCGGAGATCTGATCCTGTTCTATAAAATAGGATTGAAAGTAGCCGATTGGAGTGGTTGGCTGGTACGTTCTAAAGATGGTGGAAAAACTTGGAGCCAACGTGAACCGTTGCCAAAAGGTTTCTTAGGTCCTATTAAAAATAAGCCGGAGTATGTGGATGGCCGTATCATTTGTCCTTCCAGTACGGAAGGCGATGGAGGATGGCGTATCCATTTTGAAATTTCGGATGATAAAGGAAAGACTTGGAAGATGGTAGGTCCTGTAGAGGCGGAAATGAGTGTGCCTACAGCTTTGCGTAAGGCAAATGCGGCCAATGTAGACGATCAGGAAGGCGGTGAAGCCATAAAAGGAGAAGGCGAGAAGCCTATTTATGCTATCCAGCCCAGCATTTTGCGTCATAAGGATGGGCGTTTGCAGGTACTTTGCCGTACACGTAACGCACAGATTGCCACTTCATGGAGCAGTGACAACGGTGAAACATGGAGCAAAGTCACTTTGCTTGATGTTCCCAATAATAATTCGGGCACGGATGCCGTAACCATGAAAGATGGCCGCCATGTATTGATTTATAATGATTTCAGCACATTGCCGGGTACTCCGAAAGGGCCGCGTACACCGTTGTGTGTGGCGGTTTCGGATGATGGCATTCACTGGAAGAATGTAATGACATTGGAAGACAGCCCCATCAGCCAGTATTCTTATCCGTCCATCATTCAGGGCAAGGATGGCAAACTGCATGCCGTATATACCTGGCGCCGTCAGCGTGTGGCTTATAAAGAGTTGGATTTGAGCAAACTGAAATAATACAATTGTGGATAAAGGAATTCTTTGATAGAGAGTATTGGAGAATTTGAAAAAAACGGGTGTCTGAAATAAAAAATCAGATACCCGTTTTTTTGAAAACAGACTCCCATTATCCGCCAATGAAAGCTCTTTCTAAAGATACAGAATATGAAATAATTATAAATAGAGTACAAACGTTTCTTATTATCGTCCTCCCTTTATAAAGAAAAGAATAAGTGACAGATTATTATGAAAAGCATTAGACTACTACTTTTACTGGCTTCCGGAGTAACTACGGGAGCATTTGCCCAGTCGGGCGGGCTGACGGATATGAGCCAAAGTCGTTTTGCCAAGATGGCCAATACGGAATTAGGTGCCGTGCATTGGACAGATGGCTTTTGGGGCGACCGTTTCAATGTATATAGCCATACCTCCTTGCAAAGTATGTGGGACACATGGAACAATCCCGATGTTTCGCATGGCTTCCGTAACTTTGAAATAGCTGCCGGTGTTTGCGAGGGCGAACATTGGGGACCTCCCTTTCATGACGGTGATATGTATAAATGGATGGAAGGGGTGGCTTCCGTGTATGCCGTCACGAAAGATCCCGAATTGGATAAACTGATGGACCACTTCATTGAACATGTGGTGAAAGCCCAGCGTGCGGACGGTTACATCCATACCCCTGTCATCATCGAGGAAAAGAATAAGGGGATTGACACTCATTCGGACAAACAGCAACAGACGGTAATTGGCACCAAAGTAGGCGGTGAGGACGAGAAAGGTGCATTTGCCAATCGTCTGAATTTTGAGACCTACAATTTGGGGCATCTGATGATGGCAGGTATCATTCATCGTCGTGCCACCGGAAAGACTACTTTATTCGATGCTGCCGTAAAAGCGACGGACTTCCTCTGTCATTTCTATGAAACCGCTTCTGCGGAACTGGCAAGAAATGCCATTTGTCCCTCCCATTATATGGGTGTGGTGGAAATGTACCGTGCTACAGGGAATCCCCGTTATCTGGAACTTTCCAAGAATCTGATTGATATCCGTGGTATGGTGGAAAACGGCACCGATGATAATCAGGACCGTATTCCGTTCCGTCAGCAATACAATGCGATGGGACATGCCGTGCGTTCCAATTACCTGTATGCCGGTGTGACCGATGTGTATGCCGAAACAGGAGAAGACCAACTGATGAAAAACCTGACCAGCATCTGGAAAGACATTGTGACCCGCAAGATGTATGTTACAGGAGCGTGCGGTGCGCTGTATGACGGCACTTCGCCGGATGGAACCTGCTATGAGCCGGACAGCATTCAGAAAGTACACCAAAGCTATGGCCGTCCTTATCAGTTGCCTAATAGTACGGCGCATAACGAGACCTGTGCCAATATCGGCAATATGCTTTTCAACTGGCGTATGCTGGAAGTGACGGGCGATGCCAAATATGCGGATATTGTGGAAACCGCCCTTTACAACAGTGTGTTGAGTGGTGTCAGTCTGGATGGAAAGAAATATTTCTATACCAACCCGTTGCGCATCAGTGCGGATTTGCCATACACACTTCGCTGGCCTAAAGAACGTACCGAGTATATCAGCTGCTTCTGTTGTCCGCCTAATACGCTGCGCACCGTTTGTCAAGCCCAGAACTATGCTTATACGGTGACTCCGAATGCGGTATATTGCAATTTGTATGGAGCGAATACACTGGCTACAACTTTGAAGGAAACGGGAAAGATCGGGCTGGTGCAAGAAACGGAGTATCCGTGGGAAGGTGCTGTGAAGCTGACTGTTACCGAAGCTCCGAAACCGTCAAAGAAGAAAGCGTTTTCTTTGTTCCTCCGTGTTCCTGACTGGTGCGAGAAGGCAACTTTGAAGGTAAATGGCGAACCGGTGCAAGGAACCTGGAAAGCGAATACATACGCCGAGGTAAACCGCATCTGGAAGAAAGGGGACTGTGTGGAATGGGTGATGGATATGCCTGTAAAATTGCTGGAAGCAAATCCGTTGGCCGAAGAAATCCGTAACCAGGTAGTGGTGAAACGTGGCCCGTTGGTCTACTGTCTGGAAAGTATGGATATAGAAGGCGGGCATAAGATAGACAATGTGCTGATACCTGCCGATATCCGGTTGACTCCGAAAAAAAATAACCATCGAAGGCAGTCCGATTGTCGCATTGGATGGTACTGCCCGTCTGGTCGATGAAGTATCATGGAAAGATACCTTGTACCGCGAGGTAGGAAAGGCCGACAAACCGGTCCATATCCGTCTGATTCCTTATTATGCATGGGGAAACCGCGGAAAGGCTGAAATGACGGTATGGATGCCTTTGGCACGGACTAATCACTAACCACTTACCCCTAATTAGTTACAAATGAAAAAAATATTCATAACCACTGCCGCGCTGCTGATAGCTTGTACACTGTCGGCAGCCGATTTGTTCGTATCTCCGGAAGGCAATGACCGGAATCCGGGTACCAAAGACTCTCCGAAAGCCACCCTTACAGCCGCATTGCGTCAGGCAAGGGAACTTCGTCGTCTTAATGATGAAAGTGTAAAAGGTGGCATCACCATCCATCTGGAGGCAGGTGACTACCATCTGTACGAACCCGTCTTTATCCGTCCGGAGGACAGCGGGACGGCAGCTTCACCTACCGTCATCACTTCGGATGGAAATGCCGTTCTGAATGGTGGGGTGGAAATCAGGAACTGGAAGAAGCAAGGAAAGTTGTGGGTAGCCGATGTTCCTATGTTTAACGGGCGTCCGCTGGATTTCCGGCAACTGTGGATCAATGGACAAAAGGCTGTTCGTGCAAGGGATGTGGCAGACTTTGAAAAGATGTACCGCATCATCAACAACGACCCCCAAAACGAAATACTGTGGGTACCTGCCGCTGCTGTAAAGAAAATACAGAAGGCCCGATATGCCGAAATGGTCCTTCATGAAATGTGGTGTGTGGCAAATCTCCGTATCAAGTCGGTCGAAATACAGGGAGACAGTGCCGCCGTGCGTTTCCATCATCCTGAAAGCCGCATCCAGTTCGAACACCCGTGGCCGCGTCCTATGGTGACCAAGGATGGTCACAACTCGGCTTTCTATCTGACCAATGCCATGGAATTGCTGGATGAACCCGGCGAGTGGTATCACGACATTGAAAGCCGTAAAATATATTATTATCCTCGGAAAGGAGAGAAGATAAGCAAAGCCGTAGTTCCCGGCATCGAAACGTTGGTATGGGTGGAAGGAACGATAGACCGTCCGGTAAAGCACATCCGTTTTGACAATATTGCTTTCCAATATACCACCTGGATGCGTCCCTCTTTGCAAGGTCATGTTCCTCTTCAGGCAGGTATGTATATGACAGACGGATATAAAATCCGTCCTTCCATGATTCGTAAGAACAATCATAAACTGGATAATCAAGGTTGGTTGGGCCGTCCGGCATCGGCAGTCGTAGTCAAGGCTGCCTGGGATATTGATTTCGAGAAGTGCCGTTTCCAGCATTTGGGCTCTACAGGCATTGATTATGAATGGGCCACCGATGGAGGACATATAAACGGCTGTCTGTTCCGTGATATTGCCGGGAACGGTATTGTAGCGGGCAGTTTCAGCCCTGCCGCTCACGAAACACATCTTCCATACGATCCTGCCGACCGTCGTGAGGTCTGTACCGGACTGACCATTTCCAACAACTACATCAACGATGTGACCAATGAAGACTGGGGCACCTTGGGTATTTGCGCCGGTTATGTCAGTGATATCAATATCGAGCACAATGAAATCAGTGATGTATCCTATTCAGGCATCAGTCTGGGATGGGGATGGACACGTACAGTAAACTGTATGCGCAATAACCGCGTGCACGCCAATCTGATTCATCACTATGCCAAGCACATGTATGATGTAGCCGGTATTTATACATTAGGTTCACAACCCCATAGCTGGATTACGGAAAATTGCGTTTCTAACATTTTTTCCACCCGGTTATGCACATGATCCAATCATTTGGTTCTATCTTTACACCGACGAAGGATCTTCATTTATCACCGTCAAGGACAACTGGATCGAGGAGAGAAGTTCCTGAAGAACGCCAACGGTCCGGGCAATACATGGGAAAACAATGGTCCGATGGTGAACGACAGCATCAAGGCAAATGCCGGACTGCCCAAAGAATATAGCTATTTGAAGGAAAAATAAAACGTGATACCATTATGAAAAACAAACTTGCCACTTTAGTCGGAGCACTTGCATTGAGTGCTGCCGCCTCCGCCCAGACCTGGATCTGGTATCCGGGTGATTATGAGATATGGCTGGGCAACCGGATGAACAACCGCCGTACGGAACGCGGTGCTTTTTTCCCTCCCTTCTGGAAAACGGACAGCCATTATGTGGTAGTGGAATTCAGCAAGAAATTGGACCTGGCGGAACCGGAAGAAATCTTCATTGCCGCCGAAGGAAAATACAATGTGAAATTGGACGGCAAACTGCAATTCGGTATGCCCTCCACCTTGAAACTCCCCGCAGGAAAACACAGTCTGAACATCAAAGTGTGGAATCAGTCCACTCCCCCCACTATTTATGTGAAAGGAAAAACCGTAAATACGGATAAGACCTGGAAAGTAACCTACGAAGACAAGGAATGGATAGACGAAAGCGGAAAAGCCAGTGATACTTCTGCCACCGTTTATATGGATGCAGGGTGTTGGAACTTTGACGGAGCCACCCAACTGCCTTCCAAGTTTTCATTGGCCAGAAAACCGATGAAAGCAGTTTCCTCCACTCCCCGGAAAGAAGGGGTATTGTACGACTTCGGAAAAGAAACCTTTGGTTATATCACTCTGAAAGAGGTAAAGGGAAAAGGAACGATCCATATCTATTATGGTGAAAGTCCTGAAGAAGCCTTGGATACGGAATATTGCGAAACATTGGACAAATTGCTGGCAGAGCCGGGGCAGATAACCGATCTGGCCATCCGGAATACACGGAAACTATACGATGAATACACGTTGGACAACAGCAAGGCCTTCCGTTATGTCTATGTCACTTGCGATCCGGGAGTAACGATACAGGACGTTTCCATGCAATACGAATACCTGCCCGAAGAGTACCGGGGCTCATTCAAATGCAATGACGAAGAGCTGAACCGCATCTGGGAAGTAGGAGCATACACCATGCACCTTACTACCCGTGAATTCTTTATCGACGGCATCAAGCGCGACCGTTGGGTATGGAGTGGCGATGCCATCCAGAGTTACCTGATGAACTACTATCTGTTCTTCGATAATGAAACCGTGAAGCGTACCATCTGGCTGCTTCGCGGAAAAGACCCTGTGACCAGCCACAGCAATACCATTATGGACTACACCTTCTATTGGTTTCTCAGTATTTACGATTATTATATGTATTCTGGTGACAAAGACTTTGTAACCCAACTCTATCCGCGTATGCAAAGCATGATGGACTATGTATTGGGACGTACCAACGCCAACGGTATGGTGGAAGGCATGACCGGTGACTGGGTATTCGTAGACTGGGCAGACGGTTATCTGGACAAGAAAGGCGAACTCTCCTTTGAGCAAGTCTTGTTCTGCAAAAGTTTGGAAACCATGGCGCTTTGTGCCAGTCTGGCCGGCAATACGGCAGACAAAACCAAGTATGAGAAACTGGCTTCCGCTTTACGTTCCAAGCTGGAACCCGCTTTCTGGAATGAGCAGAAACAGGCGATGGTACACAACCGCGTTCAGGGCAAGCAGAGTGAGTCCGTTACCCGTTACGCCAATATGTTCTCTGTCTTCTTCAATTATCTGAATGCCGATAAACAGCAGACCATCAAACACACCGTATTTGCAGAATGACAGTATTTTGAAAATCACCACTCCTTATATGCGTTTCTATGAACTGGAAGCACTGTGCGCCTTGGGCGAACAAGAATCGGTGATGAAAGAAATGAAAGCCTATTGGGGCGGTATGTTGAAAGAAGGAGCTACCAGTTTCTGGGAGAAATACAATCCCGAAGAAACAGGTACCCGGCATCTGGCCATGTACGGACGTCCATACGGCAAAAGCCTCTGCCATGCATGGGGAGCCAGCCCCATCTATTTGCTGGGCAAATACTATCTGGGAGTAAAACCCACCAAACCCGGTTACGAGGAATACTCCGTCACCCCTTGTCTGGGCGGCTTGAAATGGATGGAAGGAACCGTGCCCACTCCATACGGCAATATCCATATCTATATGGATAAGAAAGAGATCCGTATCAAGTCCGACGGCGGAAAGGGAGTGCTGAACATTCCAACCCGGAAAGGAATGAAAGCCATGACCATAGAACCCGGAGAAGAACAAGTCTTCAAATACTGATGGAATAGATCAAAAAAAAGGTGATACCTACCTTCCCAGGCGGGTATCACCAACACTGTTTCGTAAGTTCCCGTTATCCGCTGATAACAGTACTTACCTCTGATCTAACATTAGTTTTCTTATGGGCTTCCGCCTGTATCACTACATTAGGAAGCGGAGATTCTACATCTTGGAAAAAAGTATCTTCCAAAAGCTTCGCTTTTTAGTCTCTTCTTTATTACCTGAACTTTGATAAATATCTTCGTATCCCCATTTGTCATGGATCATTCTGTAAATCATCCCCCATTCGGGCAGTCCTCCCAGATTACGGTCGTCAATAAACAAATCCGCCTTCAGTTTTCTGGAGTAATGATTACTTTCCAGGGTTTCTTCCGCATAATTGCTGTTTACGGCATAAAACTCCAGTCCACGCTCCCGGCAGAAATCCACGGCCTCCTGTAATAATTCACCTTCCCGCACACTCCACAGAATAAGGCGGTGCCGTTCCTGTTGTAGTTTTTTCAGCGTTTCTATGGCAAAGGGTAGTTCCCTGCCTATTTCGGGATATTTATGCTCCACTATTGTGCCGTCAAAGTCAACTGCTATAATCATTCCTTATGCTTTCGAAAATTCTTTAATACGCTGCTCCTCTGCCAGTCTGCATATCAGCAGGGTTCCCTCTTTCTCGGCTATGATATACCCGTCCAGTCCTTGTATTACCGCCTGTTTCAAATGCGGTGTGTGTACAATGCAGTTATTGCATTCATACAATCGGACATTCTCGCCTACAACGGCATTGTTCCGTTCATCTTTGGGCAGCAAGGAATGCAATGAGCCCCAGCTGCCCAGATCAGACCATCCGAACTCTGCCGGCAAT
>ENA-OQCU01000298-OQCU01000298.1-human-gut-metagenome-genome-assembly--contig:-NODE-298-length-25080-cov-5.441710_pt1 | contig 25080 bp, 23 predicted proteins | sample MGYA00242504_ERZ504590 | MGnify/ENA primary metagenome ERZ504590 (study PRJEB26092, sample SAMD00036318) | human gut metagenome | host: Homo sapiens | study: EMG produced TPA metagenomics assembly of... | reverse complement strand
AACATCTCATACCTTGAAATTAGTCTTGAGGGCTCTGGAAAATACAATGATTTGATAAGGGGTGAGAATGGATACAATACGTTTATGAGTTGATTGAAAATGTGGAGCATCGAGATAAAATAAACATTACTTCTACTATTTTTGATGATAATGGAGCTGATTTATTATCCATGTTGCTTGCATATTGGAAATTAGGAGTTGATAAATTTAATTTTGCTCCTATCATGTATTATTCACCATTTGAAATGAAACCATTGAAAAGTTTGTCGTGTGAATCCTTGCTTGGTTTTGTTTCGCTCTGTCTTGACTTTTATGAATAATGATAACAGTCCGGATGCTATTGATATAAGGATTTGTATGACGAAAGCAATGGCGTATGAACTGTTTCTGAAAGAAAATATATTAACCGGAAAAATAGAGGAATATATATACAGAGGCAATAAAATGAAATATCAGAGGGGGAATAAGGTGTTGGAGTTTAGTTATCCTTTACTCAGCATTCCATTCCTTAATGAATTGGTCGTTACTCATGATGGTTACATTATATCCTGTGCAGATGATATTCATTATAAGTATCTTGATAAGATCGCTTTACCGAACGTGAATATAGTAAAAAACAGTTTTGCAGAAATATTGCAAGCGAGAAACGAATTTATTTTGTGTTATTTAGACAAAGAATTATCTTAATATACTAAATGTTTATAATTATGAAGACACAAGAATTGGTAGATGTTCGGGTGGGTGAAAGCACTCAGCCGGATTACGGTTATGAATTGAGTGATAGGTGTATAATAACGAAAAGTTCAAATGCTGTCGCTAGCGGAGCAGGAAGCAAAGGCTTGTTTTCGTATAAAAGTACTAAACTGAAAAGTGCTGAATGTAAAATCAATCAGAGTTTACGGGATGTTGATAATGGAGCAGGAAGCAAAGGTTTGTTTAGTGTGAATGTTGATTAGTAAGCATGGCTTTGTAGAGAGGTTTGTTTGTTCTTTTTAACTTCTGAACGTGAAGCTAAAATGTTTGACCTCTTTTGCATGTGGCAACAATAAATTGACATAAAGCAAGTAATCATTCCTTTTCTTATAAAAGTGTGCTAAAAACACTTATATCTGAAAACATAACAATTATTTTTGTACGTTTTTTAATTAATGGATTGTTTTTATTCAGGTATGAAGAAGAGTTTGACGGCTTTGGCGTTCGGCACATTGGGATTGGGCATTGCCGAGTTTGTAATGATGGGCATTTTGCCCGATGTAGCGAAGGACTTGCATATAAGTATTCCGCAAGCAGGACATTTTATTTCGGCTTATGCACTAGGTGTGTGCGTAGGAGCACCGGGGATGGTTTTGGTGGCTCGTACCCGTCCGCTGAAACATATTCTGTTAGGTTTGATGGTTATTTATATTTGTGGTAATTTGTGTGCTGCCGCTTCAGTGAATTATTGGATGATGTTGATGATGCGTTTTATTTCCGGATTGCCTCATGGCGCCTTCTTTGGGGTTGGTTCCATTGTGGCGGAAAGAGTGGCTGATAAAGGAAAAAGTTCGCAGGCAGTGGCATTGATGGTGTCGGGTATGACGATTGCCAATCTTTTTGGTGTACCTTTGGGTACGTTCATGAGTAATATAATGTCTTGGCGTATTCCTTTTCTCTTTAATGGAGTATGGGGACTGATTACTTTGTTCTATATTTGGAAATGGGTTCCTTCACTGCCTGCTTTGCCAGATACAGGTTTGAAAGGACAGTTCCGTTTTTTGAAGAATCTGGCTCCATGGTTGTTGATATTTACGACCATGTTCGGAAACGGAGGCATCTTTTGTTGGTATAGTTATGTTACTCCTTTGATGACGCACGTGGCAGGTTTCAGTGAAAACAGCATGACTTTTATTATGGTGTTGGCAGGTCTTAGCATGACTGTAGGAAACTTGATGGGTGGAAAGTTTTCTGATCAGTATGGGGCTGCCCGTGTGGTAAAATATACACAGGTTATTATGGCTTCCGGTTTGCTTGCCATTTTCTTTGCGGCTTCTGTTTCTTGGTTGGCAGTAATATTGATGTGTATATGTACGGCAGGATTATTTGCTGTTTCGGCTCCACAACAATTATTGTTACTCCGGAATTCACGCGGAGGAGAAATGATGGGAGCGGCCTGTGTGCAAGTCGCTTTTAATTTGGGCAATGCCATTGGTGCTTATGCCGGTGGGCTACCCATAGATGCCGGATTGGGTTATCGGTATCCGGCTTTGGTGGGTGTCTTTATCGTATTGATCGGCTTTGTCGCTGTTTCCCTTTATTCCAAAAGGGAATCGGCTTCTCTTTCCAAGATATAAATTACATCTCCACTCTTTTTAACCTCTACCCGGCTACCTTCCGGATTCAGGTTGAAAGGTGTGGTCTTGTCTGTTTTGTTATCTACGACCATCAGTACATTATCTTCGGCAAAGCGTTTTATCTCCACTTTCAGGTTGGCGTCGGGCATGGTTTGGTCCAGTAGCAGACTGTCATTTAGATATACCGCTATACTGTCTCCGGCAAAACTGTTAGTCAGTTCTATGTTGTAGACTCCTTCATAAGTCTGTACTTTGTCAGCCTTGCGTTGGAAACGGAAGGACATATACAAAAAATGATAATAACGGCAAAGACTCCAAAAGCCAGCATACCGTTACCTATCATGAACTGCTTGTTCGTATTTAAACTGTTTTTATCCATAGTGTTATAAGTTTCTGCAAAACTACAATTTTTTAATAGAATATTTTTGTAGCACTGGTAGATAATTTGTATCTTTGCACCGAAACGGATGAATGGTGGGGCTTGATTAAGCCCTTTTTTTGTTCTTAATAGTGAATAAATGATAGATAAAAATGTAGTAACCCGGATTGTTGACGAGTGGCTGGAAGGTAAAGATTACTTTTTGGTAGATGTCACGGTGAGCCCGGATGACAAAATTGTGGTAGAAATTGACCATGCCGAGGGAGTATGGATTGACGATTGTGTAGAACTTAGCCGCTATATTGAGTCTAAACTGGACCGTGAAGAAGAGGATTATGAACTGGAAGTGGGTTCGGCCGGTATAGGACAACCTTTCAAGGTATTGCAACAGTACTTGATACACATTGGTAAGGAGGTGGAAATCCTGACTAAAGAGGGAAAGAAGCTGGAAGGTGTATTGAAGGATGCAAATGAAGAGAACTTTACCGTAACCATTGAAAAGAAAGTGAAACCGGAAGGAGCCAAACGCCCCAAACTGGTAGAGGAGAATATTACTTTTGCATATGATGAGATAAAATACACTAAATACTTAATTAGTTTTAAATAATTATGGCCAAAAAAAGAAGAAACAATCAGCTTGATTGATACATTTTCGGAATTTAAGGAATTAAAGAATATTGATAGAACAACTATGGTGAGTGTACTCGAAGAGTCTTTCCGTAGTGTGATCGCGAAAATGTTTGGCACTGATGAAAATTACGACGTTATTGTGAACCCTGACAAGGGAGATTTTGAAATATGGCGTAACCGTGAAGTTGTAGCAGATGAGGATTTGACGAATCCCAATATGCAGATCTCATTGACCGAGGCACAGAAAATTGATGCGTCTTATGAGGTGGGTGAGGAAGTGACCGATGAAGTAATCTTTGCCAAGTTTGGCCGCCGTGCCATTCTGAACTTGCGTCAGACACTGGCATCGAAGATTTTAGAACTGGAGAAAGATAGCTTGTATAATAAATATATTGATAGGGTGGGTACTGTAATCAGTGCGGAAGTCTATCAGATATGGAAGAAAGAAATGTTGTTGCTGGATGATGAAGGCAACGAACTGCTTTTGCCCAAGACTGAACAGATTCCGAGTGATTTCTACCGTAAAGGCGAAACTGCCCGTGCCGTAGTGGCCCGTGTAGATAATAAAAATAATAATCCGAAGATTATTCTGAGCCGTACTTCACCTGTGTTCTTGCAACGCCTGTTTGAAATGGAAGTACCCGAAATCAATGACGGGTTGATCACTATCAAGAAGATTGCGCGCATTCCCGGAGAACGTGCTAAGATAGCAGTTGAGTCGTATGACGACCGTATAGACCCGGTAGGTGCCTGCGTAGGTGTAAAAGGATCACGTATCCACGGTATTGTGCGCGAGTTGCGTAATGAAAATATCGACGTGATCAACTATACTTCTAACATTCAGTTGTTCATTCAGCGTGCGTTGAGTCCGGCTAAGATTTCTTCTATTGTGTTGCACGAAGAGGAGAAAAAAGCAGAAGTATATCTGAAACCGGAAGAAGTGTCTTTGGCAATCGGTAAGGGGGGAATGAATATCAAACTCGCCAGTATGCTTACCGAATATACGATTGATGTGTACCGCGAATTGGATGAGAGCGCGATGGATGAGGATATCTACCTTGATGAATTCAAGGATGAAATTGATGAGTGGGTTATCACAGCCATCAAGAATATTGGATTGGATACAGCCAAGGCTGTATTGAATGCTCCGCGCGAGATGTTGATAGAAAAAGCGGACCTGGAAGAAAACACGGTTGATGACGTGTTGAGAGTTTTAAGAGCTGAATTTGAAGAGTAACTCTTCAGTCCCGGCTCGTAGTTAATAATTAAAAAACGAGTATGACGATTAGACTGAACAAAGTAACAAGAGATTTAAATGTAGGAATAACGACGGTAGTTGAATTCTTGCAGAAGAAGGGCTATACCATTGAGGCTAGTCCTAATGCGAAAATTACCGAAGAACAATATGCTGTACTTGTGAAAGAGTTCAGCACAGATAAAAATTTAAAAATAGAGTCTGAAAAATTTAGTCAGGAAAGACAGAACAAGGACCGCAACAAAGCTTCTATCTCTATCGAAGGTTTTGAATCTAAGAAAGAGAAAGAAGAGGTGGTGAAAACTGTTATTCCTGAAGAGGCACGCCCCAAACTGAAGCAAGTGGGTAAAATAGATCTGGACAATTTGAACAAGAAAACTGCGCCAAAGGTTGTAGAACCAGTTGCGAAAGTTATTGAACAAACTCCGAAAGCAGAACCCGTGGTGGAAAAGGTGGTTGAGAGGAAGGAAACTCCCCAACCCGAGAAGGAAACGCCGAAGCCTGTGGTGGTAGAGGAAAAGAAACCGGAACCTGCTCCTCAACCTGCTCCTGCTCCAGTTCTGGAAGAGAAGAAAGAGCCTAAAATTGAAAAGACGGAAGAAAAGACACCCCAGGTGAAAGAGATGGAAAAAGAAACACCCGAAGCAGCACCCGTTCAGGAAAAAGAAGAAGACGATGTATTTAAAATTCGTCCTACTGAATTTAAATCGAAAATTAATGTAGTAGGTCAGATTGATCTGGCTGCAATTGAATCAGTCTAACCCGTCCGAAAAAGAAATCGAAGGAAGAAAAACGGAAAGAGAGAGAAGAGAAAGATAAGCAGCGTCAGGAACAGCGTAAACTGATGAAGGATGCTATTATCAAAGAGATCCGTAAGGGAGACGATAAGATTTCTAAAAACTTGGTTAACGATGATGCCGCAAAGAAGAAAAAACGCAATAGAATAAATAAGGAACGTGTGGATATAAATGCTGCCGGTACAACAAATGCTGGAGGAGCATCTAATAATAACCAACGTAACGATAACGCTAACAGACCGAATAGGAACAATAACTCCAAACCTAATGGCAATAACAATCAGGGTGGAGGCAAATTTAATAAAGACCGTTTCAAGAAACCTGTTGTAAAAGCGGAAGTTAGTGATGAAGATGTGGCAAAGCAGGTTAAGGAAACATTGGCACGTCTGACTAACAAGACTAAGAACAAGGCTGCCAAGTATCGTAAGGAGAAACGTGAAAATGTTCAGAACCGCCTGATGGAACAGGAGGAGATGGAACAGGAAGATAGCAAAATATTGAAACTGACCGAGTTCGTTACTGCGAACGAACTGGCAAGTATGATGGATATTCCTGTTACTCAGGTTATCGCTACTTGTATGAGTATCGGTATCATGGTCTCTATCAATCAGCGTCTGGATGCCGAGACAATCAACCTGGTAGCGGAAGAATTCGGATACAAGACAGAATATGTAAGTGCTGAGGTAGCACAGGCTATTACAGAAGAGGAAGATAACGAAGAAGATTTGCAGCCGCGTGCTCCGATTGTGACAGTAATGGGACATGTTGATCATGGTAAGACTTCATTACTGGACTATATTCGTAAAGCAAATGTAATTGCCGGTGAGGCAGGTGGTATCACCCAGCATATCGGTGCTTACAATGTGAAATTGGAAGACGGACGTCATATTACATTCTTGGATACTCCGGGTCACGAGGCATTTACCGCCATGCGTGCCCGTGGTGCGAAAGTGACGGATATTGCTATTATTATTGTAGCTGCCGATGATAATGTGATGCCGCAGACCAAAGAGGCGATTAATCATGCTATGGCTGCCGGTGTGCCTATCGTATTTGCTATTAATAAGGTGGATAAGCCGCACGCCAATCCGGATAAGATTAAGGAAGAACTGGCTGCCATGAACTTCCTGGTGGAAGAGTGGGGTGGTAAGTATCAGTCGCAAGATATTTCGGCAAAGAAAGGTACAGGTGTACACGATTTGTTGGAAAAAGTATTGCTGGAAGCTGAAATGTTGGATTTGAAGGCTAATCCCGACCGCAAGGCAACCGGTTCTATCATTGAATCGTCCTTGGACAAGGGACGCGGTTATGTGGCTACTATGTTGGTGGCAAACGGTACGCTGAAAATGGGCGATATAGTCTTGGCTGGTACTAGTTATGGTAAGGTGAAAGCCATGTTTAATGAACGTAACCAGCGCATCAAGGAGGCCGGTCCTTCCGAACCGGTATTGATTCTGGGACTGAACGGTGCTCCTGCGGCAGGTGATACTTTCCATGTGATTGATACGGAACAAGAGGCTCGTGACATTGCCAACAAGCGTGAACAGTTGCAGCGTGAGCAGGGCTTGCGTACTCAGAAACTGCTGACATTGGATGAAGTGGGCCGTCGTTTGGCTTTGGGTGATTTCCATGAGCTGAATGTGATTGTTAAAGGTGACGTGGACGGTTCTGTCGAAGCGTTGAGCGACTCATTGATAAAACTGTCTACAGAACAGGTACAGGTTAATGTGATCCACAAAGGTGTCGGTCAGATTTCCGAGTCGGATGTGACTTTGGCTGCTGCATCAGATGCGATTATTGTAGGTTTCCAGGTTCGTCCTTCAAGTTCTGCCGGCAAACTGGCTGAGCAGGAGGGGGTGGATATCCGCAAATATTCTGTTATCTATGATGCGATTGAAGAAGTGAAGGCTGCTATGGAAGGTATGCTGGCACCTACTTTGAAGGAACAGATTACTGCAACCATCGAAGTGCGTGAAGTCTTCAATATTACCAAGGTCGGTTTGGTTGCCGGTGCTATGGTGAAGACAGGTAAGGTGAAACGTTCTGATAAGGCACGCTTGATTCGTGATGGTATTGTAGTCTTTACCGGTGCTATCAATGCTTTGAAGCGTTTCAAGGATGATGTGAAAGAAGTAGGTACTAACTTTGAATGTGGTATCAGTCTGACAAACTGTAACGATATCAAGGTCGGTGATATTATTGAAGCTTACGAAGAAGTAGAGGTTAAACAGACTTTGTAATACACTGAAGTCTGAGAATATAGATGGTAATGTCATCCTGAGCATAGCGAAGGATCTGGCACCTCGCCCAGCGCGTGGGCTGGCAGATTCTTCGCTTTGTTCAGAATGGCATTACTGCTTTTTGTAATAACGATAAAGATGGCGACAATAGATATTATTATATTGGCTATGATTGGTGTGGGTGTCATTATGGGATTAATAAAAGGATTTGTGAAGCAGATGGCGTCTATTGTAGGGTTGATAGCCGGATTGCTGATGGCTCGTGCCTTGTTTGGCATTGTTGCCGAAAGGTTGGCGCCGGTTCTAGGTACTTCGACGACTGTAGCACAGGTCTTGGCTTTTATATTGATCTGGATAGCTGTACCTTTAGGTTTTGCGTTCGTCGCCTCTTTGTTGACAAAAGCATTGGATGCTGTGCACCTGGGATGGCTGAACCGTTGGTTAGGCAGCGGATTGGGAGCATTGAAGTATATGATACTGATAGGGTTAGCTATTCATGTGATAGAATATATAGATCCGAACAATGAGATGATCAGTGCAACAAAAAAGAAGGAATCAGTGTTATATTATTCTATGAGGGACTTGTCCGGTATCTTTTTTCCGGTATTTAAGAATGTAACAGAACAATTAATAGAAATATAAGATAGATATGCAAGAAGAACCCAATAAATATGTGAAAGAACTGACGCAGGAGAAGTACAAATATGGCTTCACCACAGAAGTTCACACAGATATTATAGAAAGGGGATTGAATGAGGATGTTATCCGCTTGATTTCTGCAAAGAAGAACGAGCCGGAGTGGTTGCTGGAGTTTCGCCTGAAAGCATACCGCTACTGGTTGACCATGGAGATGCCTGCATGGGCACACCTCACTATCCCTGAAATAGATTATCAGGCTATATCCTATTATGCGGACCCTACAAAGAAAAAAGAAGGACCGAAAAGTATGGATGAGGTAGATCTGAGTTGATTAAAACTTCAATAATAGGTATTCCTTGGAGAGCAATGCTTGAGCGTATGGCAGTAGATGCTGTCATGGACTCTGTATCCGTCAAGACTACATTTAAAGAAACCTTGTTGGAAAAAGGGATTATTTTTTGTTCGTTCAGTGAAGCGGTGCGTGAGCATCCCGATTTGTGAAGAAATATCTGGGTTCGGTGGTCGGGCCGCGGGATAATTTCTTTGCAGCCTTGAACTCGGCAGTGTTCAGTGACGGATCGTTTGTATATATTCCGAAAGGAGTGCGTTGTCCTATGGAACTCTCCACCTATTTCCGTATCAATGCGGCTAATACCGGTCAGTTTGAACGTACACTGATTGTTGCGGATGATGATAGTTATGTTTCTTATCTGGAAGGATGTACGGCCCCTATGCGGGATGAGAACCAATTACATGCGGCCATAGTGGAGATTGTGGTGCATGACCGTGCGGAAGTGAAATATTCTACCGTACAGAACTGGTATCCGGGAGATGCCGAAGGCAAAGGAGGAGTATATAACTTTGTGACAAAACGTGGCCATTGCAAAGGAGTGGATAGCAAATTGAGTTGGACACAGGTGGAAACCGGATCGGCCATTACTTGGAAATATCCCAGTTGCATCCTGAGTGGAGATAATTCTACTGCTGAATTCTATTCGGTGGCAGTAACGAATAACTATCAGCAGGCTGATACGGGGACTAAAATGATTCATTTAGGCAGAAATACCCGTAGTACCATTGTTAGTAAAGGAATCAGTGCCGGAAAGAGCCAGAACTCTTATCGTGGTCTGGTACGTGTGGCTCAGAAAGCAGACAATGCCCGTAATTACAGTCAGTGTGACTCTTTGTTGCTGGGGAGCCAGTGTGGTGCTCATACATTCCCATATATGGATATTCATAACGAGACAGCTGTGGTGGAACATGAGGCGACAACCAGCAAGATCAGCGAAGACCAGTTGTTTTATTGCAATCAGCGCGGTATTCCTACAGAAGATGCTATTGGGTTGATTGTCAATGGATATGCAAAAGAAGTACTGAATAAACTTCCAATGGAGTTTGCGGTGGAGGCACAGAAACTGCTGGCTATTTCTCTAGAGGGAAGTGTAGGATAAATGAAGAACTAAGAATTTAATAGAATTATGTTAGAGATAAAAGACTTACATGCCAGTGTCAATGGCAAAGAAATATTGAAAGGTATTAATCTAAGCATAAAGAAAGGTGAAGTTCATGCTATTATGGGACCCAACGGTTCCGGAAAGAGTACCCTTTCGTCTGTGTTGGTAGGCAATCCGGCTTTTGAGGTAACGAAAGGTTCGGTGACTTTTGAAGGAAAAGATTTGTTGGCTTTGAGTCCTGAGGATCGCAGTCATGAAGGTCTGTTTTTGTCTTTCCAATATCCGGTGGAGATTCCCGGAGTCAGTATGGTGAACTTTATGCGTGCGGCGGTAAACGAGCAGCGTAAATATAAAGGCCTCCCTGCATTGACAGCCAGTGAGTTCTTGAAGCTGATGCGCGAGAAGCGGGCTGTGGTGGAATTGGATAATAAATTGGCAAACCGTTCGGTAAACGAGGGATTCAGCGGTGGTGAGAAGAAGCGCAATGAGATCTTCCAGATGGCTATGCTGGAACCTAAGTTGAGCATTTTGGATGAAACGGATTCCGGTCTTGATATTGATGCGTTGCGTATTGTAGCCGAGGGTGTGAACAAACTGAAAACTCCCGAAACAAGTTGTATCGTCATTACGCACTATCAACGGTTGCTGGATTATATCAAACCCGATATTGTACATGTATTGTATAAAGGACGTATTGTGAAGACTGCGGGTCCCGAATTGGCTTTGGAACTGGAAGAGCGTGGTTACGACTGGATAAAAGCCGAGTTGGGAGAATAATAATTTGATGCCTAAAGAAGAAAGTGATTATGAGAGCAGAACAACAATATATTGATCTCTTTTCTCAATGTGAGGCGATGATTTGCCGGCATAGTGCCGAGGTGCTGAACGCTCCCCGTGCGCAAGCTTTCGCAGATTTCGAAAAATTAGGTTTCCCTACCCGCAAACAGGAGAAGTATAAATATACGGATGTGAGCAAGTTGTTCGAGCCGGATTATGGTTTGAATTTGAACAGACTCGACATTCCGGTGAATCCGTATGAAGTGTTCAAGTGCGATGTACCTAATATGAGTACCGCTCTTTATTTTGTAGTAAACGATGCTTTTTATCGTAAGGCTTTGCCGAAGGCACAATTGCCGGAAGGAGTGTTGCTTGGCAGCTTGAAAGAGCTGTCTGAACAATATCCGGCTTTGGTCAAGCAGTATTATGGCAAGTTGGCAGATACTTCCAAGGATGGTGTGACCGCCTTCAATACTACTTTTGCCCAGGATGGCTTTATGCTGTATGTGCCGAAAGGCGTGGTGGTGGACAAACCCATTCAACTGGTGAACATATTGCGTGCTGATGTTAATTTTATGGTGAACCGCCGTGTGCTGGTTGTGCTGGAAGAAGGTGCGCAGGCTCGTCTGTTGATTTGTGATCATGCCATGGATAATGTAAATTTCCTTTCTACTCAGGTTATTGAGGTCTTTGCAAAAGAAAATGCTACTTTCGATCTTTATGAACTGGAAGAAACCCATACCAGCACAGTGCGTTTCAGTAACCTCTATGTGAACCAGGAGGCAGACAGTAATGTGCTTTTGAATGGTATGACTTTGCATAACGGTACTACGCGTAATACAACTGAAGTAACTTTGGCCGGACGTGGAGCTGAGATCAATTTGTGTGGTATGGTCATTGCCGATAAGAATGAACAGGTGGACAATCATACTTTCATTGACCACAAGGTTGCTGATTGCACTAGTAATGAGCTGTTTAAATATGTATTGGATGATCAGGCGACAGGTGCGTTTGCCGGAAAAGTATTGGTACGTGAAGGAGCACAACATACTAATTCCCAACAAACCAACCGCAACCTCTGTGCTACTCGTGATGCCCATATGTACACTCAGCCGCAACTGGAAATTTATGCGGATGACGTAAAATGCTCTCACGGAGCTACTGTCGGTCAGCTGGATGAAAATGCGTTGTTCTATATGCAACAGCGTGGTATCAGTCTGAAGGAAGCACGTTTATTGCTTATGTTTGCTTTTGTCAATGAAGTAATAGATACGATCCGCCTGGATGCATTGAAAGACCGTTTGCATCTGTTGGTGGAAAAACGTTTCCGTGGTGAGTTGAATAAATGTCAGGGATGTGCGATATGTAAATAAGACGCCATGTACGATATACAAAAAATAAGAGAAGATTTTCCGATATTAGATCGGGAGGTGTATGGAAAGCCGCTTATTTATCTGGATAATGGGGCTACCACTCAGAAACCGCGCCAAGTGGTTGAAGCCATAACCGATGAATATTATTCGGTCAATGCCAATGTGCATCGTGGTGTGCATTTCCTGTCTCAGCAGGCTACCGAGTTGCATGAAGCTTCTCGTGAGACTGTACGTCGTTTTATCAATGCACGCAGTAGCAATGAAATCGTGTTTACACGGGGCACGACGGAGAGTATCAACCTGTTGGCTTCTTCTTTTGCCGACAGTCAGATGAAGGAAGGCGATGAAGTGATTGTTTCTGTCATGGAGCATCACAGCAATATTGTACCTTGGCAGTTACAGGCTGCGCGTAAAGGAATCGTGCTGAAAGTGATTCCCATGAATGACAGGGGAGAACTGTTGTTGGATGAATATGAGAAACTCTTTTCGGAACGGACCAAGCTGGTGAGTTTCGCTCATGTAAGTAATGTGTTGGGCACTGTCAATCCGGCGAAAGAGATGATTGCGACTGCCCATGCACACGGTGTTCCCGTTTTGATTGACGGGGCGCAGAGTGTTCCTCACATGAAAGTGGATGTCCAGGATTTGGATGCCGACTTTTTTGCTTTCAGCGGACATAAGATATATGGTCCTACCGGTGTGGGGGTGCTTTATGGAAAGGAAGAGTGGCTGGATAAGCTTCCACCTTACCAGGGGGGAGGCGAGATGATACAAAGTGTCAGCTTCGAGAAAACGACTTTTAATGAATTGCCGTTTAAGTTTGAAGCGGGAACTCCCGATTATATCGGCACTACCGCCTTGGCAAAAGCGTTGGATTATGTATCTGCCATTGGTATGGAGAACATTGCTGCCCATGAGCATGAACTGACCCTATATGCCATGCAGCGTCTGAAAGAAATAAACGGGATGCGTATCTTCGGAGAGGCTGAGCATAAGAGCAGTGTCATTTCTTTCTTGGTAGGAAATATTCATCATTTGGATATGGGTACGTTGCTTGACCGTCTGGGCATTGCCGTACGTACCGGGCATCATTGTGCTCAGCCTTTGATGATTCGTATGGGGATTGAGGGAACTGTACGTGCTTCTTTCGGTTTGTATAATACCAAGGAGGAGATAGATATGCTGGCTGCCGGCATTGAGCGCGTCAGCAGGATGTTTTGATTTCTCCAAACGAAATAAGTCGCCTGCCATTGATAAACATTATATTAATGGCAGGCTTTTTTTGTATAACAAGAATCAGCGGAACTTCCCACAAGATTGGGAGAAACTTCTCACAAGATTTGCCGCATCTTGTAACAAGATATCAGGCATCCCGGTTTCTTGCGTCTTTTTATGTTCTTTTCTGTGGGCATATTCCTCTTCCGGTGGGAAATATGCCCCTCCCGAAGAATTGCCCCCAAAAATCCTTCAGAAGTTTCAGCCTCTCCGCAAACTGCCTGTTCATGGGCTTTCCGGCTGAAGGATTGGCTCTTAAAATTCTTCAGCCGGGTATTTATTCTTTCAGCCGGCATATACGTTTTTTCAGCTATGGCTGTGTACTTTCCGGCATCTTCGGAGTTTTCCCCATGTACCTGCGTGCTTTTCACCTTTCGGCCATTGGGTACGCTGAAGAATTTTTTTTTCAGTCTGAAAGATTTCGAGGTATCAATTCTTCAGCCGGAATGCCGATGAACAAAGCGTTTGCGGAGAGGCTGAAACTTCTGAAGGAAAAATAAGTGTTTTGCTATGTGTATATAAAGAAACAGGAGAAACAACAGGACGTATTAATAAAAGCTCTTGATGTTTTTTTAATATGTCCTGTTGTTTTTAAAAAAGGGGCAGATGTTTTGAAGTTTCCTGTTGTGAAGTGTGAACACATACGGATGTATAGGCTGAAGGATATATCATGTTGCAGCCGGAAGATATATAATCTTACACCTGTAACATTCTACTCATTCATTGGAGAATTTTTATCACTTCTGAAAAGAGTGTATTGGGGGTAACAGGTAATACGATATAAAAGTAGGGGGCCGCATTCATCACGAGTGCAGCCCTCCTTGGTATTGTATTATTTATATTAAGGTAAAAAGAGAGAGTTTATTTGCCGTAATCATCGTATAACATCAGCAAATGTGATGAACTCCAACTGAAATGGGGAGCTTTTAACAATTCACCGGTGTGTGTGCCATAGTTTTCATGTATCGGTGCGCCTTCTTTCAAGCCTTGCAGACGGTCGAATACCTGGAGGGTGTATTCATCCGCCATCTTGTTATATCCATAATTGCGCAGGCCGCGGATAGCGAAGTAAGTCTGGTCCAACCAGATAGGACCACGCCAGTAGCCGCGCGGATTGTACTTCGGATGGTCTGCTGCCACTGTGGGGAAGGGAATGTATGTAGAAAACTTGGCTGTATCGGTCAGCAGGGGCAGCATGGCTTTTACCTGATCGGCCGTGGCAACTTTTGTCCATAAGGGGGTGTATGCTTCGCATCCCGGTTCCTGTATGAAGCTTCCGTCTTTTAAGCGGCGATCGAAGAAGAAACCTTTTTCTTTGTCGAAGAAATAATCGGCTACCTGGCTGCTGTAATCCGGACCATCGAAAGTTACTCCCAAAATGCCGGCGAACTTTTTCAATAACTTGCATTCCAAAGCCAGATAGGCATTCAGGTCAACACTTTCCTGATCCATGCTCCATGCATCCTCCGCACCGTCATTTTTCAGCATCTTGGCATCATCGAAACGGATGGCGTTATCCATGCCGCTTTCCCATGCTGCCGCTTCCAGTGTACCATCGGTGGAACCGTATTCACACATACCGTTGCGGTTATGGTCACGCTTGTTGTACCACCATTTGTAATAGGCCATCAATTGCGGATACATTTCGCTGATGAATGCCGTATCATTGGTATGGGTGAATATTTCGTCTACAGCCCAGGATACGAGAGGAGGTTTGCTGTCGCGTGCATTGTTTTCGGCAGGATCGGTGTAGATGCAGTCTATAATCATGCCGTCCGGTTGCTGGTAGTCAAACATGGCGCGGATGTTGTCTTTGGCAAGTTTAGGATCGAATTTTGCCAGGGCGGCAGAGAAGCGCCAGGTGTCCCAGGCCCAGAATCCTACGAAGTAGTATGCTGCATGACTCGGAACAATTCCTTCGTGGAGCAATCCGCCACGGTGGGTACGCCAGTTGCTGATAAGTGTAACAACTGCTTTCACGGCGATACGGTCATACTCAGGTTTCATATCTTTGCGCAGAATCTTGGTGAGATAACCTTCCCAGCGTTCTTTGTTGGCTTTGAGCCCTTCCTGCGGATTGCTTAGAGCCAATTGCGCTTTCTGTAATCCGGCAGAAAGTTCTTTTTCTCCGGTATAGAAAGAAATGGCTACGTAGGTGTCGTGTTCGCTGCCATTGATTTTTGCCTGGTAATTATTGTCAGTGCCCTTTACGCTAACATCCGGGGTAAAAGTTAATGCTACAATCTCACCGGAGGGATGACGGGCGATGACGGTATTCTGGTCTGTTTGGACTTGTATCTCTTTTCCCCATTGGCTGGCAGTTAAGGAGAGTTCCTTTCCTGCATCGGAGTGAATGCGGAGCAATGCGGTAGAAGCATCTAAAAAATTCAAGCGTTGAATGATTTTACCTTCCTCTGAACTTGCCGAAAGATATAACTCTCCCGGGAAATAACAAGTGGAATCCGGAGTAAATATAACATTCGCCTGATCGGCATATCTTACCGTGACAGCAGATTGCGCCATCCATTGGCGTCGGTTCATATCCAGACTGAACGGACCGCAGAAACCGTTCACCCAGTGATCTTTCTGCGGAAGGGTAAATCCCATCCAGGAACCGGCGTCTGTAAACCATCCCCCGCAACGTGTCAGTGTATCGGGGGTATAGGTTATATCCAGTATGTTATTGAATTCATATCTTTTGCCTGTGGGGATGTTCTCACCGGCAGGTGTGCAGGCCGTTGTGAGACCTGCGACTACTGCTGTGAGAAGAATGATTTTGGTAAATTTATATTTCATGTCATTTCGTTATTATTTTAAAACCATTTCTTATGCGCTTTTTCAGCGGCATCGTCTTGATTGCTCAAAGGTTGCATGGTAAAGCTGTATTGCCATTCGTGCGGAGTGATGGTATATTCCGGATGTACTTGCGCTCCCCAGGTATTATCTCCACCTACCCCCATATGACGGTGGTCGATGTTTAACCATATCATGTCTTTCTTCATAATACTTCCACCATGACGGCGTTCGGTATTGAATGCTACATAGTCAATATCCTCCAACGGGAAATTCCATGCGCTGACATTCAGCGGTTCCTCACCTGTGATTAACAGGCCTTCCCCTGCTTTATTACGCAATGCAACCCATCGTACATCGGTTTTGTTGCCGGTTTCCTGGGCACGGACATACGGATGGAATTGTTCCCATACTGTAGCGGTATAGAGCCCGATAGGATAACCCGTCTTGCGGTCTGCATAGTTTTCTTGTGGTCCGCGGCCCAACCAGGTCATCACATCGTATTCTGCCGGAAGAATCATACGCATACCCAGGCGTGGTATTTCAGGAAGGGATTTGTTGCCGGGTACAAAGTGCATACTTACTTTGATTGCTCCATTGGGTCGTACTTGATAAACGGTCTGCAAAGTTGATTCTTGTGCTTCCAGTTTATAATTTACAGTAACGGTTGCCAGTTGTTTGTTTGAATCTTCTTTCAGGTCGATACTTTGTAACTTGGCGTTCTTGCCTGCAAATTTCCAGATGCCGCAACGTTCCAGGTGGTTGTTGGCAACATCATTGTCGGTTAACGCACGCCAGAAATTGGGTTGCAATCCTTCTTTTATCAGATTCTTCCCGTTATATAAGAGTTCTGTCATTTCACCATCAGCAGTAGAGAATGCGATACGGAAGTTCTCTCCTGTCAAGGTAATGGCATCCGGAGTACGTTCGGTATTTACAGTTTTGTCTACTAGTTCCCGGGCAGTCCATGTAGCATTCAGCAGCCGTTCTCCTTCCGGATTCAGTTGCCATTGCTCCATGGCTACCTGATGTCCCTTCGGAACTAATGGGGCTTCCTTTTTGGTAAATGCTTCCAATTTCAGGAAGTATTCTTTTCCATCGTTAGGAATCAAGTTCATCGGGATAGTGATGAAGGCAGAAGAACGGGCAGCCATAACCGGGAAATCCATTTCACCGCTTTGTACAGCTTTTCCGTCTGTTTCTACAGTCCAGTGTAGTTTGTAATCCTCCAAACCGATAAAATCATGCCAGTTAGTCACTTTAATTTGCTTGGTGGTAAAGGCAACCGGCTCAAAATGAATATATTGATATACTTTTTTCACTTCCCAGATGTGCGGATGAAGTGAACGGTCGGCAGCTACCAATCCGTTGGCACAGAAGTTGGAGTCATTAGGAACACCCACGAAGCCCATATCGCCTCCGTAAGCCCAAATCTTGTTTCCGTTCTTGTCTTTGATATCAAAAGTAGCATCTACCCAGTCCCATATGAAACCACCTTGCAACTGGTCATATTTATAAATCAAATTCCAATAGTCTTGCAGGTTACCTACACTGTTACCCATGGCGTGGGCATATTCACATAGAATCATCGGGCGTGCGTCGCGTTGGTTTACATGACGGCGGAGCGCCCAGACACGTGCATACATCGGACAATAAATGTCAGATTTGGCATCATAACCACCTCCTTCATATTGTACAGGGCGGGTAGGGTCAAACTTCTTGGTCCAGTCATATAACGTTTCAAAGTGTTTTCCGTAGCCGGACTCATTTCCCATTGACCAAGTGACAATGGCAGTGATATTGCGGTCCCTCAGCACCATGCGGCTCATGCGTTGCATAAACGGTACTTCCCAATCGGGATTATTAGCCAGTGTGCCATCTTTATGCGCCTGCATACCATGGCTTTCAATGTTTGCTTCATCTACCAGATACAAACCGTATTCGTTACACAATGCATACCATTCATAGCGGTTGGGGTAATGGCAAGTGCGTACAGCATTCAGGTTGAATTGTTTCATCAACTGAATGTCTTTTATCATGCTCTCTACGGTGATGGTACGACCATGATGCGGATCGTGTTCATGGCGGTTTACTCCTTTAAACAATACGGCTACCCCATTTATCAGTTGCATGCCGTTACGCATTTCCACAGAACGGAAACCGAAAGGCTGTGTGAATGATTCCAAGGCTTTTCCTTGAGCGTCGTAGGTGCTGACTACCAATGTATAAAGATTGGGTGTTTCGGCATTCCAAGGCAATATGGCCGGGAACAAGTGTTTCTGAGCGAATAAAGTATCTGTAGCAGAAGTTATTTCCTTTTTATGCTGGTAAATTACATTGCCTTTGTTCATAACCTTCACTTCCACGGTTCCTCCCGGATGAGGCTTGTGGAGTGTGATATTCAGATTAAAATCTCCGTCTTTATAACCATTTGTCAGTCCGGCTACCAGTTTGAAGTCTTGTACACGGCTTTGAGGACGGGCATAGAGATATACATCGCGTTCAATACCGCTATATTTCCAGTAATCCTGATCCTCCAGGTAGGAACCGTCACTATAACGGAAAACTTTAACGGCCAGTTTGTTCTTTCCGGCTTTTAAGAACGGAGTAATATTGAAATGAGCCGGAAGACGGCTGTCTTCACTGTATCCTGCCAATTCACCGTTTACCCAGCAATAAAAAGCGGACTCAACTCCTTCAAAATCAAGGAAGATATCCATTCCTTTCCAATGGGCCGGTACGGTAAATTCACGTATGTATGCTCCTACCGGATTGTAATCGGTTGGAACATGAGGCGGATTGGCAGGGAAGGGGTAAGCTACGTCAGTATAGATGGGGGAGTCAAATCCTTGCAGTTCCCAGCTTCCCGGAACCTGTATGTCTTTCCAGCGTTTGGTGTTATACCCCATTTTATAAAAATCTGTCGGGCATTCCTCATTGTTTTTAGAGAATAAGAACTTCCAGGTTCCGTCTAGTGAAATGCGGCGTTCTGTAGCAGGGTTTACTGCAAAACGCTGGGCGGCAGGTAAAGCCTGTTGTTTCAGTGCATTGGCCTCATTCGTATAAGGAATGAAATGGGCATGGGCAGGTTCACGGTTTATTTCATTTATTTGTGGATTCTGCCAGGGCACATTTTCACCCCAGGCGGAAGCACAAACAAACAACAGTGTAAGAACAGTATGAAGAGAGTGTTTCATGGTTATTGTTATTTTAAATAGAACAGAAAAGAGTCACAAGAAAAGGTACGCTGAAGTCTACTACAAAGCCGTGAAATATAGAAACTACTACGAAGCTTTGACCGGAATAGCGGGTGATGATGGGTAATGTTGTATCCATCGTAGTGGCTCCTCCGGCAGAAATAGGGGCTAGATTGCCCAAAACCAGACGTACTAGCAACGGGGCAAAAAAGCAAAGTGATAATCTCACGTGTGATATTGGATAATAATGCAATGGTTCCCAACTCCGGACCTTTATATTCTGTAATAAAGATACTGGATAGAGAGTAATAGCCGAAACCGGCACCTACTGCCATACAGTCTGTTACTGAGCGGTGCGAGAGAAACAGACTGACCACTGCGCATCCTGCCAGTGTTCCCAATATGGTCATGACCGGTAGAAAGATCAGGCGGGGGTTTAATGAACGGAAATTACGTAAAGTCTGCGGATCATTACCTACACTGACTCCTACACTGAACATTAACGCACACAAGGCGTAGAAACTTAGCTTACTTTGTGTAAAGTCGTATGGAATAAGGTGATATACCCCACAAAGAGCTCCCAGTACAAAGAATCCGACGATAATCAAACTTCCTTTCATACTTGTCCCTCCTTATTTCTTTTGTAAAGTACATACCATAAAGCCCATGCTGCTGTAACACTGCCCAGCACTGCTGCCAAGGTGATGACAATGGCTTCCAACCCTATAGTGTGCAGACCATTGATAATTTTCTGATTGCCGCCTACATCTATACCCAATAAAAAGAGTAGCAACCAAATAAGAACGGTGATGACTTTGTGTATTCCTGAAAGCTTCTGCTTGCGAAGCAGGAAGCCGAGGAGCATCCCCGTGAGCATTAATCCAATAATTGTAAACATATCTATGTCGTTTTATTTATAGGCAAAGATACTTCATTTTTAGATTACAAGGCGGTATCACTGTAGCGAAAACCGCCTTGTTGCCTAATTATATCTAACCAAAAAAGAAAATACTTATTTTAAGGCATCATTAGCATTCAGCTCTGTAAGAGGAGTGGGGTAGAATGAATTTTTGTCTTCATTGAAGCCTGTTCTTCCGGCAGCTTGCAGGGCTGAGGACAGTTTGCCCCAACGGCGGAGATCATACCAACGATAGTTCTCAAGAGGGAATTCAATCATGCGCTCGTGTTCAATTTGCGCGCGGACTGCTTCTTGAGAAGTACCTGTCATGGGTGGCATATCCCCGTGAACGCTTCTTACTTCATTGATTAAAGGAATAGCTTGTTCGGGATGTCCCTGTTCATTCAATGCTTCGGCTTTCATTAACAGTACGTTGGCATAACGCATCAAAGGAACATTGATTGCAGAATAGTTTTGGTTTAAACCTTCATAGGTCGAGGGCATGAATTTACGGAAGGCTACGCGTTCTTTGTTGTCGAACCAGTCATTATAGTCGTAGCCATAGACACGTCCGTTACCATCGTTATAATAGTCACAATTAAAAAATAATGTTGCATACATACGCGAGTCATAACGTCCTGTAGTAGCCGTTTCCCCTTCTTTTTTGAATTCACTAATCAATGTTTGACTGGGAAGAATCTCATCCCATCCCCCAAGTTCGGAAACACCGATCCATCGATGGAACTGAGTACGATAAGTAGCTCCGTTTGCAGAACTCATAGAGAATTGAATTTCAAAAATCGATTCTTTACTGTTCTTATTATCCCCGCTGAACATAGTGCTGAAATTATTAACCAGTTCATATCCTTTTACTTGGTTGAATGCTTCTATAGCACTGGCCAGATAAGAGTCTTTGTTGGTTGCCTCTTCATAGGCGCGTGTCAGATAGGCGAAACCAAGATATGCATAAGCAGAACCGCTTGTGGCACGGCCTACATTATCAGCGTCACGTGTTGCAGGCAGACTGGTTGCACGTTTCAAGTCTTCAATGATGAAATTCCATGCATCCTCACGGGAAGAAAGGGGCTTGCTTAATTCAGCCGGGTCAGTGATATATTTATCACGAACTATGATTTCTTTCCAGTTCAATAAAAGTTGCATGTGGTAATAAGCGCGGATAAAGTAGCCTTCATTGACCAATTGTTCGCGTGTTGCTGCGTCTATATTCTCATCGGGTATTTCTGCGGTTTTTTCAATTACCTGATTAGCAAAACTGATGCCTTTATAGTAGCATTGCCAGTAATAACTGAACTGAGAGTTACCATTGGTGTAGGTATAGTTGCCTAATTCCACCCAGTTCGGGTAATTCAGAGCATCGCTTCCTAATTGGATAATATCTTCACGATAGGCTTCCACCGGCCATTTGATTTCCGGGAAAGACCACATGTCACCCGAATAAGTCATCAGGTAAAGTTGGGAGTATGCGGCGGCAAGTCCGGCTTCAGCATCAGACTGGTTACGCCAAAAACTGCTTGATGTCAACTGGTCAGGAGATTCTACCGTGAGATAATCGTCACAAGCGCTAAATAAACTTGCAATGCAGATACTTGCTATGTATAATAGTTTCTTCATTTTCTTATTACTTTAAAGGATTAGAATGTAAGTTGAGCTCCAACGGTGAATGAACGGGTAAACGGATAAATCAATTTATCAACACCGGTATTCAACACACTGGCACGAGAGAATTCAGGATCTATACCATCATAGCCTGTGATAGTGAACAAGTTTTCACCACTTACATAGAAACGCAGTTTCTCAATATAGAATTTCTGCATGAGTGATTTGGGTAAAGTATAACCTAACTGTGCCTGACGCAGACGGACAAAATCACCGTTTTCAAGGAATCTGTCTGATTCTTTCATGTTGCCGTTCGGATCTTGATATACTGCGCGGGGAACATCCGTATTTCTATTGTCAGGAGTCCATGCATTCAATGTAGACTTCAGCATATTTGATTTAGAGTTCATACCTTCATAGAAATATTTGTTTCCGTTATACAATTTGAAGTTCCATGCGCTGCCAAGTACGATTGAAAGGTCAAATCCTTTATAGCCGAATGACAGATTTAAGTTCGCTTCCAATGTCGGGATACCTGAGCCACAGTAATTCTTTGTCACCGGCGTCTATGCTTCCATTACCATACTAATCTTAAACGGATATCACCCGGTTGGGCATTAGGCTGTAATAATTGTCCATCCTTGTTTACATGGGCATTTACTTCATCCATACTTTGGAAGATACCGTCTGTTCTATAAAGATAGAATGCACCGATAGGTTTGCCCACTCTGGTTTCTGTCGGGAAATGCTCCGTTCCATATTTCAATCCTTCACCCTGAAGAACTTGGTCTGCATCTGACAATTCAACCACTTTATTTTTGGTGGTGCTCATATTGAAACCGATATTGTAATCAAAGTCTTTTATAGCATCTCCCCAGTTTAATTCAAGTTCGAAACCGGTATTGCGTATCTTTCCGACATTCAGGGTGGGGTTAGTCATACCTGCTGAAGGAGGTAGAACTTTTGTTATCAACAGATCTTCTGTTTGGTTATAGTAGTAGTTTAATGTACCGGTTAATTTGCTGTTAAAGAAGCCGAAATCGAAACCAATATTTTTGGTATCCGTTGTTTCCCATTTCAAAGAACGGTTTTCCAATCCGCGAGCGATGCTTCCTGCCCATGCGTTGTCACCGTTGCCTTTCACGTATCCTTGATACATTTCATTGTATGTACTAATCAGCGCAAGGAAGTCATAATATCCCAAAGCATTTTCATTACCCAAACGTCCCCAACTGACACGGAACTTCAAATTATTCAATGCAATGTCTTTCGGGAAGAATTCTTCCTGACTGATTCTCCAGCCTAATGCCACTGATGGGAAGCAACCCCAACGGTTGTCTTTACCAAACTTGGATGAACCGTCATAACGTACAGTTGCCTGTACCAGGTAGCGGTCATTATAATTATAGTTCAGTCGGCCGAAGAAAGAGGCGCGGTTATATTTCCATTTTGTTCCGCTACCATCAAATGTGCCACCTGCTCCTGCACCTACAGTTGAGAAAGATGGATCAAGAAATCCGCCCGGAGTTTCACTGGTTACCAATTTCCGTCTTCTACTTTATAAACAGTGGTTTTACCTTCTACCCCAACAGAATTCCATGTATATTTGCGAGCAGTCATGGAAGTACCTGCCATTGCATTGACGTTGTGTTTTCCAAAATGTCTTATTAAAACTTAATACATTTTCCCATACATGTTCTTCCCAGTATCCTGTGGTTTCGCTATGATAAGGATAGTCACGTTTGGCTTTTGGGTCGGCAACATAAGCCGGAGTATGATAAGTCTGACGCTGGTGTTCACCTCTGTATGCATAGCTTGTCTTGAAATTCAGCCATGGGTGAAGTTCATGGTCAAGGCAACATTGGCTGTGGTATGATATTTTTGTCGGTAGATTTTCATAATGCTGGTCAGCCATAACATTACGGTTACTGGGCAGATCGTCAAAGTCACTTAAGCCGAAGCCATACTCTCTTGTATCATCATAGATAGGAACAAGCGGAGAAATCATGTACATTTCTTTAATGGAATATTCGGGTTGTTTGCTATCCGTAAATTTGAAAGCGATGTTAGCATCAATATCAAATATATATTTGCTCATGTGGAGTTTCAAACGTGCATTATCTTGACGGTAATTGTTACCTAAGAAAATACCTTTTTCGTCAGCATGGTTATATGAAAGTGAATATTGAGCATTTTTCAGAACCGCCACGGATACTGAACATATAGTTTTGTGAAACACCACCTCTTAGCATGGCATCCTGCCAGTCTGTATCTATTCCTGTGTTTTTATTTACAAATGCGGGCATAGTAACCTCTGTATCATCTGGATACTGGTTCATGTAGTTCTGATACATTTGTTTATGAACACTTTTGTATTCTTCGGCATTTAGCAGTTCCAGCTTTTTGGCTACGCTTGTAAAGCTTACATAAGTGCTGAAATCAATTTTCATGTCACCCTTTTTACCGTTTTTGGTAGTTACGATAATGACACCATTTGCAGCAACCGAACCATAGATGGCAGCGGCTGCACCATCTTTCAGTACTTCCATTGACTGAATATCTTGCGGATTCACATTTTCAATATCACCGGGAAAACCATCAATGATATAAAGAGGTTGGTTGTCACCAAACGTTTTGACACCACGGATTTTAACCTGCACACCTGCACCGGCATTGCCACCAGCCTTCATAATGTTTACACCTGCAATCTTACCTTGCAATGCTTCTGCAGGGTTGGTTGTGGTGCGCTTTACCAAATCGTCTACATCTACTGAGGAAATAGCACCGGTCATATCACTTTTCTTCATGGTTCCATAGCCCACCACTACAACTTCATCCAGCATCTCAGTATCTTCTTTCAAAGTCACCCGGATGTTGGTCTTTCCGTTTACAGGGACTTCTTGTGTTGCATAGCCCACATAAGAAATAATAATAGTGGCTTTGGGGGATACGCTTAATGCAAAGTTACCGTCAAAGTCTGTGATGACCCCGTTGGTTGTACCTTTCTCTACTACACTGGCACCAATAATAGGTTCGTTGGCAGCATCGGTAACCAGACCAGTCAGCTGAATCGTCTGTGCTAATGTACCGAAGGGAGTCATAAAAGCAAAGAGTAGAATCAATAGCATGATTCTTTCCTTGAAATAATTCTTTTTACTCATGTGAATAAATTTTAAGGTTAATAATTGTTTTTCACATCGCTAAGTAATAGGTTGTATGTGCAAATTCCTAATTATTATACCCTACAAATGAACTACAATGAATAAAAAACTCATTTTTTAATCTACAAATATAAATGTAATATATTGATATATAGTGATCTATATAAAGAAATAATATCTACAAAATGCTGTTTGATAAAAACTGTAAAAAATATAGGTTCTTTAAATATTTTGTAGATAGTCTGTCAAGTCATCCTCCGAAGAT
>ENA-OQCU01000293-OQCU01000293.1-human-gut-metagenome-genome-assembly--contig:-NODE-293-length-25238-cov-4.186771_pt1 | contig 25238 bp, 22 predicted proteins | sample MGYA00242504_ERZ504590 | MGnify/ENA primary metagenome ERZ504590 (study PRJEB26092, sample SAMD00036318) | human gut metagenome | host: Homo sapiens | study: EMG produced TPA metagenomics assembly of... | reverse complement strand
TTCGGCACTCAAAAGCAACATTACTCGCTCTCAAGGATAAAGGCCAGAAACAGGAAGACGGAAATACTGTGGATTTTCTTTGGAATACATACGGCAAATGCCATACTGATGATAGAAAAAATCAGAAGAGGTCATCAGACTTCTTCCGGAAACGTCATGTCCTGTCGGATAGAAGTATGTGAGAAAGCACGGAAAAATTGACAATAAGAATGGGCATATGAAAATGGTCATGCCCTATCATCTTCATATGCCATCTTATTTTTTAGAGACATTTACTGAATATCCCCATTTAAGTTAAGTTACTTTTTCATGGCTGTTCGGCTTAGTTGGAAAAATAAAAGGAGCAAAGTTTCTACGACTTCACTCCTTTTATTTTTTCCGGTCAGATTGAATTATTTTTCCGTTGTATTCATCTAGATACAGTTTAATTTCTTACGACCTTTTTGCACGACGGCTGGCTAATACTGCGACGACCGTTAGCAGTTGCCATTCTTTTCACGGAATCCATGTTTTGTTTTTTTCTCTTTTCTGTTTAGAGGGTTGGAACGTTCTTTTCATTGTATATACTTATTTTATGTTATTATTCACCATGAGTAACGGGCTGCAAAATTAGTGACTTTTTTGAAATAAACAAAGAGATAACTCATTTTTAGTGATTTCTTTTTGCGTTTTTTCTTGATTTACATTACTTTTGCACTCGAAATCACAGCTATAAGTGAATATAATCTGAAATAATAATCAAATATAAGCGAAGAAAAGTATGATTAATGCCCAAGACATTAAAATCGGAACAGCTATCCGTATGGACGGTAAATTGTATTTCTGTATTGACTTCCTGCATGTAAAACCGGGAAAAGGTAACACATTCATGCGTACTAAATTGAAAGATGTGGTTAATGGTTACGTTTTGGAACGTCGTTTCAACATCGGTGAAAAATTGGAAGATGTACGTGTGGAACGTCGCCCGCACCAATATTTGTATATGGAAGGTGCAGACTATATTTTTATGAATCAGGAAACATTCGACCAAATTCCTATTGCTCATGACTTGATTAACGGAGTAGACTTCCTGCTGGAAGGAATGGTGGTGGATGTGGTTTCTGATGCTTCTACAGAAACAGTATTATTTGCTGATGTTCCGGTAAAAGTGCAGATGAAGATAACTTATACTGAACCGGGCCTGAAGGGGGTATACGGCTACCAATACGTTGAAACCTGCTACAGTGGAATCGGGTGCTATTGTGCGTGTTCCTTTATTCATCAATGAAGGTGAAACGATTGAAATCGATACTCGTGACGGTTCATATGTAGGCCGTGTGAAGGCATAATCTATTTATATATGCATATAAAAAGGCGGAACTTGTTGCAAGCTCCGCCTTTTTTAATGTTTCTTTGTACTTCTCTGTGATGGATAAATCAAATTAAAGTCAATGAGATATTCTTTTATTATACCGGTTTATAATCGTCCTGAAGAGGTGGATGAGTTATTGAACAGTCTTACAAGGCAGACAAATAAGAATTTTGAAGTCCTGATAGTGGAGGATGGTTCATCAGTTCCGTGCAAGGAAGTGGTAGATAATTACGCTGACCGGTTGGATATATGTTATTATTTCAAATCCAATTCCGGTCCCGGGCAGACCCGCAATTATGGAGCGGAACGGGGGCATGGAGAATATCTTATCATATTGGATTCTGATTGCATTTTGCCTGAAGGGTATTTGGCGGCTGTCGAGTCAGAGCTTCAACGGCAGAAGGCAGATGCTTTTGGTGGTCCTGACTGTGCTCATGATTCGTTTACCAATATACAGAAAGCAATAAATTATGCCATGACTTCGTTTTTTACTACCGGAGGTATCCGTGGAGGGAAGAAAAAAATGGATAAATTCTATCCCCGTAGTTTTAATATGGGGGTACGGGCTGAGGTATATAAAGCGTTGGGAGGATTTTCTAAGATGCGTTTTGGAGAAGATATTGATTTCAGTATCCGTATCTTTCAAGGGGGATATGCTTGTCGGTTGTTCCCTGAAGCATGGGTGTGGCACAAGCGTCGTACCGATTTGAAGAAGTTTTTCAAGCAAGTGCATAATTCGGGTATTGCCCGTATCAATCTGTATAAAAAGTATCCTGAATCATTGAAAGTTGTACATTTGTTACCGGCACTTTTTACTATAGGAATTGTATTCCTGTTGTTATGTTCGTTGGTTTGTAGCTGGAGTTTGTCTTTGCTGCTGCTTTTTGCTCTTATCATTTGTGTAGACTCCACATTGCGAAATAAAAGTTTCAAAATAGGATTATTATCCATCCTTGCTTCTTTTATTCAGTTGATTGGCTATGGAACTGGTTTCCTGCGGGCCTGGTGGAAACGCTGTGTGTTGGGGAAAAACGAATTTGCCGCATTTGAGAAGAATTTTTATAAATAGAATTTTACCATGAAGAGGTATTAAAAGTGATGGACTTTTTATGCGTCTTTATGGCGGGGGAAAAATAAAGAAAGATGGCAGGAAAAACTAACCATAAACCAATGGGCGGAAGAAGATCGTCCTCGTGAAAAGATGATGTTGCATGGAGTGGGGACACTTTCGGATGCTGAATTGCTTGCTATTCTGATAGGTTCGGGAAATACGGAGGATTCTGCAGTGGAGTTAATGCGTAAAGTGTTGAGTGATTATCATAATATGTTTGAATGAATTGGGCAAAACGACTGTAGATGAGCTGTGTCACTATAAAGGGATGGTCCTGCCAAAAGCTATCACCATTTTGGCGGCTTCCGGAAATTGGGGAAAAGCGCCCTGAAAAGGGAGGGAAGAGGGAAAAGAATCGTAAGGTCATTCTCAGCTCCCGTGATGTTTATCAATATTTTTATCCGTTGATGTGTGATTTGCCTATAGAGGAATGTTGGGTATTGTTGTTGAACCAGGCTTCCAAAGTAATTGACCGTATAAAGATAAGTTCCGGAGGCCTGGTCTCTACAGCGGTAGATGTCCGTTGTGTATTGAGGGAAGCATTGTTGAAACGGGCCGTTGCCATGGCACTTTGTCACAACCATCCTTCCGGCAGTATGCGACCTAGTACAGAGGATGATCGGTTGACGGAACATCTTGACAAGGCGGCAAAAGTAATGAACATAAGACTGATAGATCATGTTATTTTAACGGATGGCAAATTTTATAGTTATGCTGATGAAGGAAAAATATAGAAAATCATTAAATTTGCAATTAAAACAACGAGAGATATGGATGCAGATACCCGTTTAAAAACAGAAGAGAAGATTATAGCCATGTTGAAAACCGTATATGATCCCGAGATTCCGGTGAATATATACGATTTAGGCTTGATATATAAAATTGATTTGCAAGATGATGGAGAAGTAGTGTTAGATATGACATTGACTGCCCCCAATTGTCCTGCTGCTGATTTTATTATGGAGGATGTCCGTCAGAAAGTCGACTCTGTGGAAGGAGTTACTTCATCGGTCGTGAACTTGGTTTTTGAACCCGAATGGGATAAAGATATGATGAGTGAAGAAGCTAAATTGGAATTGGGTTTCCTCTAATAAATTGAAAGTTGAGAATTAAAATTGGAAAATAAGAATTGCCAATATGTCTAAGTTATTGGACAAGGTGTTGTTTTTTTAATTCTCTATTCTCGGATTTTTAATTTATGAGGTATTTAATTTAGTAAGATTATGAAGAACGTATATTTCCTTTCCGATGCACATTTAGGTTCTCGTGCCATAGCACACGGGCGGACACAGGAGCGCCGTTTGGTGAATTTTCTGGATAGTATAAAACATAATGCTGCAGCAGTGTACCTGTTAGGAGATATATTCGACTTTTGGTACGAGTTCAAACTGGTAGTGCCGAAAGGCTATACTCGTTTCTTGGGGAAGATTTCCGAGTTGACCGATTTGGGAGTGGAGGTGCATTTCTTTATCGGTAATCATGACATCTGGTGTGGTGATTATTTGGAAAAAGAGTGCGGGGTAACTATTCATCGTCAGCCGTTGACCTGTGAGATTTATGGGAAGGAGTTTTTCTTGGCGCATGGGGACGGATTGGGAGATAAAGATGCCAAGTTCAAATTGTTGCGTTCCATGTTTCATAGTACCACTTTACAAACGCTGTTTTCTACCATACATCCCCGTTGGAGCATAGAACTTGGCTTGGAATGGGCCAAGCATAGCCGTCTGAAGCGTGAAGGCGGTAAGGAACCCGAGTATATGGGAGAGGATAAGGAACCGTTGGTCTTGTTTACTAAAAATTACCTTAAAGACCATCCGGATATCAATTATTTTATTTATGGTCATCGCCACATTATGCTAGACTTGATGCTGAGCCGTACTTCACGTATGTTGATTCTTGGTGACTGGATACAAGATTTTTCGTATGCTGTATTTGATGGTGAAAATATGTTCCTTGAGCAGTATGTTGAGGGAGAAAGTCAATATTCCTAAAAAAGGCTACTATGCATCACGCGTAGCAGCCTTTTATAATTTATATATTTAACCAAACAATAAAATTACTTATTCAGAATAGCCAGAGTATCGCTGGCAATCATCAGCTCTTCATCAGTTGGGATAACAGCTACTGTCACTTTGGAGTCATCGGCAGAAATAATAGCTTCTTCTCCACGAACCTTGTTCTTTTCAAGGTCAATCTTCACACCCATGAATTCCAAACCTTCACAAACTTCAGAACGGCAATTGGCTTGATTTTCACCTACACCGCCAGTGAACAGGATGATGTCTACACCACCTAGAGCGGCAGCATATGCACCAATATATTTCTTGATGCGGTAGAAATACATCTTTTCAGCCAAAATAGCTTTCGGATTTCCGGCGGCAACAGCGGCTTCCAGTTCGCGCATATCGCTGGATACACCTGAAACGCCTAATACACCACTTTTCTTGTTTAGTAAGTTGGATACGCCGGTTGCATTTAATCCTTCTTTTTCCATGATGAAAGTAACGGCGCCTGCATCGATGTCACCACTACGAGTTCCCATTACAAGACCTTCCAATGGGGTCAGCCCCATACTGGTGTCTATACATTTACCATCTTTGATAGCTGAAATGGAACCACCGTTACCGATGTGGCAAGTGATAATTTTCTTTCCTTTCGGATCAACGCCAAGGAATTCGCATACACGTTGTGAAACATAGCGATGAGAAGTTCCATGGAAGCCATAACGGCGCACACCGTATTTTTCATATAGTTCGTATGGAATGGCATACATATATGCATAGTCGGGCATTGTTTGATGGAATGCCGTATCAAATACACCTACTTGGGGAACGTTGGGCAGAATGGCAGAAACAGCATTCACACCTTTCAGGTTAGCCGGGTTATGAAGCGGGGCTAAATCGTTGCAAGCGATAAAAGCATCCAGTACTTCTTTATTCAGCAATACGGATTCGCTGAAACGTTCTCCGCCATGTACCATACGGTGACCTACTGCGTTGATTTCATCCAATGACTTGATTGCGCCATATTCTGGGCTCACCAATGTATTCAGAATGAACTCGATACCTGCGGTATGTTCTGGGATGTCTTTTTCTAATATTTTCTTTTCACCGTTGGGCAAAGTCAGTTTCAGGAAAGAGCCTACCAAGCCGATTTTTTCTATACCGCCCTGTGCCAGGACTTCTTTGGTAGTCATATCAAATAATTTATATTTAATAGAAGAACTACCGCAATTGAGCACTAATATTTTCATGATGTTGTTGTTTTTTGGAGAATGATTATTTGTTTTCTTTAGCGGCAATTGCTTGATTGGCAGTAATGGCAATCATCTTATAAACATCGTCGATAGAGCAACCGCGTGACAGGTCATTCACCGGACGAGCGATACCTTGCAGGATCGGGCCGATAGCGGTAGCGTGTCCCAGACGTTCTACTAATTTATAAGAAATATTACCTACTTCCAGACAAGGAACAACCAATACGTTTGCCTTACCTGCAATTTCTGATCCCGGGGCTTTGCTTGCACCGATGTGCGGAACCAAAGCTGCATCAGCTTGCAGTTCACCGTCAATCTTCAAATCGGGAGCCATTTCCTTAGCGATTGCCAAAGCTTCCACCACTTTATCTACCACTTCATGTTTGGCAGAACCCTTGGTTGAAAAACTTAACATAGCTACGCGAGGATCAATTCCGGCAACAGCTTTGGCGGTCTGAGCGGTACAAACTGCAATTTGAGCCAGTTGGTTGGCATCCGGTACCGGGGTTACAGCAACGTCACCCATTACGATTACACCGTTATTTCCGTATTCGGGAGCATGAGTCAGCAACAGCATGGCACCGGATACGCAAGTGATACCCGGAGTAGTCTTGATAATCTGTAAAGCGGGACGAAGTACGTTACCTGTTGTGTTGCGTGCGCCGGCCAACTGTCCGTCGGCATCACCAGCCTTGATAATGAGACATCCTAGATACAGCGGATCGACAACCAGTTTGCGGGCCTCTTCGATGGTCATACCTTTTTTCTTGCGGAGTTCGCACAGCAATTGTGCATACTCTTCTTTTTTCGGGTGGTCTGTGGGATCGATAATAGTGGCTTTACCGATGTTCCCTAACCCCCATTGTTTAGCCAGGCTCATGATTTCATCGGGGTTTCCCAATAAAATAAGGTCGGCAACACCGTCTGTCAATATTTGGTTGGCAGCTTTTAAAGTACGTTCTTCTGTTCCTTCCGGAAGAACAATGCGCTGTTTGTTTGCTTTCGCGCGCTCAACGATTTGAGAAATTAAATCCATGATAATATATTAATTATGTACGTTCTAAAGACGAGTGTTGTTTTTCACGATGCAAAATTAGCTAATTTTGCAATATCTACATTGCAAAATCAATATTATTTTTGGTTTAAAGTATGCTAAAAGTGTATGTTATTGAACACCAAACGGGATGTTTCCTTAACTTTGCGCAGTTTTCAATAAGTATTTAATAAATTTATAAGGTATGATTCGTCAGTGCGCCATTTTATTTGGCTGTTTGGCTTTGGGTGAATTGATTGTTTTTTTGACGGGTATCAAGCTGCCGTCCAGTATTATAGGAATGCTGTTACTCACCCTTTTTCTCAAATTGGGTTGGATAAAACTGCAATGGGTGCAGGGGCTGTCCGATTTCTTGGTTGCTAATCTGGGCTTTTTCTTCGTTCCGCCCGGTGTGGCACTGATGCTTTATTTTGATGTCATTGAAGCACAGTTTTGGCCGATAGTAATTGCGACAGTGGTCAGTACGGTTTTGGTACTGGTCGTAACAGGATGGGTTCACCAATTAGTTAGAAAATCAAATGGAATATTTAGAAAATAAGTTCTTTTGCTGGCATTCACCTTCGGGGTGTTTTTTTTGTCACGTGTCTTGCAGAAAAAGACTGGATGGGTGGTGTTAAACCCGATCCTGCTTACCATTGCCGTGTTGATTCTGTTTTTGAAATTTACCGGTATCAGTTATGAAACATATAATGAAGGAGGTCACCTGATTGAATTTTGGTTGAAACCAGCGGTGGTAGCGTTGGGCGTGCCACTTTATTTGCAGTTGGAGATGATAAAGAAACAGTTGCTTCCTATTGTCATTTCACAGTTGGCAGGTTGTTTGGTGGGATTGGTGGCCGTGGTGGTCATTGCCAAATTGCTGGGAGCCACTCCGGAGATTATTTGTTCATTGGCTCCTAAATCTGTGACTACTCCTATCGCTATGGAGGTTTCGAAAGCCACGGGAGGAATTCCGTCTTTGACGGCCGCTGTTGTGGTGGTAGTCGGTCTGTTCGGGGCGGTGTTCGGTTTCAAGGTACTTCGGGTAGGTCATGTGGGGAGTCCTATTGCGCAAGGTCTTTCTATGGGTACGGCTACTCATGCGGTAGGTACTTCTACAGCAATGGAAATCAGTGGGAAATATGGAGCATACGCTAGTCTGGGATTGACTTTGAACGGAATTATGACAGCGATTTTCACACCGACAATTCTTAGATTATTAGGTGTGATTTAACAAAAAAGCTGTTATCTTTGTTATATATAGAAAATCATCACAGATTATAGAGGATTGATTTGATTTTCAATAGGTATGGTCATTGGGGTGAGCATTGCTTATAAAAAGTCTATCCGCATTTAGTAGTAACAGAGCATTCTTACAGCAGTCTGATAACTATTGTCACTTTGAATGAAATGAAGATTCTGTGATTTGTGGTGAGAAAACAAGCAACCCATATTTTATGATAGAATTTAAAGATATAACTTTAGCGGATAAAGACTTGATACAGTCCTTTACCTTAGGCAGTTTGCGTCGTAATTGCGACTTGTCGTTTGCCAATCTGTGTAGTTGGATTTTCCTGTACCAGACTAAATATGCCGTGATGGATAATTACCTGTTGCTGCGTTTCTATGCGGGAGAAGAATTGGCCTACATGATGCCCGTCGGAACTGGAGATGTGAAACCAGTTCTTGAAGCATTGATAAAGGATGCTGAAGAGATGGGGGCAAAATTGCGTATGCTGGGGGTATGCGTGGGGATGAAAGCAGATATAGAGGCGGCGATGCCCGGACGTTTCACTTTTACAGAAGACCGGGATTACTTTGATTATATCTACTTGCGTACTGACCTGGCAACCTTGAAAGGAAAGAAGTTTCAAGCCAAACGTAATCATATCAACAAGTTCAAGAAGCAGTATCCTGATTATGAATACAAACCGTTGACTCCAGATCTGGTTCCCGAATGTTTGAAGCTGGAAGAGGAATGGTGTCGTGCCAATAACTGCGAGGAACAATTGGCATTGGGGGCAGAACGTAAGTCCATGACATATGCCTTGAACCATATGGAGGCGTTGGGTTTGACGGGCGGCGTGCTTCATGTCAACGGGAAGATTGCCGCTTTTACATACGGTGCTCCCATCAATCATGAAACATGGGATACTTGTGTTGAAAAGGCGGATACGGGAATAGAAGGGTCGTATGCCATGATTAACTATGAATATGCAAATCATATCGACGAACAATATATATATGTAAACCGCGAGGAAGACCTTGGTCTGGAAGGTTTGCGCAAAGCAAAACTTTCTTATCAGCCCGTTATTTTACTCGAGAAATGTATAGCAGAGCTCAATGACTACAAAGGATGAAGTGAAAACATTATGGAAACTCTGCTTCAATGATAGCGATGAGTTTACCGACTTATATTTCAAGATGAGATATAAGGATGAAGTGAACAGGGTGATTCGTGAAGACGGAAAGATTATTTCCGCATTGCAGATGATACCTTATCCTATGACTTTTTGTGATGAGGTGATTTCTACTTCGTATATATCGGGTGCTTGTACGCATCCGGATTACAGGAAGCATGGAGCCATGAAACGCCTGCTGAAGGAAACACATCGGTGTATGTATGAAGATGGAGTTTTGCTGGCTTCGTTGATTCCTGCAGAGGAATGGTTGTTCGGTTATTATGCTAGGTCGGGATATGCTCCAGTTTTTGGGTATGCGGTTGAGCAGGTAAGGGTAGACAGATTACGCCCTGCGCCCGGTTGCCGGATAGAGGTATGCGAATTTCCCGGTGTGGAACATTATCATTATTTTGATTCCCGTATGCATGGACGCAGGAGTTGCATTCAGCATCCTAAAGAAGATTTTCTGGTTATTATGGCCGATTTAAGACTGGGTAATGGTAAATTGCTGGTTGCCTGGGAAGCGGATAAAATAGTGGGGATGGCATTTACGGTAATGGGGGATGATACATTATATATAAAGGAATTGCTGGCAGATACGGATGCGGTGCAGGATACTTTATTGTATGAAGCGGCCCATATATATAAGGTACAGCGTATGGATTATTTCATTCCGTCGTCTGCCGATACTTTGTTTTTGGGGATGGCAAGAGTTATCCGTGCAGAGGAGTTGTTGAAGGTTTTCGCCCATAAGTATCCGGCATCCGAACTTTATATACATATTGAGGGAGATGAAGCGATTCAGGAGAATAACGGCTATTATACGGTACGGGATGGTTTCTGTTTTCGTGAGAGAGTACCGGAAAAAAAATATCACACTTATACGTTGGATGGTTTTACCCGGTTGTTACTGGAAGCGGAGCATCCTTATATGAGTTTGATGCTGAATTGATCTTTATTACTGGTTGCCTAGGTTGAATTTCTATGTTTAAGATTGATAATCAGTGGAGTAAAAATCCGGATAGGTTATTAGTCTTCTTTTGTCAGAATACGTTCCAGCTCTTCTGCAGTCAGTCTGAGATGGAATTGTCCTTTATAAGCCACGGATATGCCACCTGTTTCTTCTGAAACGATAATGGCCAATGCATCTGTTTCCTGCGATACGCCCATGGCAGCCCGATGCCTTAATCCCAATTCTTTAGGGATATTCAAGTCGTGAGATACCGGGAGAATACAACCGGCTGCTTCTATCCGTTTATGGCGGATAATCATGGCTCCGTCATGTAATGGACTGTTTTTGAAGAAAATATTTTCTATCAGTCGTTGGTTCACATTGGCGTTGATAATTTCTCCTGTACGGATGAGTGTCATTCAGAGGTACACTTTTTTCCGATGACAATCAGTGCCCCCACCTTCCCTTTGCTCATGCTCATACAGGCAAGTACAATCGGCATAATATCCGCTTTTTCCGTCTTTTCCTGCTTGTTTCCCGTCAGGAAGCGGAAAAACGTCCCAACTGTTTATGCGAGCCCAGTGTGACAAGGAACCGGCGTATATCATCCTGAAAAAGAATAATCAGGGCTAGGACACCTACACTGACTAATTTATCGAAGATAGACCCTAGCAGTTTCATTTCCAAAACCTGAGATACAATCAGCCAGATACCTATAAATACCAGGATACCGATGAAGATATTGATAGAACCCGAATCTTTCATCAGACGGTAAGTCTGATAAAGCAGATAGGCTACCAGCAGGATATCGATGAGGTCTTTTATACTAAATCAATAAACATCTTTCTAGAATTAAAAAGTTGAAAATTAAGAATTAAAAGGCAGCGGAGTCTTTCATCTTCTGTACTATCTTCACGGTTTTCTACAGCAGCTTTTACATCGTGCACTCTGAGAATATCCGCTCCTTTTAGTAGGGAAATGGTATCCAGCACTGTTGTTCCGTTCAAGGCATCATCAGGGGTTCCGCCTAGTAGCTTGTAAATCATTGATTTACGTGATATGCCGACCAGTAACGGTAGTTCGAACAGGCTGAATTCTTCCAAATGATTCATCAACTGGTAATTATGTTCCACTGTTTTTCCGAAACCGAAACCAGGATCCAGAATAATATCTTTTACTCCTAAGTCGCGTAATTTCTGTACTTTTTCCGAGAAATAGAGAAAGACTTCTTTCAACAGATTGTCATAATGCGGATTCATTTGCATATTTTGCGGCGTGCCTTGCATATGCATAATAATATAAGGTACTCCCAGCCTGGCAATCATGTCGAACATCTGCGGGTCCATTTCTCCGGCGGCAATGTCATTGATGATTGCCACTCCGTACTCCTCTACACACATCTGGGCTACATCCGCACGGAAAGTGTCCACGGACACCACACAACCGGGATGATAGCGATTGATGATTTCCAGTCCGGTACGCAGACGGCGCATCTCTTCCTCGGGGCTGATGTGCTCGGCATTGGGACGTGAGGAATAGGCACCTATATCAATGATGGAAGCTCCTTCTTCTATTATTTGGGAGGTACGGTTGATAATATCTTTTTCCGTTTGCTGCCGGCTGCCGGCATAGAAAGAATCGGGTGTCACATTCAGGATTCCCATTACTTGCGGATGGGAGAGATCCATCAGTTTCCCATTAACATTAATATATTTGACGGTTTTGGTTTCCATTGTTTACGGCTTGTCATTTAGGTCGTACAAAAGTACGCACAATTCTTGAGTTTTTGTTATTTCATGAACTATTTTTCAGTTATCTTTGTTGCAACTTAATTTAAAAGCAAAGCGAAAGATGGATATTTCAGCTTTATATAAGTGTTTTACGGAATGCGGCAAGGTAACTACCGACAGCCGTAACTGCCCTGAGGGCTCTATGTTCATAGCTCTGAAAGGGGAAACATTCAATGGAAATGCATACGCGCTTCAGGGCGCTGGAAAAATGGTTGCCAGTATGCCGTAGTAGATGAAAAATGAATATGCCGCCGATGGGCATCCGCGTATCTTGTTAGTAGACGATTGCTTGAAAGCATTGCAGGAACTGGCTAATTATCACCGGCATAAAATGGGTACCCGAATCATCGGCATCACGGGAACCAATGGGAAGACTACTACCAAGGAATTGATAGCCTCAGATGCTGCAAAAAAGGATATGAAGTGCTTTATACACAGGGTAACTTGAATAACCATATCGGTGTTCCTCTGACTTTGCTGAGGCTGACTCCCGAGCATGAACTGGCTGTCATCGAGATGGGAGCGAACCATCCGGGTGAAATCAAGGCACTGACCCGTATTGTAGAACCGGATTACGGTATGATCACTAATGTGGGTAAGGCGCATTTGGAAGGCTTCGGGTCTTTTGAAGGGGTCATCAAGACTAAAGGTGAGTTGTATGAGCATCTGCGTTACAATGGCAAGCATATTATTTTCATAGACAAGGACAATGAGTATCTCACAGCTATCTCTCAGGGCCTTACCCGTATTTGTTATGGTATGGAAGGAGGAGAGGGACTTTATATCAGCGGCAAGCTGGGCGCTTGTGCTCCGTTTCTTTCGTTTGAGTGGGAACACGAGGGACAGAAGTTCGAGGTGAATACCCACCTTATCGGCAGTTATAACATGAAGAATGCATTGGCCGCCATTACGGTAGGCCGGTTCTTCAGTGTACCGTCCCGGCAGATTTGTGAGGCACTGGAGGCGTATGTTCCTCATAATAACCGTTCGCAATTGACAGAAACCACGGATAATAAACTGATAGTTGATGCATACAATGCGAATCCTACCAGTATGATGGCGGCTTTGGAGAATTTCCGGTTGATGAATGTCGCTCATAAAATGGTTATTCTGGGTGATATGAAAGAACTGGGAGAAACCAGTCATGAGGAACATCAGAAGATTGCGGATTATCTGGATGAATGTAAATTTGACCGGGTACTTTTGGCAGGAGAGGAGTTTGGCAAAGTGATTCCGTCCTTTGAACATTTTAAAGATGTGGTTGCATTGAAAGAGTCGTTGGAAAGATATAAGCCGAAAGGATATTATATTCTGATTAAAGGTTCCAACAGTATGAAGTTGGGCCAGCTTCAGGAAATATTATAGTTAACCGGTTGGCAGTTTCATTCACAGTAGGAGGATGAATGTGTCAAAAGTCCAAAGTAACTATTAAATGTGCTGTTTGCACCTGTATAGGTATATTGTCCCACCTGGGTGGAACTGCCATTTCACAAAGGTGGAACTACGCTCTCACCTGGGTGAAATGCCCATTCCACCCAGGTGGGATTTCTATATATGCTGCATGGAAACATGAATGGCAAAGATCCTTTGGGAAATGATCCTTCACATAGTCTGCCTCTATGGTAAATGTAATCATAGAATCTTTCTTCTTTATTATTTCTCTGAATTTTTTCCTTTTAAAATAGATATAATAATCGGTTTTGACCGTTTTCTGACTCCTTCCTGCCGAATTATTATCCCGTGTTATTACAGAAATCAGTTACTTTTGCAATGTTATCAATAGAATTGCTATGAGGAACTTATTTCTACTAATCGCATTATGCTGTGTGGCTTTTTCTGTTCGTGCCCAACGTCTGGTTGAAGTGGGGAAAGGCTTTAGCAGTACTTCGGTAAATACTACTGTATTCCGTAATAACTCCATTGTGACGCATGGAAACACACAATACATTTCTTATTATGACGCTGAAGGATGGCTGATGTTAGGCAAACGCCGTCTGGGCACTGGGGAATGGATTTTGCACCGTACCCAATACAAAGGACATGTAAAAGATGCACATAACATTATCAGTATGATGGTGGACGGCGACGGCTATCTTCATCTTTCTTTTGACCACCACGGACATAAACTGAACTATTGCCGCAGCATTGCCCCCGATACACTTGTTTTGGGAGATAAAGAGCCGATGATAGGCAACGAAGAAGAAGATGTGACCTATCCTGAATTTCATTTGTTGGCTGATGGCGGTTTGCTTTTTGTATATCGCTCGGGCGCTTCCGGAAGAGGAAATATGGTAATGAACCGATATGATGTGAAATCCCGTAAGTGGGAGCGTGTGCAGGATGTCCTTGTAGATGGAGAAAACGAGCGGAATGCCTATTGGCAGTTGTATGTGGACCAATCAGGAACCATCCATCTTTCCTGGGTGTGGCGTGAAACCTGGCATGTGGAAACCAACCATGACTTATGCTACGCCCGTTCTTTTGACGGAGGTAGAACCTGGTATAAGACCAACGGACAGAAGTATGAGCTTCCTATCCGCCTGGGCAATGCCGAATATGCCTGCCGTATTCCTCAGAATGCCGAACTGATAAACCAGACCAGTATGAGTACGGATGCCGGAGGTCATCCGTACATCGCTACCTACTGGCGCAATCCCGATAGTGATGTTCCCCAATACCGCATCGTTTGGCATGATGGCGTGAACTGGCACAACCGACAGGTTTCCGAACGCAAGGCCCCTTTCTCGCTCAAAGGGGGAGGAACCAAGATGATTCCCATGTCCCGTCCCCGGATGGTGGTGGACAATGGAGAAGTGTACTATCTGTTCCGTGACCAGGAGCGTGGAAGCAAAGTTTCCATGTACTATACCAAAGACATACAGTTTGGTGAATGGCACGTGAAAGACCTGACGGATTTTGCCGTAAATGCGTGGGAACCCAGTCATGACACGGAGTTATGGAAAATGAAGAAACAACTTCATATTTATGTACAGGATACCCGACAGGGAGATGGCGAGAAGCAGGTGGAAACAGAACCGCAAATGGTTTATGTGTTGGAATTGTAAATAATGTGCTGATTTGCCAATGACCATGCGGCATATAGCGCAAGCACATTAACACATTAGTAAATTGGCAAATTGATAAATTATTAATATGATGAACAAATTATTGAAACAAACCCTTGTTTGTGCAGGTACCTTGCTGCTTTCCATGCAGGTTGCCGCCAAACCTTCTTCCGAAGCCAAGGAAGTACGGGGGATTATAGACAAGGTAAACACTTATTGGCAAACGCATAACAAGCCCGAAGTCCGTTCGTTTTGGGACAATGCCGCTTACCACACCGGAAACATGGAGGCATACTTTCTGACCGGTAATGAAAACTACCGTGCATATTCTGAAGCCTGGGCTATACACAATGAATGGAAGGGAGCCAAGGAAAAGGATAAGTCTAAATGGAAATATTCTTACGGTGAGAGTGATGAATATGTATTGTTCGGAGATTATCAGGTTTGTTTTCAGACATATATCGACCTTTATACTATTCTTCCGGACAACTATAAGATAGCCCGTGCCCGCGAAGTGATGGAGTATGAGATGAGTACACCCAATCATGATTACTGGTGGTGGAGCGACGGTCTGTATATGGTAATGCCTGTCATGACCAAACTGTATAAGGTGACGGGTAATCATCTCTATTTGGATAAATTGTATGAATATATTGTATATTCGGACAGTATCATGCTCGACCGGGAAACCGGCCTGTATTATCGGGATGCCAAATATGTTTATCCTAAACACAAGACTTCCAGCGGAAAGAAGGACTTTTGGGCACGTGGTGACGGATGGGTGCTTGCCGGACTGGCGAAGGTGCTGAAAGATCTTCCCGCTGATTACGAGCATCGTTCTTTTTTCGTAAACAAGTATGTGAAACTGGCCGAAGCAGTCGCAGCCATCCAGCAACCGGAAGGCTATTGGACCCGTAGCATGATGGATCCCACTCATGCTCCGGGACCGGAAACCAGCGGAACGGCTTTCTTTACTTACGGTTTCCTTTGGGGAATCAATAATGGCTATCTGGATGAGGCTGTGTACAAACCGGTGATAGATAAAGCATGGAACTATTTGACAAAGACTGCTTTGCAGAAGAATGGCAAGATTGGTTACGTACAGCCGATTGGTGAGAAGGCCATTCCGGGACAAGTAGTCGATGCTGATTCTGAAGCTAATTTCGGGGTAGGTGCTTTTCTGTTGGCTGCTTGTGAATATGTCCGTTATCTGGAAGCTCCTGAAAATCAGGATCGCGCCTACTGGTGCAATTTGCTTTATAAGATGGCAGCTCCCGTACTGAGCAATATGGCGGAAGGTAATCTGAAAAAGAATATGCTGGTAGAGGTGAGCCCTAATTGGGATGGACGTAACAAAGGGGTGACTTATATGGAAACTTTCGGACGCCTTATGGCAGGTGTCGCTCCCTGGCTGACACTTCCCGATGATGATACGGAAGAGGGACAGATGCGCAAGCAACTCCGTGAATGGGCATTGAAAAGCTATGCCAATGCGGTGGACCCTGCCAATCCCGACTATCTGTTGTGGAGAGGACACGGACAGGCCTTGGTGGATGCGGCATACGTGGCCGAAAGTTTTCTACGTGCTTACGACCAGCTTTGGATGCCTTTGGATGACACAACCAAGAAACGTTATTTTGAAGAATTTACCCAGTTGCGCCGTGTGGACCCGCCTTACACCAACTGGTTGCTGTTTTCTTCTACCATCGAGAGTTTCCTGGCAAAGGCAGGAGCGGAATGTGACGAATACCGTATCAATTCGGCTATCCGCAAGGTGGAGGAATGGTACACGGGAGATGGCTGGTATGCGGACGGCCCTTCTTTCGCTTTCGACTATTATAGCAGTTATGTCTTCCATCCCATGTATCTGGAAACGTTGCAGGGCATGAAGGATGCAGGGAAATACACTCGTATTCATTATAAAAAATATTATGACCGCGCCTTGAAACGTGCCAGGAAATTCAGTCTTGTACTGGAACGCTTGATTTCTCCTGAGGGTACTTTCCCGGTATTCGGCCGTTCCATTCCTTATCGTTTGGCCACTATGCAACCCTTGGCGCTGATGGCTTGGTATCAGCAGTTGCCCGAAGGGGTGAGCAACGGACAGGCGCGTGCCGCACTGACTTCTGTGATGCACCGGATGTATGACAACACCGAGAACTTCAATGAGGCGGGCTTCCTGACCATCGGTTTTGCAGGCCGTCAGCCCAATGTGGCGGATTGGTACACCAATAACGGCAGTCTTTACATGACATCACTGGCGTTCCTTCCGCTGGGGCTTCCTGCCGCACATCCGTTCTGGACAGATGCCGCACAACCTTGCACACAAGCCAAGGCATGGGGCGGACAGCCTTTCCCGAAAGACCATCACTGGAGTGATGATATACGCACTTGGGATTTATTCTGATTGCTTTTAAATCCGAACGCCGCAGATGATACGAAGTTGTTTTTATACTTATCCGTATCATCTGCGTTGTTCGTGTTTAAAAAATTAAAAGCTTTGTGTCATCTGTATCTGAAAATGGCAAAAGATAGTAGCTTTGCATCCATGAAAACAAAACTTCTCCCTATTCTGAGATATATAGTACTTGCATTGCTTCTTCTGTGCATTGTACTTTGCCGTTTTTTTCCCGTCATGGCCGAAGGGTATGCCCGTCATATCTATCCGTGGCTGTCGGCGGCGTTGTCCGCTATAGCTTCTGTTTTCCCTTTTTCCTTGGAGGAGGCGCTGGTGGTCGTAATCATTTTATGGATGATTATTTATCCTTTTCTTAAACGCCGGAAGAAGAAAAGCTGGAGATTTATTGTGGGCAGGGAAGTGGAGTTGCTGGCATGGGTCTATATCTGGTTTTATCTGGGATGGGGCTTGAATTATTTCCGTTACGATATTTACCGGCGGATGGAGGTGGAGCCTGCCGGTTACGATGAACAGGCTTTCCATCGTTTCCTTGCTTCCTATACAGATAGTCTGAATCAGTCCTATACGGCTGAGGTGAAAACGGACCCTGAAAGGATGCGGCAGGAGATAAAGGAGATTTACCGGCAGGTTCCGTCTATGTATGGTTTGGCTCTTCCCCGGGATTATCAGCATCCCAAGCAAGTGTGGTTCAATCCGTTTTATTCGGGTGTGGGGGTATTGGGATATATGGGACCTTTTTTTGCGGAGTCGCAATTGAATGAAGAATTGCTTCCTGTACAATTGCCATTTACGTATGCCCATGAACTGTCTCACCTGTTGGGGGTAAGTAATGAGGCGGAAGCGAATTATTGGGCTTACAGGGTTTGTCGCTCTTCAAAGCGGCCGGCGGTGCGTTATAGTGCCTATTTCGGTCTGTTGCCCTATGTGCTGGTCAATGCATCTTCTGTGTTGACGGAAGAGGAATTCCGTGAATGGATTAAGACGATCCGTCCCGAAGTGGTGAAGGATTATGAATATAAACGTATGTATTGGCATGAGCGTTATAGTACCCTGTTGGGTGAAGTGCAGAATAAAATTTATAACCTGTTTTTAAAGGGTAACAACATTCCTTCCGGTAGAAAGAATTATGCGGAAGTGATCGGGATACTGCTTTCTTTGGAAGAAAAATAGAAACAGAATGTTCAGGCTGGACTTGAATTCGATTGTGACAGTTATAACTTGATCCAAGAGTTCTACAACAAACGAGCTTTATATTGTTGCTCCACTGCTACCACTTTTCATCGGCATTTCAGCAGGAAGGGTGGTAGCAGAAATATAAAACTCTAAAGAAGAACTGCTCAGGATGATACCAAGCAATGATCAGAATCCGCCAGGGAGTCTACTGTTTTTGTTTCACATAATCCGAAGGCGACATTCCGTATTCGTCCTTGAAACATTGGCGGAAATAGGCCACACTGCTGAATCCTATCATATAGGCTATTTCTGAAATAGTATATTGTCCGGACATCAGCAGTTCCACTCCCTTGCGCATTTTTACCTTACGGATAAATTCGTTGGCGGACATATCTGTCAGTCCTTTTATCTTGCGGTAAAGGGTAGAGTGACTCATGCACATCTTGTCGGCAATGAAAGCGATATCCATCTTTTCCATTTCTAGATTCTCTTCGATTATTTGCGTGATTTTCTGCAAGAATTCATTATCCAGTTTGTTTAACGAACTCACGGCACTTTCCTGTTTGGGCTGTATATCGGCCAGTGCCAGCAAAGAGGCTATTTTCTTACGGGTTTCCAACAGATTGTTGATGCGACTGTGCAGTAACTTGGCACTGAACGGTTTGGTAAGATAGGAATCTGCTCCGGATGCATATCCTTCTTCCTTGTCTTGTAAAGAATCTTTAGCCGTCAGTAAGATTACAGGGATATGGCTGGTGCGCATATCCTCTTTTATTCGCTTGCAAAGTTCGATACCGTCCATGACCGGCATCATGATATCACTGACAATGATGTTGGGAATTCGTGCCTGTGCCAGTTCCCAGCCTTCTTTGCCATCCTTGGCAGTGATTACTTCATAGATATCTGTAAAAGAGCTCCGGATGTATTCCCGTATGTCGGCATTGTCCTCTACCACCAGTACAATGGGATGATTTTCGGTTGGTGTATCGGTAATGGTGGTTTCCTCTGCATCCATCGGCTTCTTTTCCATATCATGTTGGGCATGGATAGCGTTGGGATACGTATTCTCGGTGAGCAGGCGCAGCGTGAATGTGGTTCCCGTATCCACTGTGCTTTCTACTTTCAGGATTCCTTCGTGTAACTCACTCAAACCTTTGACCAGAGCGAGCCCGATTCCCGAACCCGATGCCTGATATTTGCTTTTTGCCTGATAATAGCGATCGAAAATGTGTGGTAACGCTTCGGCGTCAATGCCATGACCGGTATCACTGACACTGATTTCCGTGTATTTTATCTGGTTCTCTTCTACTGAACGGAGTGATAAGGTGATATCTCCCTCGGAAGTATATTTGGCAGCATTGCTCATCAGGTTGTCCAGTATGATGGTGATCATGTCCGCGTCATAGAAGATTTCCGTATCTTCTGTTTCGATATGAATATGATAATTTACTTTGTTATTGGGATTCAGCTCTTTGTAACGTAATCCCACTTCCTGTACCAATTGTCCCAGATCTCCCTTGGCCACAGATAATTTACGGTTCTGGGTCTCGGTCTTGCGGAATTCCAGTATGCGGTTTATCAGATTCAGCAGACGGGTGGCGCTATCATGAATGATGCTGATTTTGTTGGCGTGTTTGGGAGACAGGGTGGCATCACTCAACAGGTCTTCCAATGGACCTAGAATCAGCGTGAGCGGAGTACGCAGTTCATGGGTGATGTTGGTGTAGAAGCGCAGGCGTTCTTCATTCAGTTCTTGTTTGTTCAGACTTTGCTTGCGCTCCACTTCCAGTGAACTCTCTAAGTCCAGTTTGCGTTTATAAAAACGTGACACTCCGTAAATGATCAGTATTATCAGCAAGGCGTAAATTAGTTTAGCATACCAGCTCAACCAGAATGGAGGGGTGATGCGGATATGCAGTGTAGCTTCGTCCTTTTCCCATTCCTGATTCCTTAAACGTGTTTTTACTTTAAAGGTATAATGTCCGGGTGGAATATTTCTGAAAATGATTTGCTTTTCGCCTTGTGTGTTGTACCAAGTGTTTTCCAATCCTTCCAGAATGTAAGAAAACTCTACTTGTGAGCTGATGGCATAGTCTAGTACATTGAATGAAATCTTGAATGTATTTTGATTATAGGGGAGCTGTATGTTGGCATCGGTGAGAGGAAGGGGATGCTCTGTATCTTTGCTTTCTGTCTGTTTGTCGTAAATAGAAAATTGTGTGATGGTGACCGGTGCCGGTTTACGGATAGAGTTGACTTCACCGGGAGTAAAGTAACAGGCTCCGCCTTGTGAACCGAAATAGAGGATTCCGTCAGTGGAAATGCAGGTAGATCCGTCCATAAAGTCTCCCATGGGTACTCCGTCATAGTGGTTGTTAATTGTAGAAAGTCTTTGTCTTTTTCGTCCCAATCGTGAAATTAGCCTTTTTAGCTCCTTGTACCCCATACTTATTGACATCTGCGTCTTTGTGCTATATCCCACGGCAAGGTAAGTGCGTCTCCGATAACGGTTTCTCTTCCCAGATACTTGGCAACTTTTGTATTAATTCCGCTTGCCATCGCACTTTCAAATATAGTTTCTCCATGTGCACGTGTTGCTGTAACTAATACCGGCTCAAAAAGACTTCCTCCTTCTTTCACCGTAAATGGTCTGCCCGTCTTTAAGTCCCAATATGTACCGGGCGTTGATATTGGTGAATATCTTTGTTTTTCATCTATGGCTTCCCAGTCTTTTTTGTAATCGTTTCTTCTCTTCTTCTGTCTTTGCGTTTTTCATATCGTCCAGATATTGTTCATATTGTTCATGGGTAAGGTAGTTGAAGGTTGTCGCCTGATGGGCTATGGCTGCCCCTGTTTTCCCTCCTGCCAGGTATCCTATAGCGGCGCTTGCTATTTTATGGACTTCTTTGTCTTTGATTTTTCCCAGTTCTTTTTGCAGGAGGGCGTTCAGTCCTGCTCCTGTCAGTCCTTTTGTCATTCCTGCTCCTGCTTCTTTGGATACTAAGGCTCCCATGATTCCGTGCATGGCGATTCTATTGGTTCCGCTTTCGCTCCATTTCTTTGCTTCTTTTTCGTATTTCTCCGCCAGTATGCTGTTATTCTCTTTTCTGGCTTTTTCTGCTTTTTTATTCAGTTCGTTTTCTTTGTGTCCCGCTATGTCTCCTATGAGGCGGTATCCTACTTGGGAGAGGATGTTCACGTATTCCTGTTTTTCTTCTATTTTCTTTTTGTCGAAGATTTCAGAAAGTGTGTTAAGCGCGTTTGCTGTGTCGTGGCTGATTTCTTTGTCTGTCTTTTCTTTTGTGGTGGTGATGATGCTGTCTGCTATGGCCGCATAGGTGGTGCTTCCTGCTTTCCCTTTCACGGGGATGGTCGGTACATAGCCCAGTCCTAAGGGGTTGAGTTTAGATATAGCATGGGTGGATACGGTAATTCCGCTTGCTTTTGTTTTGTATTCAGCTTTGTTGTCTATGTTTTCCCATGTCAAAGTACCGGTGGTGAGTTTGTTCTTTTCTGCCGGTGCTTTGCTGTCTATAATTGCTCCTTTGAGGCGGGTGTTGTTTTTGACTTGGATGTCGTATCCTTCTTTTCCTGCATAGATGCCTGCCTGTTTTGTAACGCTTTCGTAGGTGGAGTCTGTGTTTGTTTTTCCTTTTCCTCCGCTTACGGTGACGGCGCTTCCCGGTGTGTAGCTGATGGATAGGCCCGATGTCTTGCTCTTTTCTTTGTAATTCTTCTTATCCTGTTCGCTTTCTATGGACATTCTTCCTGCGTTAGCAGTAACTTTATTTCCTTTAACTGTCCCGCCCCGGATCAGGGTGTCGTTTCCGCTCGAAAGGGATACCGTATCTTTTGCTGTGATGTCTGACGGGGTATGGGTAAGGGTGGTTTCTTCTGTCTGTCCTTTTCCTTTCCCGTAGGACGCGCCGATGCCATAGCCTCCTTTGCTGATGGAGGCTCCTATGCTTCCGCTTTTTGCTTTGTAGTCTTCTATGGTTGTGCTTTTGTTTTCGGAGGAGAGGATGTGGATGTTGTTTCCTGCTGTGAGATGGATGTCTTGGGCGTTGACTGTGCTGCCTTTGACTGTCATGTCTTCTTTGGCGATGACGGCGGCTGTCCTTCCTGCGGTGATCCGGCTTCCTTTTGTTTCTTCGGTAATGGTTTCCGCATGGTCTTTCCATCCGGTGCTGCCCAAGGCTGATATTGATTCCTACGGCGTTGTTCTTATTAATGGCTTTGTCTGTCTTCTGATTTTTCTGTATGTCTCTTGCGTTCATTCCTGCCTGCAGGGCATACAGGGCTTTCAGCCGGCCGTCTCCCACTTCTCCGGCTCTCTTTACGGGGGCGGCTACGGTTCTTGCCGCATTGACGGCCGCTCCGCCTAAGGATACGGTAAGGCCGCTCTTTTTGTATTCGTGTTCTTCTTTTCCTCTGTAGATATTGTCTTTGCTTTCGATGTCTACGTTTCTTCCTGTGATGAGGGTGTCTTTCCCGGCGATGATGTCGGAGGCTCTGACGGATGCCGTTTGTCCGGCATGGATGGTGACGTTTCCTTTGACGCTTCCCACGGTGCTTCCTGCCTGCATAGTTTCTTCGGTGTCATAGCTGTCTTTTTTCTTTTCGCTCCCGATGGTGAAGCCTAATCTGCTTCCTATGAGGCCTCTTTTCTTTACTTGTTTTTTGTGTATTTCTTTATCTGTTTCTTCGGCAGCATGTATGGAGATATTTCTTCCGGCTGACAGGGCTGTTTCTTTGGTGGAGGCGGCGGCGCTTCCTGTAAGGCTGATGTCTTTCCCTCCCTGCAGGGAGACGGGTATTTCCTTCTATTATGCTTTTTTGTGCTTGTACGGCATGGACTTCATCGTGGGTGGTCGTGGTGGTACTGCTGAGCAAACTTCTTTCTTTATGGCGGTGGTGTTCTTCCAGGTCTGTTATTTCTTTTCCGTTTTCTACCGTAAGGTTTCTTCCCGCTTTTACGGCGGTCATGCCTTCGGAACGGATATCTGCGGCTTTGATGGATATGTCTCTTTCGGACTGCATGGTGAGGCTGCCTTTAGCGGTAACGGAGGAGCCTATATCCCGGGCGGCGCTGTCATGGCGGTAGTTATTACCGTCCCATGTGACGGCCGTGTCTTTTTTGACTGCGGCGGTTTCCATGGTTATGTCCCGTCCGGCTTTCATGGCTATATTTCCCGCTGAGGATATTTCCGCCGCTTCTGCAGTGATGTCTCTTCCCGCTTCTATTGACAGGGTGCCTTGATTTCCCGTGACGGCGGCTTTCCCTGAGGAGGCGATGGTTTGTGTGTATCCCTGTTTATTTCTTTCTTTATGCAGGGTGGAGGCAAGGTCTATGTCCTGCCCGGCTTTCAGGCTGAGTTTGTTTTCCGCTTCCATGGTTCCGGTATTCCGGATATCTCGCAGGGCTTCTTCCAGGATGGTGGAGCCTTTTATGGTACCTCCCTCGTTATTGATGTCGGAGGCGGAGAGGCGCATCGTGTCTCCTGCGATAACGGTGCCGCGGGAGAGGATGTCATTGGTGGCACGGATGTCTATATTTTCTGCGGAGATAAGGGCAGAGCCTGTAAGGGTGCCGTTCTTTCCATGCGCCAGATAGACTTCCGGCACGAGGGCTTTGACGATGTTCCCGTCAGGCAGAAGGACGGAGGATTCCACCATCCAGACGATGTCTTCTTTGAGGGCAGCCTTCTGGTCTTCGGTGAGGGCCATGCCGATGCGGACGTCTTTGTTTTCTTGGGCCCATCTCACAGCGGCGTCCATGAGGGCTTTGTATTCGGTTTCTCCTGCCGGTTTTCCTTTGAGCTGCATGAGCCGGTCGCGGACGAGTTGGCTTTCATAGTAGCCGTCTCCCAGACGTTTTTCGAGTTTCTCCGGGTCGTACTGCATCCGGCGGAAGAATGTAGTCTGAGGACAGGAAGGTTTTTCTATCCGCATAGGCCGGGTCGGTTTCCACAAGGTAGCGGGCCGTCGGATCGGAGGTGACATGATACAGGCTGCTGTCGGAAATATGAAGCGGTTTTCTTTTTGACGGACTCAAGTATGCTTCTGCTTTCGTCCCTTCATATACCGGGTTTGTATGGGCTTTGTCCACAGCGGCTATGACGGTCGTATCGGTGACTGCATCAGCGGGCATATAATCAGTGCGGGTTGTCCGTGTTTCTGTCCTCCTACGGGGATTGGTTCCATGGTGGACTCTTTTGGTCCAGTAGGAGATGGCGGTTCCTTCTTCTTTTACTGTTTTATGTCCTTTTTCGTCCCGATTTTCTATATCTGCCCCATGGATGGTAAGGGTCTTGCCGGCGGTCATCACGCTCCTGTCATTCACTGCCCTTCCGGCTTCGAGGGAAAGGCTGCCGCCGGCTGCTATGTGCGCGGGGTCTGTCGTGTCTATCCGGTCTTCATAAACGGACCGGTCATAGATGTAGGTGGTGAAGTGGTCATAGTCTCCGCCGTCCGGTGTATACAGATGGTCTACATGTCCACGGCGCTCTATGTAGGCTGCGCCTTCTGTTCCTTTTCCGCCCAAGGTGAACCGGTCTGTCTTCCCCTGCCCTACGGCTTCTTCGTGGTGGGTTTTCCCTGCCAGAACGTTTTTTAGTGGAGAAGTGTTCATTTGCGATTTTCCAAATGGTTTCACGCCGATTGTCATATTTCCGTCCGCTTTCCAG
>ENA-OQCU01000292-OQCU01000292.1-human-gut-metagenome-genome-assembly--contig:-NODE-292-length-25255-cov-3.394142_pt1 | contig 25255 bp, 27 predicted proteins | sample MGYA00242504_ERZ504590 | MGnify/ENA primary metagenome ERZ504590 (study PRJEB26092, sample SAMD00036318) | human gut metagenome | host: Homo sapiens | study: EMG produced TPA metagenomics assembly of... | reverse complement strand
GACAGGAAAAACAGTGGCGCTTGTTGGTGCCTCCGGCAGCGGTAAAAGTACAGCGGCAAGCCTCATTCCCCGATTTTATGATGTTCAGTCAGGTTCCGTTACGATTGGCGGCGTGGATGTACGCAATGGCGCGGGGGCGATCACCTCGTCGATGATGCGGTACACCGCGTAGAACGGCACGAGCCCGGCCGCCACGCTGGCCACCGAGCACAGCAGCGAGACCGCCATCTTCCCCCGGCAGCGGCCGGCGTACGAAAGCAGCACGGCCAGCCACGATGCCTTCGCGGGCGTTTCTGTCACAGGAGCCACCAAAACCACCTTCTCAGTTGGGAATGCGAACGCTCCTGACTATACGGCTCCCAGCAGGCACGTTCCGCTCCATCAAGCCAGCCCTGTTCCAATCAGGTGGGAAGTTCGCCGCAGCTCACTAACGTCGCACGTACCTTGCGCGGTCGCGTCGGTGGACGGTGGGGGTTTGGCCGATCACGGCCTTGAAGGCGGCGGTGAACTTGGAGGGGCTGTCGTAGCCCACGGCCAGGCCGATGTCGGCCACGCGCAGGTCGGTTTCGCGCAGAAGCGCGGCGGCGCGCTCCATCCGGAAGGTGCGCAGGTACGCGTACGGCGGCAGGCCGTACACCCCCTTGAAGCAGGTCTTGAACGCCGTGGGCGGCAGATCGAAGCGGTCGGCCAGCTCGTCGATGGTGTGCTCGACGGTGAGGTCGGACACCATGAAGTCGCGCGCCGCCTTCACCTTCTCCACCTGCGCGCGGTAGAAGTACGGCCGACGCTCGCGCACGGGGCCGGGATCGAGCACCTGCAGGAACAGCAGCAGCTCCAGCACTTTGAGCTGGAAGTACGTCGCGCGGATCTCGTCGGGCACGGAGTACAGCTCGCAGAAGATGTGCTCCGCGCCCGGTGCGTCGTGCATGATGAAGGGGTCGCCGCCGCGGCAGAAGCGATCGCGCAGCGCGCGCAGATCAACCGGGAACCCGCCGAGCGCTTGGGCGATGGAGCGCTCGGCGCGGGCGAGGTCGAAGGACACGGTGATGCCGCGGTAGTGACCCAGCGGCAGGACGAACATGCCGGTATGGCGGGAGCGGTCGTCTATCTTGAGGTCGCCGGACGCCACGTAGGAGTAAGCGCCGCCCGCGACGGGCTGCTCGATGCGCCCCTCGCGGCAGTGGTCGATGCACAGCATGTCCGGGCCGGCCACGAACCCCGAATCGTACGCGTCCAGCCGGAAGTCGTTGAACGAGAGTCCCACGCCGTCGAACACCTGGCAGAAGGCCATGGATCCCTCGCCCGTGTCGTTCTTCACACGGAGCACGGCCCCTCCCGGCCGCTCCTCCACGACGCCTTCGCCACCCGCCATCACGCACGACAGCACATCGCCCGCCTCGCCCATCGATCAGCCCGCCTCCAATTCGTACGCGAAATCGCAGCTGCGGCTGAGGAATTCGCAGTCGTGCGTGACCACGACGATGCAGATGTTCCGTTCAGCCAGCCCTTTCACCAACCGGCTTACCTCAACCATATGCCCGAAGTCAAGCCCGCTCGTCGGCTCGTCCAACAGCAGCACCTCCCGCCCGGCGAGCAGGGCGCAGGCCACGGCCAGCCGCTGCTTCTGGCCGCCGGACAGCGCCATGGGGTGGCACGCCTCCAGATGCTCCAGGTCGAGGGCCGCCAGCACTTCGTCCACGCGAGCCGCGTCGACGCCGCCCGCCGACAGCTCGCACTCCCCGCGCACGCTGTCGCTGAACAGCTGATGGTTCACGTCCTGCATGACGAGCGAGCACCGGCGGCGGCGCGCGCGGGCATCGAGCGGTGCGCCGTCGAAGCGCAGCTCCCCCTCCGTCGCGCGCTCGAGGCCCGCCATCGCGCGCACGAGCGTCGACTTCCCCACGCCGTTCGCGCCCGTCACGCCCACCACCGCGCCGCGCGGGACGTCGAAGCTGACCGGGGCGAACACGCGTCGCTTCTTGCGCAGGCTGGCGAAACCGCGCAGCGACAGCCCGCGCTCGAGCGCACCCGTCGCGCACGCGGGGGCCGCCGGGCACGTCACGGCCATCGCGACGGCGGGGTCGACTGCGCGCAGGCCCAGGCGGGCGCGCTCCTCCTCCGACAGCGCGCGCAAGTCCTCGGGCGAGAACTCGCGCGCGACGCGGCCCCCTTCGATGAGCACCGCGCGATCGATGAGATCGGCCACGAAGTACAGCCGGTGCTCGGCGACGATCACCGTCTTGCCGCGCGCGAGGATGGCGGCGATCTGGTCGTGCAGCACGCGGATCGCGCGCGCGTCGAGGTTCGCGGTGGGCTCGTCCAGCACGTACACGTCGGGGTCCATCACGTCCACCGAGGCGAACACGAGGCTCTGCTTCTCGCCGCCCGACATCTTCGTCACGCCGCGGTCGAGCAGGTGCTCGACGTGCAGCGCCCCCACCGTCGCCCGGATGCGCTCCTCGATCGCGTCGGCGTCGACCCCCGCCGCCTCCAGGCCGAACGCCAGCTCATCGTTGGAGGTGAGGTTGAAGAACTGCGATTTCGGGTTCTGGAACACGCTGCCCACGTGCCGCGCGAGCTCGTGCATGGCGCAGCGCGCCGGATCGAAGCCGCACACCTCCACCTCGCCCGTGCGCTCGACCCCGGGCTCGAATTGCGGGATGAGGCCGTTGATCAGCTTCGTCACCGTGGTCTTTCCCATGCCCGAGCGCCCGCACAGCAGCACGCATTCGCCACGGCGCACGGTGAGGTCCACGCCGTCCAGGATGAGCGCGTCGCCGGCCCCGCGGCAGGACGCATCGCGCAGGCGGACGACGACCGGCGCCTCGTCGCCGCGCGCCGCGGCGCGCCCGCCGCCGCGCGCCTCAGCGCACTGCCGAGCCGCCGCCATCAGTACGCCCCTCCCCACAGCGCCACGACCACGACCGCCGCCGCGGACGCCGCGAGCACCGCCCAATCGGCGGCGTGCATGCGCAGCCGCTCGGTGTCGGTAGAGCGCACCGGGTTCTCGATGCCCCGGCAGGTCGCGGCGCGCGACAGCTCGTCGGCCGTGGTGGTGGCCGACATGATGAGCGGCACCACGAAGCATTCCAGCCGCTCGGAAGCGGGGATGTCGCGCAGGCGCATGGCGTCGCGGATGTGCGCCATCTCGTCTTTGAGCGCCGGGAAGTAGCGCATGGTCACCGTGAGCGGGATGAGCACCACCTGCGGCACGCGCAGGCGCTCGAGCGCGGCCGTCAGACGGTGCACCGAGCATTCGGCCACCAGCAGCGAGCCCACCATGAGGCACAGGAAGATCTTGCGCGAGAACGTGAAGCTGATGGTGAACATGGTGGCTGCAACGCCTCCGACGTGCGGGAACACGAGGTTGAGCACCGCCCACAGCACCGCGTAGCCGCCCGCGAACGCAAGCGCCATCCTCACGTGCCCCGTCAGCGCCTGCAGCAGCGCCACGCCCAGCACGAGGCCCAGCTCAACCGTGAGGCTCTTCGACATGAAGGCCACCACCGACGCCGCCAGCAGCACGCCCATGATGGTGCGCGGGTCGAGGTCGAGCACGCCGGAGCGCGGCGCCCGGCCCAGCACGCGACGATCCTCGAGCGCGTAGGTGGCCTGCATTAGACGAGGCCCCGCCTTCTCGAAGTGCTTCTTGAACAGGCAGCGCGCGATATACGCGCCCGCGAGGCCCGCCACGATGGTGACGGCGAACATGGCGATCAGCATCGGCGTCGTGGACAGCGCGTCAAGCGACGCCAGGTAGTCGGCGCCCATACCCTGCTCGGCGATCTGGGAGACGAACGAGTCGTGGAACACCCACAGCGGCAGGGGGCTTCCGCACATGCCCAGGCCGAACACCGCGTACGCCACCGCGTTGCCGAGGAAGCTGCGGTAGCGCGCAACCGCGCGGATGACCTCGGCGACAACGCAAGATGCCGCCATCATGGCCAGGATGAGCGGCGTGAACATGCCCGTCGCGAAGTAGATGAGCGCCACGATGAGCCCCATGATGACGACGGCGCCGGGCTTTTGCACCTTCGCGCACATGAGCATGAACGGGATGCCCGCGAACAACCCGTCGAGCGCCGGCATGAACACCCACAGCGCCGGATGGATGCCACCGCACAGCATGAACACGAACTGGATGACGAAGTAGATGGCCGTGAAGATGGCCGATGTTGATGAGGTCGCGGCCCTTGAGCACCTTCCCCTCGCTCGGGGAAGGTGCCGGGCTCGCCGTCGATGCGACGCTGCTTGCCATGAAGGTCTCCTTACTTGTTAGCCAAGGGTTACTTATATCGGAGACAGTATGCGGCAACGGGGCAGACGGTTCTAGTCCGATCGGGCAGCGCTGTTCCATTCGGACGGGAAACTTTCGCGCGTCATGGTGCGCGCCTGCTCAAGCCACGTGCGGCGGTCGGCCGGCGTGCTGTCGGCAACGACGCGGAACATAACCCGATCGAACGTGGTCACGCCGCAGAAGTCGCAGATGCAGTCGCGCCACAGCCGCTGCAGCGGATCGCCGAAAGCTTCGAGCTCGCGCGCTTCCGGCGTGTTCGACGTGTTGAACACGAGCACCGCGCGGGCTTTCAGCAGGCCGATGGGCAGGCCGCCGCCGGAATCGCCCTCGGCGAACCCGTAGGCCACGCCCTCCCGCAGCACGCGGTCGACCCATCCCTTGAGGATGGCGGGCGGCTGTCCCCACCAGTTGGGATGCACGACGACGATGCCGTCGGCCTCCTTGATCTCGCGTTGGTGCAGGGCCGTCAGATCGTCGGCCGGCACATCGCTGACCAGCTCGGACGGGGGAATCACCGGGTTGAAGCCCTCCGCGTGCAAATCGTGGAACGCCACCGCATGGCCGTCCTCCTCCAGCGTTTGCACCACGGTCTGGGCGATGGCCGCGTTGAAGCTGCCGTCGTAGGGATGCCCCAGGATGACCGAAACGTTCATGCCGTCCTCCGGTAGATGGCGCAGTTGTTGGGGGTTTCGTACAGGTCCACCTGGGACACGGGGAAACCCTGCTCCGTCAGCCGGTCGCAGACGTAGCGCGCCAGGTTTTCGGCGGTGGTGCGGAAGGGCAGGACGGTCAGGCTGAAGCCCTCGGCCTCGAGGGCGGCCAGCGTCGTCGCGGCCAGCGAGCCCTCTTCCACGAGGAAGGTGTGGTCCAGCTCTTCGGCCAGGTCGCGCACCGCGCGCTTGAACGCGCCGAAATCAACCACCATGTCCTTCATCGTGCCGTCGGCTTGCAGGTCGGCGACCTCGAGGTACACCACCGCTCTCCACCGGTGGCCGTGCAGGTTCTCGCACTTGCCGTAGTAATCGGTCAGGAAGTGGGCCGAGTCGAAGCTGGCCTCGGTTTTCAATCCGTACATGATGGCTCCTTTGCATGGCCGCTGTGTTCGCCGTCATGATAGCACACTCCCACGGTCGCACCCCACCTGTGCGCATAGAACGAATGTTTCACGTGAAACATCGGGAAAGGGGCCGGGCGTCCGCGGTGGCGGGCGCGGTTGGGGGGGGCAGGGGCCGGGAGCGGCCCGGGAGCGTGGTCCCGGGCCGCCTGCCCGCCTACTGCTCGCGCCGCCCGCGCACGAGGATCGTCTGGTGCGGACGGAGCTTCGCGGCGAGGACGTCGGCTCCGTCGGCGGCGCTCACGTCGCCCGCCTCCACGAGGCGCTCCAAGCCGCTGCGCGAAACGCCCAACTTGGCCCGCAGCACCTCGGCCAGGCGCAGGCCCGCAAGGTCGCCGCCGTCGATTTCAACCCGACAGTCCTCGCCGCCGGCGGGCCGGTCGCCTTCGACGACGAAGGCGACCTTGCCCCGGCGCGCGCCGTTGCGCCTGAGCAAGCCGACGTCGAGCGCGCACCACAGCGCCATCACGGGATCGTTGCCCGTGAACCGCTCGAGCTCTTCGCGGTCGATGCTTCCCGGACGCCCACGGCTGATCACGGCGCTGTTCCACACGCTTCCGCACGTGGCGCACCGGTAGATGAGCCACACGTCCAGACGTTTCTTCTGGGCGTTCACGCGAAACAGGCCCGTGGACGCGAACTCCGCGTCAGCACCGCAGGTCCCACAAGGGCGCAGCGCGACCGGCGCGGCGGTCGCCTCCACGCGCCATATACTCGTTTTCATGATGGTTGTTGCCTTCCTTCGCAATCCGAATACGTTCGAAATGGAAGGTGGGCACAGGCGGCACCACGCCGTTATTCAGCTTTTTCATACAGGGAACCTCTCTGATTGTCTGTGCATCTCAACCGGACGGCCCATCGCAAAACGGCCGCTCGCAGCGGCGGCAGGCGGACGGGCAGCGCCCATCACGAAGCGGCCGCGCGCGGCGCGGCAGCGGATGGGACGGATGTGTCGCGTGGTTTAGCGGTTGGGAGGAACAGTCATGAGAGGAGAGCCTTTCGTTGGGTTGCGGGCCATGAGGCCCGGGCCGCCATCATACCGGGCGACCCGCCGCGCGTCAACCGAGCGCTCTCAGCCGCGCGCGTCGAGCGCGGTTACCAGCTTCCGGAACGAGTCCTCGCACAGGCAGTGCTCGAGGCGGCACGCCTCCTCGTCGGCGACGACGGCCTCCACGCCCGCAACGCGCAGCAGAGCGCGGAAGAACGCATGGCGTTCGCTGACGCGCTCGGCCACGGCGCGCCCCTCGGCGGTGAGCCGCACGTCGTGGGCCACCACGTGCACGAGCTTCTGGCGCTCCAGCTTGGACAGCGCCTTCGACACGCTCGCCTTCGACACGCCCAGCCGGCCGGCTACGTCCACGGCGCGGACGTAGCCGTGCTCGCGCTCCAGCGCCAACACGGCTTTCAGATAGTCTTCGGAAGACTCATGAACAGGCTGCTTCACCTGCACCTCCTCTCCGCGCGGGCGGCCGCCGCGCGCGCAGTGCGTTTCCCTTCCCTCCGGTATAGCAGAAACGGGCCGCCCGTTCCGCTCCAAACAGCCGCGCGCCTACTCCGATCGGACATTTCGCAGGCGGCGCGCGACGGCGCGCGCCCTACCCCGCCAGGCGCCAGCCGGCGGCTTCGCGTCGCAGGTTCACGAAGTCGCGGTAGAGCCCCTGCTCGCCCATGAGCTGGTCGTGCGTGCCCCGCTGCACGATGCGGCCCTCGTCCACCACGAGGATCTGATCGGCGCCGGCCACCGTGTTCAGGCGGTGCGCGATGGACACGAGGGTCTTGCCGCGCGTGAGCTCGCCGATGGCGGCGATCAGCTCGTGCTCGTTCTCAGGATCGACCGAGCTCGTGGCCTCGTCCAAGATGACGATGGGCGCATCCTTCATGATGGCGCGCGCGATGGAGATGCGCTGGCGCTCCCCGCCCGAGAGGCTGGCGCCGCCCTCCTCGAGCACCGTGTCGTAGCCCTGCGGCAGCTGCATGATGAACTCGTGGCAGCGGGCGCGCCTGGCGGCGGCCTCCACGTCGGCATGGGTGGCGTTCGGCATGCCGAACTTGATGTTGTTCTCCACGGTGTCGTTGAACAGATACACGTTCTGGAACACCATCGACACGTGCGCGAGCAGGCTCTCGGCCGTGCCCTTGCGCACGTCCTGGCCCCCGAGCAGCACCGCGCCGGCGTCCACGTCCCAGAATCGGGCCATGAGGTTCACGAGCGTCGTCTTGCCCGAGCCGCTGGGCCCCACGATGGCGCAGCTCGTGCCCTGCGGGATGCGCAGCGACACGTCGTCGATGACGCGCCGGTCGGCGTCGTAACCGAACGAGACGCCGTTCATCTCGATGCCGAAATCGGCGGGCGCGAGCGGCGCGTCCGTCGCGTTCTGCTTCGGGATGTCGCACACCTCGTCGACGCGGTCGAGCTCGCCTTCGATCTTCTTCGTGAGGAACGCCGCATCGTTCGCGTGGATGAGCTCGCCGTAGATCATGAACGCGGCCACGAGCAGCGTGAGCGCCCACGACAGCGGCAGCGCGCCGTTCAGGTACAGCGCGCACGCGGTGAACAGCACCGCGCAGCTGGCCAGGTTGAACACGAGCGCGTACAGCTTGAGGATGCCCTGCGCGGCGGCCTCCTGATGGTAATCGGCCGCGCGCTTCTGCTGGAACGACGCCTTCGCGGCGGCCAGCGATTCGTCGGGCGTGGCGAACGTGCGCAGCACGGCCATGCCGCGAGCGTACTCGATCACCTTGTCAGCCATGGCCTCCTGCGCGGCGGTCACCTCGCGCGTCACGCTGGTGGCGCGGCGGCGCAGCACGTTCAGCACGCACAGGCCCGCGGCGATGCCCGCGAACGTGATGGCCGCGATGGGCCAGGCCACGGCGAGGAAGAACAGGCTCATGATCACCGCCATGGCCACGCCGCCCGTCAGACCCGTCAGGCAGATGGTCATGAACTCCTCCAGCTGGTGCACCGTCGTGGTCAGCGTCGTGGTGACGGCCGACAGGCGCTGCTCGGAGAAGTAGCCCATGGGCGCGGCCTTCAGCCGGTCGCCCACGCGCAGGCGCAGGTCGCGGAAGATGTGGAAGCCCTGCGCGTCCATCGTGATGTCCACGAGGTACTGGAACACGTACTGCCCGATCACGCTGACAGCCAAGATGCCCAGGCATTGCAGCGCCACGACGGCGTCGAGGTGGTCGCGGTTCTCGAGCGCCCAGAACACCGCGCCCAGCATACCGGCCATGAAGAACGCTTTCAGGATGTTGCACACCATGCCCCACGTCAGGCTGCGCCGCGCCGCCGGAGAGAAGCTGCCAGCCAGGTCGAGCACGCGTTTGATGAGCGCGAACATGCTACATCGCCTCCTTGATATCGTTGTCGCCCGTCGTCGAAACGTCAGCGAGGGTTTCCCCGGTGCCACCGGGGGAAGCCGCAGCGTCGGCCGGTTCCGCTGTTCGTAGAACAGCGGAACTTCTGTGCTGCTCCCACATGCGACGGTACAGCGGGCAGCATTCCAGCAGCTTGTCGTGCGTGCCGCGGGCGACGATGCGGCCGGTGTCCATGACGAGGATCTGGTCGGCGCCCGTCACGGTGGACAGGCGGTGCGCGATGGTGACGAGCGTCTTCCCGACCACGAGCTTGCTGATGGCGCGCTCGACGAGCGCCTCGTTCTCGGGATCGGCGTAGGCCGTCGCCTCGTCGAGGATGACGATGGGCGCGTTCTTCAAAATGGCGCGTGCGATGGCGATGCGCTGCTTCTCGCCGCCGCTCAGCCTCTCGCCCGCCTCGCCGGCGCGCGTGTCGTAGCCCTGCGGCAAGCGGCTGATGAACTCGTGGCAACCCGCCGCGCGGGCGGCGGCCTCCACGTCGACCTGCGAAGCGGCAGGACGCCCCATGCGAATGTTGTCGGCAAGCGTGCGGTCGAACAGGAACGTGTCCTGCGCCACGTAGGAGATATGCTCCATGAGCTGCTGGTACGGGATGTTCCGCACATCGACCCCGTCGAACGCGACGCGCCCGTCCGTTGCATCCCAGAACCCGGCCATGAGCTTCGCCACGGTCGATTTGCCCGAACCGCTGGGCCCCACGATGGCCGTGATCTGCCCGGGATGCGTCTCGAAGCTGACGCCGTGCAGCACCTCGGCCCCCCTCGTGGTAGGAGAACGACACGTTCTCGAACGCGAACGACTCGCCGTCCAGCCGCACGCGCTCGGCGGGGCGCACGAGCTCGGGCGTGCCCAGGAAGTCCCAGATGACGTTGAGGCACACGTCCATGCGCGAGATCTGGCCGCCCGCCTGCGCGAACTTCAGCAGCGGCGCGATGAAGCCCAGCGGGATGACGATGCACGTCAGGAATATCGGCAGCGTCAGCTGGCCTGCGGACATGAGCCACACGCCCAGCGGCAGCGACACGAGCAGCGTGCACGGCACCACCGACTTGACGGCCGCCATCCACACCCAGCTCTGCTTGAACCACGCGAGCGTCGAGTCGTGGTACTCGGCGACCGCGGTGGAGAATCCGCCGTACGAGCTGGCCGTACGCCCGAACGCCTTGATCACCTGGATGCCGTTCACGTACTCCACGAGCGACGAGTTCATCCGCTGCTCGCTGCCGATGTAGCGGGCCATCTTCGGCTTGTAATCGCGCATCATGGCCGCATAGAACAGCACGCCCAGAGGGATGGTGGCCAGCCCGGCCAGCCCCATGCGCCAGTCGAGCGCGAACACGATGACCATGGCCAGCAACGGCCCGAACACGTTCGACGGCAGCTCGGGCATGAGTGGCCGATGCGTCTTCCAGCTGGTCACGTTGTCGAGCGAAGCAGGTTCTTGAACGGTGCCGGTGGGGCGTGTCGATGATCGTGCCCATGGGAACGCGCTCCATCTTCTCCGCCATCTGGTCGCGCATGGTGGCCAGCGCCTTGAACGCGATGCGGTGGCTCATCATGGACGAGCGCCACGTGCAGAAGAAGCGCGCGACGTGCGCGAGCGCGGCGACGGCCGCCAGGAGGGCCGCGCGCTCGAACGTCAGCGTGCCCTCGATGAGCCCCGCCGCCAACAGCGCGATCACCACGTAAGGCACCATGCCCACGGCCTCGCCGATACAGGCCAGCACGAGCGAGCACACCATGCGCCCGCGATCCGGCCGCATGAAGTAGTACAGCTTCGCGAACGCGCTTGGCCGCACGTCGCGGTTCGCCGGAGAAACTTCCATTGGTCAACTCCTCAAGTTAGCTTTATCAAACTTCGCTCAGAATGCCCGAAACGCGCGCCCGCCGGCACAGGATCGAGGGACTCCCGCCGCATCGCGGCACCGAAACGACTATTCGGGGTTGCGGAGCGCACTCGCATCGCCAGGGCCGTCGAAGCCGACCTCGACCGCCGACCCGCCCTCGCCGATGCGCAGCACCCGGTCGCACGCCGCCAGCAAGAACTCGTAGTCGTGGGTGATCACCACGATGCCGCGCCCTTCTTCGGCCAGGTCCCGCAACAGCTGCGCCACGCCCATCATCGACGCCCAGTCCAAGCCGCTCGTGGGCTCGTCGAGGCACACGACCTTCGCATCCTTCATGTAGGCCACCGCGATGGACAGCCGCTGCTTCTGGCCTCCCGACAGCGATGCCGGGTGACGGTCCTCCAGCCCCGCAAGCCCCATGCGCGCAAGCGCTGCGCGCGCTCGCGCCGTGCGCGCCTCGTCGGCACGCTCGCCCAGAAGCAGCTCGGCTTCGACGCTTTCCGCGAACAGCTGGCAATCCGAATCCTGCATGACCAGGTAGCTTGCCCGCACGCGCTCCTTCGGCCGCAACGCGACGCCGCCGATGGACACCGTGCCCGCACACTCCGTCTTGAGACCGCACACGAGGTCGATCAGCGTGCTTTTGCCCACGCCGTTGCGTCCGACGATGCCCACGACCTCGCCCTCCCGCACCGAGAACGACGTTCCCTTCAGCACGGGCGGCGCGCCCCGATAGCCGAAGCTCACGTCGCGCACTTCAAGGACCGCAGGCCCCCGGGCCTCCGCGCGCGGCACGGCGCGCACCTCGTCGAGGCTCGACGCGCGCAAGCCCAGCTCGTGCGATGCCTCGGGCGTAAGACGCGCCAATTCTCCCGCGGCGAAACGCCGCTCCACGCGCCCTGCACGCAGCAGCAGCGCCTCGTCGGCAAGGTCGGCCAGATAGTGAACCCGATGCTCGGACACCACCACGGTCACGCCGCGGTGCAGCAGCGTCTCGACGATGGTGCGCAGCCGAGCGGTGGCCACCTCGTCGAGGTTCGCCGACGGCTCGTCCATCACCACCACGCGCGGGCGCATCGCCAGCACCGACGCAACCGCCACCGCTTGCTTCTCGCCGCTCGACAGGTCGAAGATGCTGCGGTCCATCAGGTGCGCGACGCCGCACGCTCCGGCCGCTTCGGCCACGCGTCGGCGCATCTCGAGCGCGGGAACGCCGAGGTTCTCGCACGAGAACGCGATTTCGGACGACACGTCGGTGGCGAAGAACTGGCTGCGCGGATCCTGGAACACCGACCCCACCGCGCCGGCCAGCCGCTGCACGCTGACGGAAGCCGGCTCCATGCCGCACACGTCCACCGAGCCGTCGAGCGCGCCTCCCTCGAAGAAATGGGGGACCAGCCCGTTCAGCAGGCGCGTCGCAGTGGTTTTACCGCACCCGCTCGCGCCCAGCAGCAGCACGAGCTTCCCGCCGCCCGCGCGCAGGTCGAGGCCGCGCAGCGCAGGCTGGCCATCGTGGGCATAGCGAAACGTCGCACCTGCCACCACCACCTCGTTGGCCGTCATAGCACGTTCACCGCCCACGCGACGTAACCGGCCGCCGTGCAGACGAGCACCGCCGCCGTCACGAGCGCCCCCGACGCTCCGATGCGCACGTCGCGGTACGTCGTGCGCGCACCCACGAGGTCGAGGCCGCGCGTCATGGCGGAAGCGGCCAGATCGTCGGCGATTTTGATGGTGCGGATGATGAGCGGCACCAGCACGTACTCGAGCGAGCGGCCGGGATGCAGCACCAGGTTGCGCGCCGAGAGCTCCACACCGCGCAGCCGCATGGTGGCGCTGATCTTCCGGAACTCGTCGGCAGCCGTGGGAAGGTAGCGAAACACCACGGCGATGGTGATGACGAGGCCGCGCGGCAGGCGCAAGCGCTGCAGCGACGCGATGAGATCATCGATGCGCAACCCCACCGACATCCACATGATCAGCGCAAACGTAGACAGCGAGCGCGCGAAGATGAAGAAGAGAAAACCCACCATGCCCGCCACCGTGGCGTTGGGGATGAACCCCGCGCCCCACTCGGCAAGCGCCACCGCCGCGAGCACGGCCACGAATCCCAGCGCGCGACGCGCCTCGCCCGACAGCAGCCACAGCGCCGCGATAATCGCATAGCACCACAGCAACAGGGCACGATGCGGGCTGAACAGCGCGGCCGACCCCACCACGAGGACGATAAGCAGCTTCATCCGCGGGTCGAGGTTTCTCACCGCCGGCACGCCCGATCCCCCGTCGCGAGGCACGGCGGTCGCGTTCTGCATGCGCGCGGCCTCCATATCAGGCGATCCCCGCGCGTTCGAAGTGCTTCTTCAGCACAGCGCGTCCCAGCAGCGAGCCCAGAACGCCGCCAAGCGCGGTAACGCCCAGGCAGACGAAGAACAGAGGGCCCGCCACGATATCGAACACGCTGCCGTAGAACTCAGCCATCGTGGGCACCGAGTTCAAAAAGAAGTCCTTCATGAGCACGAGCGGGGCGAACGCGCCCAGATACCAGCCCACCATGATGGACGTGAAGCTGGCGGCCATGGTGGCGAAGCGCTTGCGGTTGGCGACGTTCCAGATAACCTCGCCAACCAGCGCGCCCAATGCGATGACGAGGCCGGTAAGCCAAAAACTCATACCCACGAGCAGCCCCACGAGCACGCCCGAGATGAGCACGACGCCGCGCTTGTTCACCTTCGCGTACATCAGCATGAAGATGATGCCCAACGGGATGGCCTGGATGCCCAGCGTGAAACACCAGCCGATGGGCGTCGAGCCCGCAATCATGCCAATGCTGAAATACACCACCAGTTCCAGCACGGTGAGCACCGCGATGGTCACGAAGTCGCGCACGTTCAGGCGCTCGTTGCGCGTTCCCGGCCGCTTTCCCGCGGGCACGGCCTCGGTTTCGGGCATGGCTTGCGCCTGCCCTGCGTTCTGTTGCATGGCGTTTCCTTTCAAATGTTAGATTAGGGTAACCTTTGGTTCGAGAAAAGGCGGATCCCGTCCGCCTCGTCTTCCGTTTCCTCACCGCATGTTAGAAGCCGAACACCACCTGCCAATTGAAGAACCCGGCGATGCGCTTGCAGTATCCGAGCGCCTTTTCCAGGGGGAACCCGTGGACGAGGGGCTCGAACACGGTGGACCAGTACGCCGTGAGCAGGATGTGCAACTCGTCGGCGTCGATGTCGCTCACCGGCAAATCGCGCCGACGCGCCTCGTTCACGAACTCCATGCACAACGCCGTGTTGCGCGCCACGAAGTCGTGAAGGAAGTTCGCATAGGCCGTGCCCTCTGCACAGCACAACAGGAGCCGCATCCCTTCGTAGCGCTCGTAGAAGTAGATCATCCACTGGCGATGGATATCTTCGGACAGAGCCCACAGCTCGCGAAGGTTCTTATCGTCCATGAGCGCGTAATCGCGGCGCTTCGCCTCTTCCTCAAGCGCGCGGATGTCGGCGAGCGTGGGAGCTACCACGGCTTCGAACAGATCGGCCTTCCCCTTGTAGCGTTTGTAGAGCGCACCCGTCGTCACGCCGGCGTCCGCGCAGATGCTCTGCAAGGACGCTCCCTCGAAGCCGCGGGCGAGGAACTCCCGCCGTGCGCTGTCGAGGATGCGAGGGTCGATGCTCGCGTCGGATTTCGACAAGCTTCCAACCGCCTTTCCCTCTACTGATAATTTCATTATCGATAATGTGATTATCAGTATAGAGGCGCTCCGGGCGGATTGCAAGCCCGAACTTGCGGCGCGGTTCGCGATCGACAGCGCACGGGCAATCGGCTCGCCCGCCTTCCCCGTCGGGTGCCTAGCCTTTCAGCTCCACGACGGCATCGCCGGCGAGAGCGGCCAGCAGGTTGTCGTGGGTGATGATCGCCACGGCCTTGCCGCCGGCGGCCAGGGTGCGGCACCACGCGGACACCTCGCGCACGCCGCGGCCGTCGAGGCCGCTCGTGGGCTCGTCCAGCACGATGAGGTCGGCGTCCGAGCAGTACGCCGCCGCCAGCGTCACGCGCTGCTTCTGACCGCCCGACAGGCTCGCAGGATGTCGATCGGCCAGATCGACCAGGTCGAACGCCTCGAGCGCCTCCCATGCGCGCGCCTTCAGCGCCTCGTCCACGCGCCGCCCCAGCACCACCTCGTCGGCCACGCTGCCGGCGTACAGCTGGTAGTCGGCGTCCTGCATGACGAAGTAGCTGCGCCGCCGTCGCTCGCGGCGCGGCACGGGGCGGCCGTCGAACGTCACGCGCCCCGCCTGCTCGCGCGTCGCGCCGCACAGCACCTTCGCGAGCGTGGTCTTGCCCGCCCCGTTCGGGCCCTCGATCACCGTCACCGCCCCGCAGGCGAACGCGGCATCGAAGTCGCGGATGCCCCGCTTCGTGGACGGGTAGCGGTACGTCAGCCCCTCGACCCGCCAACCGCTCGCTGCAGGCGCAACGCCGCCGACGCCCGGCGCGGGCGCGGCCATGTCCGGATGCCGCAAGCCGTATGCCGCCGCGTCCTCCAGCCCGAGCCGTGCGAACGCGTCGGCGCTCCACCGCTCAACGACGCGGCCGGCGCGCAGGCACACGTAGGCGTCGGCCACCGGCAGCAGCTTGTGGAGCCGATGCTCGGATACCACCACCGCGGTGCCGCGGCGCTTGAGCTCGGCCAGGATGCGCACGAGCGCCTCGGAGCCCTGCGCGTCCAGGTTGGACGTGGGTTCGTCCAGCACGAGCACGGCCGGACCGCACGCGATGGCGGCGGCGAGGGCCACCCGCTGCTTCTGGCCGCTCGACAGCTCGGACAGCTTCTCGCCCAGAAGCCCTTCCACGCCGCACGTCTCGGCGGCGGCATGCACGCGGCGCACGGTTTCGGCGGGGTCCACCCCCAGGTTCTCGGCCGAAAACGCGATCTCGTCACCCACCGTCCCCATGAAGAACTGGCTGCGCGGGTCCTGCATCACCACGCCGAGGCGCTCGGTGCGCTCCCGCGGTGCGAGCCGGCGCACGTCGGCGCCGCACACCTCCACGACGCCCGTCAGATCGCCGGGAAAGAACGTGCCCGCCAACCCGTCCACCAGGCGCAACACGGTGGACTTGCCGTCGCCCGAGCGCCCGCACAGCACGAGGCAGCGGCCGGGAGCCACCGACAGCGACACGTCGTCCACGCGGCTGCCCGATGCGGGCGCGGCAGAACCCGCTTCCGCTTCCAACCCCCGCTCGGATTCGTCCACGTAGCGAAACGAAGCCCGGTCGAGCAGCACGGCCGCCGCCCGCTCGCTGTCCTGCGCTTGCGCCATCACGCCACCTTCCCCCACACGCACAGCCCCGCGCACACGGCCAGCACCGCCACGGCGGCAAGGGCGTCGCGCGCCTCGAATCCCACATGATGCACCGACGTGCGCACGCCGTCGGCCTCGATGCCCCGCAGCTCCGCCGACGCGGCCAGCTCGGCCGACAGGCGCAAACAGCGCATGACAAGCGGCGTGTAGCAGCACTCGTAGGCGAGGGCGGGATGCAGCGCCACGTCGATCGCGCGCGGGAACACCCCGCGCAGCCGGATGCCGCGCACGATGGAGCGCGCCTCGAACGAGAGCACCGACGCGAAGCGGAACAGCATGCACACGCCCACGAGCACGCGCTGCGGCACGCGCCACCGCGCGAGCGCGCACATGATAGCCGAAGGAGACAGCGAGAACAACGCGCAGCCCGCCGTGAACGGCGGCACCATGTGCAGCAGGCTCACGAACAGCACCCCGTACAGCCCCGGCAGCGGCAGGAAGCTGAGGCCCGCGACGACGGCGAAGCTTGCGCACGAGCGCAGCGCCAAGCGAGCGCGCCCGTTGCCCGCCAGGTACAACGCGGCAGCCACCTGCAACAACGCCGTCTCCAGCAAGCCGGTGAGCACGATGGACGCAACGCCGAACGCCACGACGGCCAGCAGATGCGTGCGCGGGTCGAGGCCGAACAGGCCCGCGCGCAGGTCGGGGCGCGCGAAGGGGCGCGCTTGCGAGCTCGTCTCCATCGGGCGCTTACGCGATCTTCGCTTTGCGGACGTGCTTCTTCAGGAACTTCGCGCCGATGACCGCGCCGAGCGCCGTGCCGGCGGCGAACATCGCCAGCATGAGCAGGATCCACGGCAGCTCCGTGTACTGCGACACCATGGCGGCCACGTCGCTCGCGCTGTAATACGCGCCCAGTGCTCCATGTACGCATCCTTGAACAGGAGATACGGGATAATGCCGTAACAGGCGAACGTCGCCCAGTACACGAAGAAGCCCACGGCCGAACGCACGATGCTGCGGTACGACCCCTTCCCCCACATCACCAGCTCGCCGATCACGGCGCCCACCACGGCCACGGGCGCGCAGTACAGGCCGCCCATGAACGTGTACAGGACGCCGAACAGCAGGATGGAGCCGCCCAGCACGCCGCGTTTGCCGATGCGATCGGCCATGACCAGGTAGAACGGAGTGGATACCAGCGGGAACAGCCACGATCCCACGAAGAAGGTGTTCTGCGGCGAGAGCACCGCGTCCTCCGCCAGCTTCACGACCATCGTCGCCACGATGATGACGATGTTGAAGATGACGAACGTGAGCACATCCCGCGTCGTCCACCGGTTCGCCGTCGCGGAAGCCGCCCTCTCCCCCTGCGTGTTTGCCACGTTCGATGCCATTGCGCACGCTCCTTTCCCGTCGAACGCCGCCAACCGGCAGCGCGTTGTTAACCCTCGGTAACTTTTTGGTATAATGAGCGAATCAGCCGGACGGCAGCAGCGACGACGGGCGCGCGCGACGATTCACGGCAGCGAAACGACCGTTTCGGGCAGTGCGGAACGCACGCGATCGGCAGCCCGGGGGCAGACGGAGGAGGAAGGCGAATGCGCAGCATCAAAGACGACATGTACGACGAGGCGTTCCGCCTCTGGGACATGGTGCCCGCCGGCACGGTGCCGGGATACGGTTCGGCGGGCAGCGTCTACCGGTTCGCGAACGGCTGCGGGCACGGCGAATACTGGGCCTACTTCCACGACAACCTCTTCGCCGTCAACGCCTTCGACATGACGTTCGAGCACGCCGGCGTCATGCGCTACCGCCACGCCGAGCACCTGTCCATCGGATACTACGAAGCCGCCGACCTCATCGTGCAGAGCGGCGGCAGCACGCTGCGCGCCGGGGCCATATCCACCTACCTCGCCGAGGAGGGCGCCGAGTACGTGGCGCTCTACCAGCCAGGATCGGCCACCCGAGCGACCTCCATCACCATCTCGCCCGATTACTACCGCGACTATCTGCAGGCCCGCTTCGGGAACATCCCCGACGTGCGCCGCGCCTTCGCGCTGGTAGACGGGCGCACCGACTTCCCCGAGCTGGTAGCCCTGTTCAAGCAGGTGCGCGCCTACCAGGGCACGGGCATGGCGGCCACCCTGTTCTACGAAGGGGCGGTGGCCGAGGCGCTTGCGCTGGTCATCGAGCGCGCGGCGATCATCGAGGCGGAGCGCGCCGAGGGCAGCGTGTTGACGCTTTCAAAGGAGGACCGTGCAGCCCTCGACGACCTGAGCGCCTACATCAGCGGAAATCTTGCGGGCGCCCTGTCCTGCGAGGAGCTCGCGCGCCGCGCCTGCATGGGGCGGACGAAGCTGAAGGCCGCGTTCAAGGCGGCGTACGGCACCTCGCCCGCGGCGTTCGTCGCGGACGCGCGCATCGAGCGCGCCATCGAGCTGCTCAACTCCACCGACGAGCCCATCGCCCACATCGCGCGCGCCGTGGGCTACCGCAAGCCCGGCGCGTTCGCCGAAGCCTTCCGCCGCCGCACCGGCGTGCCCCCCAGCGCCTACCGCCGCCGCAGCGCCTGAGCGGAGGCGATCGAGGGATCGTCGAGGGTCGCGCCTCGAATGAAACCAGAACGAATGTTTCACGTGAAACATTCGGACGCCCGGATGCCGACCCCTTGCGCAGCTCGGGGAGAACGACGCAAGGCGAGGAGCGCAACGTCCGCGGGTCCTGCGCTGCCGCATACGTTGCGCGTCTGGCGCTTTTTCGGATCCGTGCTTGACGAACCTCCGACACTCGGGTATATGTTATCCAAAGCTAACTTATAGGCGCATCCGACACCCGCGGAGGCGCTGCCCGAGGGAGGCCGCATGGAAGCAATCGAGCAGGAATTATCGCCTTGCGAAGCGTTCGAACGCAAGCTGGTGCACCACTGCACCCCCACGCTCGCGGCGCTCAAACCCGCGAACCTGTTCACCTGCCGCAGCACCCTCTCCCCCACGGCCGTCCAGCACGGACGGCGCCCGACCGCGGCGGCCCTGCGCGACGACCAGCTGTCCGACGCGCTGCGCGCCTGCCGCGCCAAGCTGGCGCCGCACGGCGTGCGCATCGAGGTGCTGGCCCGCCGCACGAGCGGGGCGCTCGTGTACGTGTACCGGCCCCGGCTGCTCACGCGCGCCATCCAGCAGGAGCAGGTGGCCGCGTTCCTGACCGCCGAGGGCTACGACCCCTCGTCGCTGTCGGCCTGCATCGAGAAGCTGCACAAGCGCATCTGCGGCACCGACCTGCAAAGCCAGATGACGGGACGCTGCTCGTTCCCGCACGAGATCGGCTTCTTCCTGGGCTATCCCTACGAGGACGTCATCGGCTTCATCGACAACGAAGGCGAGAACTTCCTGTGCAGCGGATGCTGGAAGGTATACGCGAAAGAGCGCGACGCCCAAACGTGCTTCTGCTGCTACAAAAACTGCACCACCATGTACCAGCAGCTGTTCGACGAGGGCGTTTCCATCGAATGCCTCGCCGCGGTGGACGAGGACTTCCCCGCCGCCGAGGCGTTCCGCGCGGCCGGCTAGCGCGCGAGCGGACGGCACGTGAGACGCGGGACGCGGCTCTGTTGAGCGAGGTGCGCGGCGCGGCTTCGTCGCGCACCTCGCTCAACAGAGAGCGCATGCGACATCCCTCGACACGAAGGAGATACCCTATGAGCAAGGTTGCAATCGTCTACTGGAGCGGCACGGGCAACACCGAGGCCATGGCCGACCTCATCGCGCAAGGCGTGCGCGCGGCCGGCGGCACGGCCGACCTCGTGCATGCCGCGGACTTCACCGCCGAGCGCGTGGAGGACTACGACGCCCTCGCCTTCGGCTGCCCCGCCATGGGCGACGAAGAGCTGGAGGATATGGAGTTCCTCCCGATGTACGACCAGGTAGAGCCCCATTTAGCCGGTCACAAGGTGGTGCTGTTCGGCTCGTACGAGTGGAACGACGGCGAGTGGATGGAGCTGTGGGAGAAGCGCGCCGAAGAAGCCGGCGTCGACGTGGCCGATTCCGTGATCGCCTACGACTACCCCGACGACGAGGCCAGCGCCGAATGCCTGCGCGTCGGAAACCTGCTGGCCGGCTAGCAGACACGCGAACGGCCCGGGACGCGTGCCTGCCGCGCACCCGGGCCGCCTGCGCGTTACGCCCGCGCGGCTTCCCCCTCCTCGATCGCGGCCGTCCGCGCGCGGCCCTTCCCCATCCCGCGGCACGTGCGCACCATGAGGGCGACGGCGATCAGCGCCAGCAAGCCGTCGGTGATCGCGCAGGCCAGCCACACGCCGTGGATGCCGAGACCGCCCAGGTTCGGCACGATCAGCACGAGCGGCACGAACAGCAGCAACGGCCGCGCAAGCGCGAGCAGCGCCGCCAAACCGCCCTTCCCCAACGACTGGAACAGCGTGATGCCCATCACCATGACGCCCATCGCCAGATAGGCGACGAAGAACACGCGGAAGTCGTCAACGCCTTGCGCCACGAGCGCCGGATCGGTGATGAACAGCGACAACGCGGCCTCGGGGAACAGCATGGCGGGTATCCAGAACAGCAGCGCAAGCCCCGTCGCCCCCAGCGAGAACGCCACGGTGCACCTCTCACGCGGTCGTACAGCCCGGCGCCGTAGTTCGTGCCCGCCGCGGGCTGGAAGCCGTTGCTCATGCCCCACAGCGGGATGAACGCGAACGACTGGATGCGCAGCGCCGCGCCGAACAGCACCTGCCACTCCGCGCCGCCCCACTCGGCCGCCGCGCGGTAGATGATCGCCTGCTGGACGAGCGTGAGCACCTGCATGAGCATGGCCGACACGCCCACCTTCGCCACCTCGGCCAGCACCGCGCGCGACGCCGCCACGCGCACGATGCGCGCCGTCTTCTCGCGCTTGACGAACCACCATAGCATCACGCCCGCAGCACAGCCTGCGACAGCACGGTGGCGCACGCGGCTCCTTCCAGGCCCAGCCCCTGATCGCGCAGCGCGAGGCACTGAACACCGGCGCGAGGACCATGTTGAGGATGGCGCCGCCGGCCATGATGCCCATGGCGCGGGCCAGCTCCCCCTCGCCGCGCATGATCATGTTCGAGCTTTGGGCGAAGTTCACGAACAGGCTGCCGAGGAATATGATGCGCAGGTAGCACTCCCCCAGGTCGAGCATGGCGCCTTCCGCGCCCGTGAGCGCGAGCAGCGGGCGGGCGAACGCGACGCCCACCACCGTCACGGCGAGGGACAGCACGAGGTTCATGACGACGAGGTTGCCCATCACCTGGTCGATGCTCTTCTGATCGCGCGCGCCGATGGCCCGCGACAGCACGGAGGCCGAGCCCATGCCGATCATGGCCGCCAGCCCCGAGTTGATGAACGTGAACGGGTATGCGATGGACACCGCACCCATCGCGTCAACGCCGATCAGCTGACCTGCGTAGATCGCGTCGACGAACGTGTACAGGCCGATGACCACCATGCCCACGATAGCCGGCAGGCTCAACGACACCATGAGCCTGCCGGGCGATCGGGTGAGTATGAGCTCGCGTTTGTTTTCTGATGATGCCATATATGCTCCTATCGCTCTATCATGTTATCCTGGTCTAACTTAGAGACGAGCGCGTCCGGGCGCAAGGGCGGGCGCGCAAACGCGTTGGAACGGAAGGAGGGCGCGTTGATTCGCGCAGACGGAAATCGGGACGGCACGGCTGCCGCATGCGCCGACTACGACATCATGCGCGAGGTGTTCCTCCCCTGCCTCGCCGACATGCAGATGGAGGAAACGTGCGCGGCGGACGTGGGCGCGCCCGAACGCGAGGGGCGCATGTTCCGCATGCCGCGCGACGTGGCCTCGGGATACTTCTGGCTGTACGCCGAGCGCGATTTCGCCATCTCGGCGACCGACATGCTGTTCCCCCGCGACTTCCGCGAGCAATGCCGGCATCCGCGCTTCGTCTCGGTGCGCTACTACCTGTCGGGAAGCTGCGTCGAGAGCGTCACGAACCGCACGGTGGAGGCACCTTACCTGGAGGGGCACGTTCTGGACACGCCGCATTGGGACTGCCTGTGCCGGGCCGGCACGCCCATCCGCAACGTCGAGATCATGCTCGCCCCGCCGTTTTACGAGCAGTATTTGCGCGAGGTGTACCGGGATGAGGCCTTCAGCGCCGAGGAGGCGTTCGCCAGCATCGACGGGCTTTCCGACTTCCCCGAGATGGTGGTGCTGCTCAAGCAGGTGGAAGCCTACCGCGGACGCGGCGCGTCGGCGCGGCTGTTCTACCGCAGCAAGGTTGAGGAAGCGGTGGCGCTCGTCGTGGACAAGTCGCGCGCGATGGCCGGCGAGCGCGCCAGCGAACTGGCCAGCGAGGACATGCACGCCATCGAGCGCGTGCGGCGGCGCCTGGAGCAGCAGCTGGCCGCGCCCGTGGACGCCGACGAGCTGGCCCGCATCGCCTGCATGGGCCAGACCAAGCTGCGGCGCACCTTCAAGCAGGCGTGCGGCTGCACCATCGTGGAGTACCGCCAGCGCTTGCGCTGCGCGAAGGCCGCCGAGCTGCTGGCCGCCGGCGACGCGCCCGTGGCGCAGGTTGCCGCAGCCGTCGGCTACCGCCCCGAGCGCCTGGCCGAGCTGTTCGCCCGCACCCACCACACCACCCCCAGCGCCTACCGCGCCGCCATGCGCTAGGCGCTCCGGGGAGGCGCGGGAGGACGTTACCCCAGGAACAGCGACGATACGTGGAACACGACGAACGCGAGCGCGAGCGATGCGCAGAAGTAGAACGCGATCATGAGCGCCGTCCACTTCCCCGAATGCGTCTCGCCGTAGGTAGCCGCCACCGAGGCCATGCATGGCACATTGAAGGTGAACGCGAACATGAACGCGAGCGCCTCGGGCTGCGAGATGGCCGACGCCATCACCTGGCCGATGTCGGCGGCCACCGGCCCCATGCCGCCAACGGCCGTGGTGAGCGTCCCCGTGCCCAGAAACAGCCCCGACAGCACGCCCAACGCCGACTCCTTGATGGCCATCGCGCATAGGTACGCCATGAACGTCTGCCACCCCAGGCCGAAGAAGCTGGTCACCGGCTCGATAGCCTCGCCGATCGCGTACAGGGCCGTGTTCTGCGGGTTGCCGTCCGGGCTGTAGACGAGCAGCCACACCACCGCGGTCACGATGAACACCACGCGCACCGCTCGCTTGAACACGTGCTTCGAGCGGGCGATCGCCGTCGAGAACACGTTCTTCCAGCGCGGTGCATGGTACGGGGGCAGCTCCATGACCAAACCGGCGCGCTCGTCGCCGCTCACGAGGTGCGGCCCGAACAGCTTTCCCACGAGGTACATGAGCAGCAACGAGGTCAGGAAGATGGCCACCACAACGACAGGCGACCACGGCCCGAAGAACGCCACCGCCAGCACCGGCACGACGCCCCAGGTGGAAGCGCAGGGCACCGCCCATGCCATGGCGACGGTCAGCACGCGCTGACCCCATGAGTCGATGACGCGGGTGCCCGACGCGCCGCCGATGGTGCACCCCAGGCACACGACGAACGGCATGATGGACTTGCCTTGCAGGCCGAAGCGCGCCATCGTGGAGTCGAACACGTACGAGATACGGGCCATGTAGCCCACTTCCTCGAGCGCGCCGAACACGAGGTTGATGCCGAACACGAAGCCCACCATCATCGTGGCGAATCGCAGGCTGTCGAACAGGACGCCGCTCACGAAGCTGCCCAGCACAGCGGGCGCTCCCAGGGCGACGAGCCCTGCGGCCGCGTACTCGCCGATGAGCGAGAACAGGCCGCCCACCGCCATGATGGGCATGGCGGGGACGAACGTCGCCAGGAGCCCCACCAGGATGATGCCGATGGCGAGGGGCTTGCCCCAGCGCGATCCCGTGGCGATGCGGTCGAATCTCGAGAGCGTCGAGCGGGTGCGGGAACCCCGAACGGCGCCGTCGAGCACCCCGTCGATCCATGAGAACTTGCACGTCCCTCCACGCTGCACGCCGTGCTCGATCGGCTCGAGCGCGGCCGCCAAGCGCGCTCGATCGCGTTCGTCGAGCGCTTCGTCGACCAGCGCGCGGACCGGAACGTCGCCCTCGAGCAGCTTGCCCGTCAGCCAAGCCGGCGTCAGCGCGCCGACGCTCCGCTCCGGCACGAGGGCGCGCACGTCGTCGTAGACGGCTCCGAACTCGACGCGGCACGCCTCGGCCAGCGCGGTCGCATCAAGCGCATGAGGGTCGGCGATGGCACGATCGAGCGCCTGATAGAACAGGTCGCAGTGCGCGCGATCGGCCGCGACGAACGGCACGACCGGTATCCCGAGCCTGCGCTCCAGCACCTTCGCGTCGATGCGCTTGCCCTGGGCCTCGGCGACGTCCATGAGGTTCAGCACGAGCATGCAGGCGCAATCGACGCCCGCGAAGTCGGCGAGCATGTACAGGCTTCGTTCCAGCTGCGAGGCGTCCGCGAGCACGCATACGACGTCGGCCCTGCCCGAGGCGATGTAGTCGCGCGTGACCACTTCCTCCTCCGAATTCGCCGAGAGGCTGTAGGTGCCGGGAAGATCGCACACCGCGTAATCGACGCCGCCGCGCGAAAAACCGCCCTCCTTCTTCTCCACCGTCTTGCCCGGCCAGTTCCCCACGCGCTGCCGCGAACCGGTCAGCGCGTTGAACAGGGTTGATTTGCCCGAGTTGGGCTGACCGAGCAAGGCGACGGAGCAGGTGGGCGCCCCGGAGACCACCGCTGCGCCCGATGGCGCGGACACCGCGGCGTCCAGCTCTTCGAGCACCGCCTCCCGCGCGCTCACGAGCGCACCTGCACGTCGATGCGGGCGCAGTCTTCGGCATCGACGGCTATCACGCTGTCGCGCCCGTACACCAGCACCGGTCGCTTGCGCACGTTCTGCAGCACCTGCACTTCGCAGCCCACGGTCAGCCCGATGGACGTGACGCGTCCGACGAACCGCGCATCCCCTTCCACTCCGGATATCACAGCCACGTCTCCCGTGGCCGCATCGCTCAATTGCTCATGATTTCTCCTTGTCGTACCTAGAGGTCGCGCGACAAGGGTAAGGGTTTGCGATCGCTCCACTCAACTCCATGCGTCTTCTTCTGCTCCAAACGCAAACGAGTTAGCCATTTCTAACTACCGGCGGGATACAATAGGAACGAAGGACCGACCGACAGACCTGCTATTTGAAGTCAAGAACTAAACCAAAGCTTTTAGATAGGATGTTGATAATAGAATATGGAATAGAAAGGCACGTGGATTTGCTGCTTCGAGGCATCAGGATATAAACCGCCCTGG
>ENA-OQCU01000290-OQCU01000290.1-human-gut-metagenome-genome-assembly--contig:-NODE-290-length-25282-cov-4.895846_pt1 | contig 25282 bp, 19 predicted proteins | sample MGYA00242504_ERZ504590 | MGnify/ENA primary metagenome ERZ504590 (study PRJEB26092, sample SAMD00036318) | human gut metagenome | host: Homo sapiens | study: EMG produced TPA metagenomics assembly of... | reverse complement strand
CGAAAAAGAAAAACTCTGCGGAAAAAAAGAAACCGCGGAGTTTTTTTTCTGCCCTGCGGTAAACGATAGACAGAAAATAGCAAAAAGACAAAGAAGAAGCCGGAAATTTGTTGAAAAATATGGTATGTAAACGGTTGACATATAATTCACACAACGGTATACTGCAAGAGAAGAAACGTAACACAGAATTACCGTTACCGGAATGATGTGACAAAATAAAGAATAAGATAAAGGAGAATAAACAACATGACAGTGGAATATCAGAGAAGACTCGAAAAACACTACGACGAGCTGAAAATGGCTCTACTGTGAGCTGTATCCAAACGGCCAGGGACGCTTTGAGGAACTCTGTGCAGCCATGGAGCAGTGGTACAAAGAGCGGAATAAAAAATGGAAAGCGCTGGATCGGAAAAGAGAAAAACAGAAAGACTGGTACAAGAGCCAGAAAATGCTCGGTATGATGCTGTACATCGACGCATTCGCAGATAACATCAGCGGCCTTGAGAAAAACTGGATTATTTAAAAGAGTGCAACGTCAACTACCTGCATCTGATGCCGTTCCTTGCAACGCCGAAGGGAAAAAGCGACGGCGGCTATGCGGTTGCCGATTACCGCACGGTACAGCCGTCCCTTGGAACGATGGAAGATCTGGCTGCCCTCTCTGAAAAATGCCATGACCAGGGCATGAGCCTTTGTATGGATTTCGTTATGAACCACACTTCCGAGGATCATGAATGGGCAAAACGTGCACTTGCCGGTGAAAAAGAGTACCAGGACCGTTACTTTTTCTTCGACAACTACGATATTCCGTCCGAATATGAAAAGACCTGTCCGCAGGTATTCCCGACAACGGCACCGGGCAACTTTACCTGGAGAGAGGACTGCCATAAATTTGTCATGACGACGTTCTATCCATACCAGTGGGATCTGAACTATGCGAACCCGGTTGTCTTTAACGAGATGGTAAACAATATGCTCTATCTCGTCAACCAGGGAATCGATATCGTCCGCATTGATGCCGTTCCATACATCTGGAAACAGCTCGGCACCACCTGCCGTAACCTGCCGCAGGTACATACCATTGTCCGCATGATGCGTATGATCACCGAGATCGTCTGCCCGGGCGTTCTGCTGCTCGGCGAGGTTGTCATGGAGCCGGAAAAGGTTGTTCCGTACTTCGGAACACTCGAGAAACCGGAATGCCATATGCTGTACAACGTAACGACGATGGCATCCACCTGGCACACCATTGCAACGGCAGATACCCGCCTGCTGAAACATCAGATGGATATTGTGACGAGACTGCCGAAGGACTATGTCTTCCTGAACTATCTGAGATGCCACGATGATATCGGCTGGGGCCTCGATTACGAATGGCTGAAACAGTTCGGCATCGCCGAGGCACCGCATAAGAAATATCTGAATGACTATTTCCGCGGTTATGTGGAGGGAAGCGACGCAAGAGGAGAGCTCTATAACGACGATCCGGTGCTGCAGGATGCGCGTCTCTGCGGAACAACCGCTTCCCTGTGTGGACTTGAGGCGGCAGGCTTTGAGCAGAATGAGGCGAAGACCGAACAGGCGATCCAGAGAATTGAGATGCTGAACGCATACCTTTTCATCCAGTCTGGTATTCCGGTTATCTACAGCGGCGATGAGATCGGCCAGGTCAACGATTATTCCTACAAAGAGAGTGAAGATTCTGACCGCGCAGCCGACAGCCGTTATCTGCACCGCGGCCACTTCCGCTGGGATCTGGAGCCCCAGAAGGAGAAAAAAGGAACGGTTCAGAATCAGATTTTTGCTTCGATGAAAAAGATGGAGGAGCTGAAATTCAAATACCGTCCGTTTGAGGGTGAGGCGGATGTCTGGACCGAGGAAACGTATGATACGGCGCTTCTCTGTGTCTGCAGAAAATCCGGCAATGAGATGGTAACGGGTCTCTTTAACTTCAGCAATGAAGACCGCACGGCCTGGATCGATATGGGTGAGTTCACCTGGAAGGATCTGTTTACCGGCGAGAAACGTGTTCTGCGCGGCGTTCCGGTTCCGGCACGCGGTTACGCATGGTATTACCGGAAATGGAATTAAATCCCTTGCGAAGGAAAGAAAAGTATGATATGCTTTGTAGGCTATCCTGAAGTACGATATATGTGCAAGAATGGGATAGATTCACGAAAACAAAGAAAAGGCGGTTTTGCCAGATGATAAAAACAATCCGCGGTTTTATGAAGCGCCTGAATGAGGACCATGTCGGTGCTTATGCAGCGCAGAGTGCGTATTTCATTCTTCTTTCCTTTATTCCGTTTGTTCTTCTGGTTGTTACGCTTGTAAAATATACGCCGCTGACGCGCGACGATGTTTACAGCGTTCTGATCAATATGCTGCCCACGGAGTTTCAGAGCTACGTGGGCGGTATTGTAAATGAGATCTTTTATCAGTCCGTTGCTTATATGCCGATTACGATCATCACAACGCTGTGGTCGGCGGGAAAGGGCATTGCGGCGCTGACAAATGGGCTGAACAGCATTTATCACGTAACAGAGACACGTAATTACATCATCAACCGGCTGCGGGGCATGGCATATACCTTGATATTTGTCGTTGCATTCCTCACCAGTCTGGTGCTTCTGGTCTTCGGAACCCGCATTCAGAATAAGCTGACGGAACATCTGCCGATGGTGGCGCGTGTGACATCCTCTATCATGGGAATGCGTACCCTGATCACGACAGGCGTGCTGGCTCTTCTGTTTCTTGTACTGTATAAATGTATTCCAAACCGGAAGGCGAGCTTTAAGAGCCAGTGCCCGGGCGCACTGATCTCATCCCTTGCCTGGTCTATTTTTTCCCTTGCATTTTCCATGTACCTCGACATCGCGCTTGCGGCGTCCAATATGTACGGCAGTCTGACGATGATCGTGTTTATCATGATCTGGATGTATTTCTGCATGTGGATCCTTCTGATCGGCGCGGAGATCAACGCGTATTTTGAGGATAAACTGCGGAAACTGCAGAACGCGGCGATCGAGCATTTTATGGAAAATAAAGAGACGAATAAAGAAGCGGGAAAATAATGGCTTGACATCCGGGGGTCAAGACGGTACAATAAATATTGTTTATGAAAGTTTTATAAATAATCTAACAGGAAAAATGCTGTGAAGATGTTCAGAGAAATATTTTTTCCGCCAGAGAGAGGGAGTCATCGGCTGCAAGCTCCTTCAGGTTCAGGAATATTTCAAATTTCGCATTGGAGCAGATGTCCGGAACGTATAGCAGGATACTGGAAATGCAAGTAGGGACAGACGTTTGGTGTACGTTACAGCACCGGTTATGAGTGTCTGCAGGAAGTATCTGCAGAAATCAGGGTGGTACCGCGAAATTTCAGATCTCGTCCCTTTGTGGGGCGGGGTCTTTTTTTGTGAGCAACGAGCCAGACAGCCATGCTTGCATGGATATTTGGCGACTGCCACGAAAATCAGATGCTCCGCTGTTTGCAGCGGGGTATCTGACTGTTTTTCACATTTACCATCAAACAAGCAAGAAAAAGAAAGTAGGAGAGTCAAATGCAGGAAAAAGTGTATTAACCGGCCATCTGTCTGAATTAAAACAGAAGATTGAAAATGGACTGGAAGAGCTGAAAAGCTCCAAAGAACTGTATGAATTTAAGAGCGAGTATCTGGAAGGAAAGAAAAGTAAGATCAGCGGGCTGATGAAAGAAATGAAAAACATTGCCCCGGAAGAGCGCGCAAACTACGGTAAATCCGTCAATGAGTTAAAAGAGTGGGCGCTTGGCCGCTTCCAGAAAGTGGAAGAGGAGATGAAAGAGCGCGAGCTGCAGAAGAAATATGAGTCCGAGAAAATCGACCTGACCCTTCCGGCAGAAGAGACAGCGATCGGAAACCTTCATCCGGTTACCTTGATCCGCAAACAGCTCATCGACATCTTTGCAGGCATGGGCTTTGAGGTATACGAGGGAAGAGAAATCGAGACCGATTACTACAACTTTACTGCACTGAATACACCACAGGATCACCCGGCAAGAGATATGCAGGATACCTTCTATCTCTCCCCGGAATTCCTGCTTCGTACCCAGACATCGGCAGGCCAGATTCATGTCATGGAAAACAAAAAGCCGCCGATCAAGATCCTTTCCCCGGGACGTGTTTTTCGGTCTGATGACGACGCAACCCATTCTCCGATGTTCCATCAGATGGAGGGACTCGTTGTCGACAAAACATCACCCTCTGCGACCTGAAAGGAATGCTCGACGTACTCGTACAGAAGATCTACGGCGAGGGAACGACAACACGTCTTCGTCCATCTTACTTCCCGTTCACGGAGCCGTCCGTTGAGGTAGACTGCAGCTGCTTCGCCTGCGGCGGAAAAGGATGCAGCCTCTGCAAGGGAACCGGCTGGATCGAGGTCCTTGGAGCAGGTATCGTAAACAAACGCGTGCTGGAGAACTGCGGCATTGATTCAGAAGAGTACAGCGGCTTCGCTTTTGGCATCGGCCTGGAGCGTATCGCCATGCTGAAATACGGAATCAACAACATCAAACTGTTATTCGGTTCCGATCTGCGGGTTTTAAATCAGATTAACGAGAAATAAAGACGAAACAGTTTGAATTTGGAGGTTTAATATGTTAGTACCGTTAAGTTGGCTGAAAGAATATGTAGATATCGATGTTACCCCGGAAGAACTGGAGAAAAAACTGTTCGACGGCGGTTTTGAAGTAGAAGAGCGTTATCAGGTGGGAAAAGACATCAGCAACGTTGTTGTCGGTCTGGTGGAGGGCTGCGAGCCGATCCCGGAGACCCATCTTCATGTGTGCCAGGTAAATGCAGGAGAACACGGCACCATGCAGATCTGCTGCGGCGCAGACAACGTGCACACCGGCGGAAAATTCCCGGTTGCCCTTCCTGGCGCTTCTGTTTATGCAACAGCAAAAGATCATAAGACCATCGAGGGTGTTATGACCATCAAAAAAGGAAAATTAAGAGGATATGAGTCCTGCGGAATGCTCTGCTCCGGCGTGGAGCTCGGCCTTACCGAGGATCTGTACCCGGGCGCAGGCTACAACGGACTGCTTGTTCTGCCGGAAGATGCCGAGCTTGGCGCAGATGTCAAAGAGCTGACAGGTCTTGACGACTGGATCTTTGATATCTCCCTGACTGCAAACAGACCGGACTGCCAGAGTATCCTCGGTATCGCAAGAGAAGTATCGGCGATGCTGGAAAAACCTTTAAAAATGCCGGCAACCGATTACACCGAGACGGATGTGGAAAAAGAAGGCTTCTCTGTCCGCGTGGAAGCTCCGGAACTCTGCCCGCGTTACAGCGCTCATTACGTATATGACGTAAAAATCGGAGAGTCCCCGGCATGGATGAAACGCCGTCTGGCACTCGTCGGCATGTCCGCGATCTCCAACGTGGTTGATATCACAAACTACGTCTTAAAAGAGATCGGCCAGCCGATGCATGCTTTTGACTGCTCTTATCTGGAAGGCAATGAAATCTGTGTCAGAAGAGCAAAAGAAAATGAAAAGATTGTGACCCTCGATGAGCAGGAATACACAATGAATGAGAACAACCTCGTGATCTGCGACGGCGTAAAACCGGTTGCACTTGCCGGTGTCATGGGAGGCTTAAACTCCGAGATCCGCGACACGACAGAGGCTGTTATGTTTGAGTCCGCAAAATTCGCACGCGACAACGTCAGAAAGACAGCCCGTGCGCTTGGAAAAGCGACGGATGCCAGTGCAAGATATGAGAAAGGCGTGGACGAGTATTCAACCGTACTTGGTATGAAACGTGCGCTGCATCTGATGGAAGAGCTTGGCTGCGGTAAAGTTTCCCGTACCCATTTCGATGTGAACACCGGAAACTCCATCGATCCGACTCCGATGACCGTCAGTGTCAGCAAAGTAAACGGCGTACTCGGTATCGAAGTTCCGGAAGCAGAGATTCTCCGCATTATGAAAAACCTGAACTTTGCACCGGAAATCAACGGCGATGAGCTGACCATCCAGGTTCCGGCTTACCGTGAGGATATGCTGCCGGAGGGAGAGAACGATGTCGAGCGCTATCCGGACGTGGCAGAGGAAGTCATCCGTATGTACGGCTACGATCACGTAACCGATACCTTCCTTTCCGCTGCACAGGTAACGATGGGCGGCTACAATGAAGAGCAGAAAGGCGAGCTGGCACTGAAGAATACCTTATGCACCATGGGTATCTACGAGTGCATGCATTACTCCTTCTTCTCCCCTGCAGATCTGGATCTCTTGAAACTGCCGGCAGATGCAAAAGAGAGAAATGCCATCGAGATCATCAACCCGATCAACCAGGATCTGTCCCTGATGCGTACCACACTGGCAGCTTCCATGCTGAATGCCATTTCCAGAAATGAGAAACAGGGCACCCTTGAAGGAAGACTGTTCGAGGTAGCAAGCATCTACATTCCGGAGTCCCTGCCGCTGACATCCTACCCGGATGAGAGAAAAGTTCTCTGCGTCGGAACCTTCGGAAACAACGAGAGCTTCTTCACTATGAAGGGCATCGCCAACACCATCGCCGAGAGCATGGACATTGAGTTCACCTACGAGCCGGTTCAGAAATCCTTCCTGCATCCGTATCAGGCAGTGAAAGTACTCTGCGAGGGTACAGAAATCGGATACTTCGGAAAAGCAGCATACGATATCCAGAACGAGCTGAGCATGCGTACTTCCTCTTACATCATGGAGCTTGACTTAAAAGAGCTCTCCAGATGGTACGGCAAAAAACGCACCTTCCAGCCGATCTCCAAATTCCAGGAGGAGAAACGTGACCTGGCATTTGTCATGGACAAAAACATCAGCTGCGGCGATGTAGAGAACTGTATCCGCGAGGCAAACAAATACGTAAAAGAGATCCGTCTGTTCGATGTTTACGAGGGCGGCCAGATTCCGGAAGGCAAGAAGAGCATGGCGTTCACCGTCACCTTTGCACCGAAGGAAGAAGCATTTGACTTCGAAAAAGTACAGAAATTTGTCGAGAAGATCTGCAAGAAACTGCAGAATGAGTTCAACATCGAACTGAGAGGCTGATTTTTATGAAACTTTATATCATACGCCACGGTGAAACTGCGTGGAACGTAGAAGGCAGACTGCAGGGCCAGACGGACACCGAGCTGAATGAGAATGGTGTCCGTCTGGCGAAAGTGACGGCGGAAGGACTGAAAAATATCCCGTTTGACCTTGGAATTTCCAGTCCACTGCGCCGCGCAAAGCACACGGCAGAGCTCGTCCTTGCGGGCAGAAATGTGCCGCTTACGACCGACGACCGCCTGATGGAGCTTTCCTTTGGCTCCTGGGAAGGGCTTGGATGCCGGGCAAACAATTTTGAGATTCCGTCTGAACACTTCGACGATTTTTACAGAGATCCGTTCCACTTCTGCCCGGCGGGAGACGGAGAGACGATCCAGGAGGTCTGCGACCGGGCAGAAGCGTTCTATCATGAGCTGACTGCAAAACCGGAGCTCCAGGACAAGACGATCCTGATCGCCACCCACGGCTGCTGCATGCGTGCGCTGCTACGCAATGTCTATGAAGACAAGAACGACTTCTGGCACGGCGGCGTGCCGTACAACTGTGCGGTCAGCATCATCGAAGTACAGAACGGTGTTTCCACGCTGCTTGCGGATAATAAAATCTATTATGATCCGTCGGACTGCGTAAACTTTTATAAAGAAGTAAAATAAAAAATGATATTCAGAGGCAGACATAAAAGGAAAGTATTTCCCTTTGTGCCTGCCTCTTTAAATCGCGTTTGCCGTCTGATAGAAAGTGTGATACTATAGAAATAACGGATTTTAACACCAGTAGACAAGAAGTCCCCCGTTTCTGAAGCGGTGGGATGAATTGCTAAAAGAAACATAACGGCAGTGGCGGGCGGAGAGAAATCGGTATTCTCCACTGACATGAGGCAAGTCACAGTCGAACTATTTTCGACATGTCAGACTCCGTGAAATACCGACTATGAGTTGAAACAATGAAAGCGAAAAAGGAGGAACACAAGTATGTCCATGGTAACACTGGGAAGTACAGGAATCTGTGTAAACAAGAACGGCTTCGGCGCGCTGCCGGTACAGCGTGTCACGAAAGAAGACGCTGTTTATCTGCTGCGCAAAGCGTATGACGGAGGCATCCGCTTTTTTGATACCGCGCGTGCATACAGCGACAGCGAGGAAAAATTAGGCGCAGCGTTTGAGGGAATGCGTGAGAAGGTCTTTATCTCTACGAAGACGATGGCAAAGGATGTGGAGGGCTTCTGGAAGGATCTGGAGACAAGCCTTTCCCTTTTGAAGACGGATTACATCGATATCTATCAGTTCCACAATCCGTCCTTCTGTCCTAAGCCGGGAGATGGAACCGGCCTGTATGAGGCGATGCTGGAAGCAAAAGCACAGGGAAAAATCCGCCACATCGGTATCACGAACCACCGCATGAGCGTGGCAGAGGAGATCATCGAGTCCGGTCTTTACGAGACGCTGCAGTTCCCGTTCTGCTATCTGGCAACGGACCGTGAGAAAGCACTGGTACAGGGATGCAAAGAGAAAAATATCGGCTTTATCGCAATGAAAGCGCTCTCGGGCGGGCTGATCACAAACTCCGCGGCTGCATATGCTTTTGAAGACCAGTACGACAACGTGCTTCCGATCTGGGGCGTCCAGAGAGAAAAAGAGCTGGACGAGTTCTTAAGCTACATTGCCTGTCCGCCTGCCATGACGGATGAAATCAAGACGATCATCGAGAAAGACCAGAAAGAGCTCTCCGGCAACTTCTGCCGCGGCTGCGGTTACTGTATGCCATGTCCGGCAGGCATTGAGATTAACACCTGCGCGCGCATGAGCCTGCTTCTGCGCCGTTCCCCGTCCGCCAACCAGCTCACCGAGCGCGGCCAGGCGATGATGAAGAAAATCGAAGGTTGTCTCCACTGCGGCGCCTGCATGAAGAAATGTCCCTACGGTCTGAATACGCCGAAGCTTCTCGAAGAGAACTACGAAGATTATAAAAATGTACTGGCAGGAAAAACACTGGTATGAGTAATCTGATCTTCAGTCTGAACGCGACGATGCCGATCTTCCTGACAATGATTTTGGGACTTTTCTTTCGAAAGGTTGGTATTCTGGACGAATCGTTCACAAGCAAAATGAACAAATTTGTGTTTAAAATCGCACTCCCGGTGCTGCTGTTCCAGGACCTGTCGGATTCTGATTTCTCCGCCGTGTGGGATATCAAATTCGTTCTGTTCTGCTTCTTTGCAACACTGCTCTCAATTCTTGCGGTATGGGGACTTTCCCATCTCTTAAAAGAGAGAAGTGCAAGAGGCGAATTTATCCAGGCGGCGTACCGGAGCAGTGCGGCGATCCTTGGTATTGCCTTTATCCAGAATATCTACGGAAATTCCGGCATGGCGCCGCTGATGATCATCAGCAGTGTGCCGCTGTATAATATCATGGCGGTTGTCGTTCTTGCAGTATTCCGTCCGGAACGGGAGGAGATCACGGCAGATTTTGTGAAAAAGACGGCGAAAAATATCGTGACAAACCCGATTATCCTCGGGATCGCTGCAGGACTTCTCTGGTCGGTGCTTCGCATTCCAAAGCCGGTGATTCTGCAGAAAACGGTGCAGAATATTGCGGTACTTGCAACGCCGCTCGGCCTGATTGCGATGGGTGCGTCGTTTGAGGCAAAGAGCGCGGCAAAGAATATCCGGCCGTCGATTGCTGCAGCTGCGATTAAGCTGGTCGGCCTTGCAGCCGTCTTTCTGCCGATCGCCGTGATACTTGGCTTCCGTCAGGAAAAATTGGTGGCAATCCTTGTGATGCTGGGTTCCGCAACGACGGTGAGCAGTTTTATCATGGCGAAAAATATGGGTCATGAGGGAAGTCTGACGGCAAACACCGTTATGCTCACAACGTGCGGCAGTGCCTTTACGCTGACGTTCTGGCTGTATCTGATGAAAACGCTGGCGTTTATCTAACCGGATTGTGAATATCCGCTTTGATTTTCAGTACACCAAAAGCGTGTCCGGGATTTTGTACGGGCACGCTTTTATCAATCATAAAAATCAGAAAAAGAGGGAAAAGAATGGACTTCAAAAAATGCGGTCAAAGCATTACAGATTGGAAAAAAGGAAGGAAAAAAATTCCGCCTTTCTACGGAATTTGGGAAAAATCCGGAAGAAGAGCTCCCGTTTCCGGAATATCCGCGTCCGCAGATGCGCCGGGAAAACTGGACAAATCTGAACGGATGGTGGGAGTATGCGTTTACGGAAACGCAGAAAATGCCAAAACAGCGGGACGGAAAAATTCTCGTTCCATTTTCCCCGGAGTGCGATGCGTCCGGCGTGAAGCGGCAGCTGCTTCCAAAAGAATATCTGTGGTACTTCCGCACGATTCAGCTTCCCAAAATTCCTGCCGGAAAACGGCTGCTGCTGCAGTTCGGCGCCGTGGATCAGGATGCGGTAATTTACTGCAACGGAAAGCGTGCCGGAGGCCATCTCGGCGGGTATCTTTCTTTTTCAGTGGATCTTACGCCGTATCTCAAAACGGGAGAGAACGAGCTTGCCGTCAAGGTGCGCGATGAGACGGACACGGACTGGAAGGGCCGCGGAAAGCAGAGTCTTACCCCGAGCGGCATGTTTTACACCGCGCAGAGCGGCATCTGGCAGAGCGTCTGGATGGAATGGGTGCCGGAGACGTATCTGGAACGCATCGTGATCACGCCGGAATATGATACGGCGAGCGTAAAAGTACGGGTTTTCCTCAACGGACCGGATGCGGGACTGACGAAAAAAATTACGGTGCGGGAGAGCGAAGCGCCGGATGCGAAGGTGATCTGCGTCCGGGAGACGAGAGAAAACGAGGCGGAGCTGATTCTCGGTAATTTTGCAGGCTGGAGCCCGGAACATCCGCATCTCTATGGGGTTTCCATTGAAGCGGGAGAAGACCGCATCGAGAGTTATTTCGGCATGCGCAAATTCGGCATTGGAAAAGATGAGAAAGGAATCACGCGTCTTCTCTTAAACGGAAAGCCGTATTTCCAGAACGGTGTCCTCGACCAGGGTTATTGGCCGGAAAGCCTCTACACGCCGCCGTCCGATGAGGCGATGGTTTATGACATTAAGACGGCCAAACGCCTCGGTTTCAATATGATCCGGAAACACCTGAAAGTTGAGTGCGCAAGATGGTATTCCCACTGCGACCATATCGGTATGCTGGTGTGGCAGGATATGATCAACGGCGGCGGCCGGTCGATCCAGACGTTCCTTTTGTACCTTCCGACCGTACTGCCGTTTGTGACAACGGAATTCAGGGATAACTGTTATCCGCTCTTTTCGCGGACCTCAAAAACGGGAAGAGAGTGGTGGAAGCGGGAGTGCCGCGAGACGGTTCATCAGCTTTACAATGCACCGTGCGTGTCGCTCTGGGTTCTGTTCAACGAGGGATGGGGACAGTTTGATGCCAGGGAGATGACAGAAATGGTGCGCGCTCTCGATCCGACGCGGCAGATCGACCACGCGAGCGGCTGGTACGATCAGGGAGCGGGGGACATCAAGAGCCTTCACAATTACTTTCGTCCGTTAAAAGTAAAACCGGAGGAGCGCGCGTTTGCTTTTTCTGAATACGGCGGCTATACGTATCCGGTACAGGAGCATCTCTACTCCGAAAAATCGTTCGGCTACCGCACATACCAGAACCAGGCACAGTACCAGAAAGCGATGGATGCACTGGCAGAAAAGATAAGAGAACTCACAGAACAGGGACTTGCCGCAGCAGTCTACACACAGCTTACCGATGTCGAGGAGGAGTCGAACGGCATCCTTACGTATGACCGGAAGGTGCGCAAATGGGAACCACAGGAGGCAAAAGATTTTTGCCCAAAAGAATAATTTGGTAAAATTTTTGTTGACAAAGCGAGGATAAGTTGCTAATATATTGGATAAGGCGTTGGAAGTTGTAAGAAATTGCTGAAAATCCGCGGCGCCTGCGGATGGAGGAAAGTTGGTGTTTATGGAACAGAAAAGAACATTATCCCTGCTGGTGGATAATACGCCGGGACTTTTAAGCAGAGTAGCTGGTCTTTTCAGCCGACGCGGATACAATATCGAGACGATCACCGCCGGTGTGACAGCAGACCCGCGATACACAAGAATGACTGTTGTTCTGTACTGCAGTGATGAAATGATTCTGGAGCAGATCAAAAAACAGCTGGCAAAACTTGTCGATGTGCGGGATATCAAAGAGCTGAAGCCGGACGAGAGTGTCAGACGAGAGCTGATGCTGGTCAAAATCCGTGTGAATGAAAATGAACGCCGCAATGTCATCGCCATCTCCGATGTCTTCCGTGGAAGAATCGTGGATGTGGGACAGGAAAGCCTGATTGTAGAGCTGACCGGAAACCAGTCAAAGCTCGAAGGGTTCCTGAATCTGGTACAGGGATACGAAATCCTGGAACTGGCCAGAACAGGAGTGACAGGACTCTCCAGAGGAGTCCACGATGTGCGTTACCTCGATTAACGCAGATCACATTACATACGTTTGCTGGAGGAATGAAATTTTTGTATAGAAAAGTTCATTTCCCTGACAAACAGCAAAAGGCAGAAATGCTTTTCGCTGTATAAATTGACCGACCTGCCGCCGGTCAAGACATTCTATATATATGGAGGAAAATAAAATGGCAGCAAGACTTTTTTATCAGGAAGATTGTAATCTCTCTTTACTGGAAGGCAAAAAAATCGCAATTATCGGCTACGGAAGCCAGGGACATGCTCATGCACTGAACCTGAAAGATTCCGGCTGTGATGTTATTATTGGACTTTATGAAGGCAGCAAATCCTGGGCAAAAGCAGAGGCACAGGGATTCAAAGTATATACCGCTGCTGAGGCTGCAAAACAGGCTGATATCATCATGATCCTGATCAACGATGAGAAACAGGCTGCAATGTACAAAAAAGATATCGAGCCAAACCTGGAAGAGGGCAACATGCTGATGTTCGCTCATGGTTTCGCTATCCACTTCGGACAGATCGTACCTCCGAAGAACGTAGATGTAGCTATGATCGCTCCGAAAGCACCTGGCCACACAGTAAGAAGCGAGTATCAGGCTGGCAAAGGAACTCCTTGCCTGGTTGCTGTTGAGCAGGATTACACCGGAAAAGCTCTGGACAGAGCACTGGCTTACGGTCTTGGAATCGGCGGAGCAAGAGCTGGTCTTCTGGAGACAACCTTCAGAACTGAGACCGAAACAGACCTGTTCGGTGAGCAGGCAGTTCTCTGCGGCGGTGTATGCGCCCTGATGCAGGCTGGATTTGAGACTCTGTGCGAAGCCGGATACGACCCGAGAAATGCATATTTTGAGTGTATCCATGAGATGAAACTGATCGTAGATCTGATCTACCAGTCCGGATTCGCAGGAATGAGATACTCTATCTCCAATACAGCAGAGTATGGCGATTACATCACCGGACCGAAGCTGATTACAGAAGAGACGAAGAAGACCATGAAGAAAATCCTCTCCGATATTCAGGATGGTACTTTTGCAAAAGATTTCCTTCTGGATATGTCCCCAGCAGGCGGACAGGCTCACTTCCGTGCTATGAGAAGAAAAGCTGCAGAGCATCCGTCAGAGAAAGTCGGAGAAGAAATCAGAAAACTGTACAGCTGGAGCAACGAGGACAAACTGATCAACAACTAATCGGTTTGCTGTCAAATGATCCATATCGGGAGGCTGCCTTTGTGGGCAGTCTCCTTTTTGCTCTATCATGAAAAAAACACTTCCGCGCCATGCATATCCCCCAATATGATACGGCGCGGAAGTGTTTTTCTTTTGCATATTTGTTTTTTATGCCTCCTGACGACAGGCAGGAAAAGCGCGATAGTACTTGATATAAGAACTTAAAATATCAAAAAATTCGGAATTGGTCGGTTTTGTCAGAACCGGATGCACAGAAAGCGAAAAGAGCAGATCACGGTTTCCGCGGGTCCAGCAGACGGAAATAGCGGTGCGGATGTCTCGTTCGACGCAGGAGGACGATACCTGAAACGTTTGCGCGATCTTTGGGTACAGCGTTTTGCTGACCCGAAGGAGATAATCTTCGTCTTCCATGCATAAAGCGATACCATAGGCGAGATAGCGAAATCCGCGGTATTTTGCACCAATTCCTAAAGAGTGTAGTAGAAAGTAAATTTCAGTTTCCATTACGATGTCTCCTTTTATTCAGTTTTTACATAGTCTTTGCAGACGGGCATGCCAGAGGTGAAAGTTTGTATGGCATACGATTTTCCCCTTTCACTTATGATACGTGGAAAACGTCGAAAAATTACATATTTAGAAAGAAAAAGTGACGATACGGTAAAACAGAGGAAAACATGACACAAAATAAAGAAGTGAATGTAATGAAATGGACAAGGGAAAAATAGCATTGATTTTTCAGAAGTTCGCTGGTATAATAAAAGTGTGATTACGGGGTATGGCGTAGCTTGGTAGCGCGTACGGCTGGGGGCCGTGAGGTCGCAGGTTCAAATCCTGTTGCCCCGATCGGTAAGAGTGTCGTTTTACGGCACTTTTTTTCTTACGGACAAAGACGTGTGCGAGAGAAAAATGAATTGCGCAGAAAAAACAGGGAGGAAGTTATGGGGAAAGTAACGATACAGAGTATGGCAAAGGAGCTGGGACTGTCCCGGAATACGGTTGCCATGGCATTAAAGGATGATCCGAAGGTGGCTCCGGTGACACGGGAGAGAGTTCTTCGGATGGCGAAAAGGAATGGGTATCTGGGCGAAAATGTATACGTGGAAGAGGTTCGGGCACCACAGGAGAAGCATTACAATATTATGGTTCTGCGTACGCGGGATGCCGCTGTTTATTGGGACCGCGTCGTGAGCGGCATCTCTGAGGAGGCGAGCCTCAACAACTGTCAGACGCGCGTTGCGGTCGTGACGGAGCGTGAGGAAGAGAACGGTATTCTGCCGCTCGGACTGGATGAAAATATCGATGCAATCTTCTGCATTAAGATGCTGCCGCCGGAATATATGCAGAAACTGGTAAATCTGGGGTATCGCATTTTTCAGCTTGACCATTACTGCGGTATCGAACAGCGGCCGATGGGCGATATCGTGCGTGTGGACGGTGTGCAGCCGGTGAGTCTTCTGACGTCCCATCTGATCGAGCAGGGCATGATGCGGATCGGTTTCCTAAGTGAGCACAGCAGCACGTATGAGTCGATGCATGACCGGTATGTCGGTTTCCTTGCAGCGATGGAACAGGCGGGCATTCCGCTCGAGGAGGAGCTTGTGCGCCCCAATATGGAGAGCGATCATTTTTATTACCCGGAAAATTTTGACAAGATTGTGGCGAGCTATGATACCCTGCCGGAAGCGATTGTCTGCGGCAACGATATGATCGCCAAAAGATTGACAGAGTCCTTCCGGAAAATCGGTGTGCGCGTGCCGGAAGATGTGGCGCTGACCGGGTTTGATGATGACGAGGACCGGATGCTGTATCCGTTTTTCTCGACCGTTCACGTTGATACAAAGTGGCTTGGCCGCCGTATGGTACATGAATTTTTATGGCGGGAGGAGCACCCGGAAGCGCCGAAAGAGAGGATTCTCGTATCGGGTGAGGTTGTGGTACGCCGTTCCTCGTGCAAGCGCTAGGGATAGAAAGAAATAGAAAAAACAGGAAAAAATGAAAAAAGAAAGAGAGCCGGAAACGCCCCGGCGGACGAGAAGAAAAACCGTCTGCCGGGGCGTTTCCAGGCTCCCTTTTTGCGATGATTCAAATTCGTGCATAAATGCCATGTAGAAAACACTAATTAATAATGCAAAATAGTGCAATTAAGGAAAGCTAAACTGAACAAAAATGACAAAAACGCAAGAAATGCACAAAAAATCTTGACTTTAGTCCGAAAACATTGTTTAATATGATTAACGGATGGCGAAAAAATGCAATATTCAAAAGTAACAAAACGCACGAATAAAAACCTCGTTAATATCACATATTAAAAATTAATAGTGCAAAATAATGCATTGTATCGCCGGAAGGAAAGGAGAGAGCGAAATGGCACAAGTAAAGACAGTTTCAGGCAAAAAGAAACCTGGAAAGAAAGATGTGCGAGAACCGCACGCGAAGTTGTAAAAAGACGCTGGTTATTTTTCCTGTTGATTCCGGGAATCATTTTCTTCGCGGTTTTCAAGTATATCCCGATGTACGGCTTGAAAATTGCATTTCAGGATTACAACCAGTACGATCCGTCCAAAAGCCAGTGGGTCGGATTTCAGCAGTTTATGGATCTGTTTTCTAAAAACTCATTCTTACCGGTTCTACGGAACACGATTGTCATCAGTCTTTTAAAACTGATCCTGGGATTCCCGATTCCGGTTATCCTGGCACTGATGATGAATGAGATGAAAAATATGGCATTTAAGAAAGTTTCTCAGACACTGCTTTATCTGCCGCACTTTATCTCCTGGGTTATCCTCTCCGGTATCATCATGACATTACTTGATCCGGATAACGGTATGATCACCAACCTGATCCAGACGCTCACCAGACAGCATATCATGGTACTGACGGATTCAAGATACTTCGTTCCGATGCTGATCATCACGGATATTTACAAGGGTCTTGGATGGGGAACGATTATCTACTTTGCAGCAATCAGCGGTATTGACCCATCGCTTTATGAGGCGGCTGCGATCGACGGAGCCGGAAAATGGAAACAGGCCATCAACATTACACTGCCGTGTATTGTACCGACCATTATCATCCAGTTCATCCTGAGCAGCAGCAACATTCTGAACGCCGGTTTCGACCAGATCTTCATGCTGTACACTTCACACGTTTACGACGTAGCGGATATCATTGATACCTATGTATACCGTATGGGTATTATCAACAATGATTATTCCTTCTCGACAGCAGCCGGCATGTTCAAATCTGTTGTCGCACTGATCATGATTCTGTTCGTCAACCAGGTTGCCAAGAGAACCGGCAACGAAGGTCTGTTCTAAGAGAGAAAGGAAGGAATGAAAATGAAAGCATCCAAAAGCGGTGGTACCGTAATCAAACGTGGAAAAGCAGAGAAAGCTTTTACCGTATTCAACTACATCTTTTTTATTCTTTTGAGTATCGTGATGGTTTACCCGTTCTGGCATGTCATCATGATGTCCTTCAGCTCAGTGGAAGCAACGGCAAAAGGAGGCGTATTCCTCTATCCGCAGGGATTCAACCTGGACACCTACGCAAAAGTATTTAAAGATCCGTCCATCTGGACCGGATACGCTACAACAATCGGCGTTACCGTACTTGGAACCGTATTTGGAACCCTGTTTACCGCAACGACCGCATATCCGCTTTCCAAGGCAAACCTGCCGTTCCAGAAAACACTGAACTTTCTGATCCTGTTCACCATGCTGTTTTCCGGCGGTATGATCCCTGGATACCTGCTGATCAAAAACATGCATCTGATCGACAACCGCTGGTCTCTGATTCTGCCGGGACTCATCAGTGCATACAACGTAATCATTATGCGAAGCTTCTTCTCCACAATTCCGGAGAGCCTTGAGGAGTCCGCAAGACTGGACGGTGCGAACGATGTTACGATCTTTGCAAAAAATCGTTCTTCCGCTTTCCAAGGCCAGCATCGCGACCATCGCGCTGTTCACCGCAGTCGGTTACTGGAATGATTACTTCTCCAGCGTTCTGTATATCAACACCAAGAGCAGATGGTCTCTGCAGGCGGTTCTCCGCTACATGCTGACCAACACCAACCAGGCAATGCAGTCTGCCGGTGTTACCGTAACAGCAACGACCAACGTAACGGCAGCTACGATCAAAGCAGCATCCGTTGTCGTTGCAACCGTACCGATTCTGTGCGTATATCCTTTCGTGCAGAAGTACTTTGTAAAAGGAGTTATGATCGGCGGCGTTAAGGGCTGATTTTAACGATAAAAAAGAGGAGGAAGAGAAATGAAGAGAAGAATGATGGCACTGCTCCTTGCAGGAGTAATGGGAGTGGGAATGATGTCGGGCTGCGGAAGCAGCAAATCCGCAGACAGCGGAAAAGTCGTAAGAGAAGAGTCGGATGAACCGATCGACGTGCTGAATCAGGATGAGAAAATGAAACTTTCCATCGTGTGCCTGCAGGGTTATACCCAGCCGGACAGCGAAATGCAGAAATGGATGGAGGACCGCTACAACCTGGATATCGATATCATCGCACTGCCGGGCTGGTCGGATGCAACATCCAAAATTTCCCTTCTGATGGGCGATGAGACACAGCGACCGGACATCATCTGGTGGTGGAACATGGAAGCTGACTATACGAAATGGGTAGACGCAGGCCTTCTGGTGGATATTTCTCCGTATATGAAGAAATATACCAACATGGTTGACTACTACAACAGCGTAGATCCTGGCGTTATGTTCTACGCATCCGGAGACAACGGAATTTACCGTATCCCGGGCGACGTTGCAGAGCCGGCATGTGAGACTCTGTGGATCCGGAAAGACTGGCTGGACAACTTAGGACTGGCTGTTCCGACTACACTGGATGAGCTGGAAGACTGCCTGTACAAATTTACCTTCGACGATCCGGACGGAAACGGTGTGGATGACACCTACGGATGGAATGGTGATGGATACGATTACCGTACTTTCTGGCCATGGATCCAGGGAAGCGGCGATGGAAACGGACGTATGGACTTCCTTCGTCTGGAAGACGGTTCCTACATCTACGGACCGACCACCGATGACTGCAAAGAGTGGCTGGGACGCGTAGCAAAACTGTACGCAGACGGCGTCATCGATCCGAGCATCATCACCGATACTGACCGTGATGAGGAGATGGCAAACGGCGGATTCGGCGCAACCTACAGCTGGGTATCCTGGAACAACCCGTCCAGCGGTACGATGCAGTCCTTCTATGCTTCCAACCCGGATGCAGAGTGGATTCCGATCGATATGGTAAGCGGCGACAACGGCAACCCGCAGGACGAGCCGGCAACCATCGCAGCATGGTGCTACTTCGGTATCACAAACGTTTGCTCCGATCCGGAAAGAGCGTATGCGATCTTTGATGACATGGCAACACCGGAGAACTGGATTCACAAGAAATTCGGCGTTGAGGGAAGAGACTACAAAGACAACGGCGACGGAACCTACGAAATCATCAACCCGGGCGATGGTGCAGTCAACACCGAGCAGAACCTTGGTATCAACCTGTTCCAGGATCTCTTCGCAAGAAAAGATGCTGCCAACATTGCCAATACAGAAGAGACGACCGAACTCTTTGAAAAAAGTAAAAGAGAACAGCCGTGATGCTTATGCAAAGACCATCGAGAAGAAGAACCCGGATGCATATACCGTAAACAATGATCTCGGAACCGATATCGGTGACGCGATGAAAGAATACACCTGGGGTGTCATCGGCGGCGGAAAATCTCTGGATGACTGGGATTCCTACGTTGATAAAATCAATGGGCTCGGTCTGCAGGATGTGCTGGATGAGCTCAAGGAAATCCACGGAAAACAGGTAGAGGATTACCAGAAATACCTGGAAGAGTACAACAAATAAAACAACGAAATCATGCGTTAGAGCACTCGCCGGAGCCTCCTTTCCGGCGGGTGTATTTTTACGGAATCCTGCGTTTTCCGCTTGACAGAGATGGAGAAAAATGGTAACATAAGAGCCAAGTTAGGAAAAAGGCAAAGAAGAGGAATACTACATGGAGCTTCCGAATCCAGAAAGCTGTTGGGTGATGTGAAACAGCAGACGAATTCCGTGGAACTGACCTCAGAGCCGCTGCTCCCAAATTTAGAATAAAAAGAGTAGGTGCAGACGGAAACCCACCGTTAGAAGGGCAGGATATGCAGATGTTTCATCCGTATCCGCAGAGTGTACAGAGAAAATCTCTGTAAAACAGGAGTGGTACCGCGTAAGATAGCAAGTCTTTCGTCTCTTGTGTCAGAAGCCGACACAGAAGATGAGAGATTTTTTTATGCTTTCATCCCGAATTTATGTCGGCAGAATAAATTGTATTTCACTTTCTGGGAGGAAAAAATCATGATGAATGTAAAGAAGTATCAGAAACAGTATTATATGCCGCCGGTTCCGTGCATGGACTGGGCAGAAAAAGACAGCATTGACAAAGCACCGGTATGGTGCAGCGTTGACCTTCGTGACGGAAACCAGGCACTTGTAATTCCGATGAGCCTGGAGCAGAAGGTAGAATTCTTCAAACTCCTCGTCGAGGTTGGTTTCAAAGAGATCGAGGTCGGCTTCCCGGCAGCATCTGAGACCGAGTACGAATTCCTTCGCACCCTGATCGAGCAGGATCTGATCCCGGATGACGTAACCGTTCAGGTTCTGACCCAGGCGAGAGAGCATATCATCCGCAAGACCTTCGAGGCATTAAAGGGCTGCAAGAATGCCATCGTTCACGTTTACAATTCCACTTCCTATGCACAGCGTCAGCAGGTCTTCAAAAAATCGAAAGAAGACATCCTGAAAATCGCCGTTGAGGGAGCAAAGCTCTTAAAAGAGCTGACAGAAGAGGCCGGCGAGAAATACCGCTTCGAGTACAGCCCGGAGAGCTTTACCGGAACCGAGCCGGAATATGCGCTTGAGGTGTGCAACGCCGTTCTCGACGTATGGCAGCCGACTGCAGACCGCAAAGCCATCATCAACCTGCCGAGCACCGTGGAGCTTTCCATGCCGCACGTTTATGCAAGCCAGGTGGAATACATGAGCAAAAACCTGAAATACCGCGATAATGTCGTTCTTTCCCTTCATCCGCACAATGACCGCGGCTGCGGCGTTTCCGATGCAGAGATGGGTATCCTTGCCGGAGCAGACCGTATCGAGGGAACGCTGTTCGGAAACGGCGAGAGAACCGGAAACGTGGATATTATCACGGTCGGCATGAACATGTACATGCAGGGCGTCGATCCGGAGCTTGACTTCTCCGATATGCCGAAACTCTGCCATGCATTTGAATCCTTCACCGGTATGAGCATCAACCCGAGAAGCCCGTACTGCGGATCTCTCGTATTTGCAGCCTTCTCCGGTTCCCATCAGGATGCGATCGCAAAAGGCATGCACTGGATCGAGGAGAAAGCACCGGATACCTGGACCGTTCCGTATCTGCCGATCGATCCGACCGATATCGGAAGAAACTACGATGCAGACGTCATCCGCATCAACAGCCAGTCTGGAAAGGGCGGTGTCGGCTATATTCTGGAGACGAAATACGGCCTGAATCTGCCGGCGAAGATGCGCGAGGCTATGAGCTATACCGCAAAATCCGTTTCCGATCATCTGCATAAAGAGCTGCGTCCGGATGAGATCTTTGAACTCTTTAAAGATACCTTCGAGAACGTAACGACACCGTACAACATCAACGGCGTTCACTTTAAACAGCTCGATGAGGGCAGAATTGAAGCACAGGTTACCTCCAACTACGAGGGCGGTGAGTATGCAACTGTATATGCAGAAGGAAACGGCCGTCTGAATGCTGTCAGCAACGCGCTGAAACAGCAGTACAATCTGCAGTATGATCTGGTCAGCTATACGGAGCACGCGCTGGAGCAGAGCTCAAGTGCACAGGCAATTGCCTACGTCGGCATCAAAAAGCCGGACGGAATCCTTTCCTGGGGCGCAGGCGTAGATCCGGATATCATCCGCGCTTCCATCGACGCGCTGGTAACTGCAATCAACAACCGATAAGAAAAGAGAGAGCATATGCTGTTTAAAAACAAAATTGAATACACCAAAGGAATGTTTGTGGAGATTTACGGCACCGAGATAAAAAAAGTACGTCTGGTACTGCGGATCATTACAGGGATTGCTGTTGTGGCTGCGATCGCTTTTATGATCTACGGTGCAGCAGCGCGGGGATTTATCATGCCGGGAGACTTCTTCAATCTTGGAATCTCCATTCTGATGGCACTTCTGTGTACGTTTCTGCCGAATCTGATGGCACGTTCACAGATGAAAAAATGCAAAAAGAGAGGACTCCTTGGAGAACGTACCCTTCGTTTTACTGAGCAGGTGCTCACAATGACATACGAAAAAGAGGGCAGAAGCACTGATATTCCGCTCGAAGAGCTGACAAAGGTGACGGAGTTTGACAACTTTATCCGCATCACCATCGGAGGCAGAAGCACCTTTCTCGATAAGAAACGCTTTGAAATCGGAGACGCGGCAGCGTTTGTGACCTGGGCGGAAGATAAAATCGCAGAGAATGCGGAAAAAGAGGAAGAGGCACTCGCACTCGAGGAGACAGAAAGGGAAGCTCCGGCGTTAGAAGACGGCGAAGCAAAAACGGAGGAGTCCGACGAAAATTAAATCATACATTCTGACAAAAATATTTTGGCAGAATGGTGGAAAATGGCTGTGCATTTTTGTGCACAGTCATTTTTTGTATATTTTTGTTGTTTTTTCATACTTCATCCATTATAATAAGAGGAAGCGTACAGGTAAAACTAATCTGAAACGTATCCGGCCGGGAGTTAGAGAGGCTCTGCCGGGAGTCAAAGTGAAGGAGAGAAAGAGCATGGAAGTATTATACAAAAGTACCAGAGGCAATGGAGAAACCGTAACTGCATCCCAGGCAATCTTAAAGGGTCTGTCCGACGACGGCGGATTATTTGTACCGACCTCCATTCCAGCACTGGATGTTCCCATGGAAAAACTTGCGGCTATGAGCTATCAGAAAGTGGCATACGAGGTAATGAGCCGTTTTCTTACCGACTTTACAGAAGATGAACTGAAAAACTGTATTGCAAACGCATACGATGCAAAATTTGACACAGAGGAAATTGCACCGCTGACAAAAGCAGACGGTGTTTACTATCTGGAGCTGTTCCACGGCGCAACGATCGCGTTCAAGGACATGGCACTTTCCATTCTGCCGCATCTGATGACGACCGCCGCAAAGAAAAACGGCGTGAAAAATGAGATCGTCATCTTAACTGCTACATCTGGAGATACCGGAAAAGCAGCAATGGCAGGCTTTGCAGATGTGCCGGGCACCAGAATTATTGTATTTTACCCGAAGAACGGCGTAAGCCCGATTCAGGAAAAACAGATGGTAACACAGAAGGGCAAAAATACCCACGTTGTTGCCATCCACGGAAACTTCGACGACGCACAGACCGGCGTGAAGAAAATGTTTAACGACAAAGAGCTTGGAAAAGAGCTGGCAGATAAAGGTTTCCAGTTCAGCTCTGCAAACTCGATCAACATCGGAAGACTCGTTCCGCAGGTCGTCTACTACGTATATGCTTACGCAAACCTGGTGAAAAACGGAGAGATTGCAGACGGAGAAAAGATCAATGTAACCGTTCCGACCGGAAACTTCGGAAATATTCTCGCTGCATTCTATGCAAAACAGATGGGACTGCCGATCGCAAAACTGATCTGCGCTTCCAATGAGAACAAAGTTCTGTTTGACTTCTTCCGCACCGGCGTTTACGACAGAAACAGAGACTTTATTCTGACAACATCACCGTCCATGGATATCCTGATCTCGAGCAATCTGGAGCGTCTGATCTACCGCATCGCCGGAAACAGCGAAGCAGCAGACCGCGAGCTGATGCAGGATCTTGCAAAGGACGGAAAATATGAGATCACCGATGCGATGAAAAAAGAGCTGGCAGACTTCTACGGCAATTATGCATCCGAACAGGAGACAGCAGACGCGATTGCAAAACTGTACAGCGATACCGGATATGTGATTGATACCCATACCGCGGTTGCAGCGGCTGTATACGGAAAATACCGCGAGGAAACCTATGACGAAACCAAGACCGTCATCGCATCTACCGCAAGCCCGTATAAATTTACAAGCAGCGTTCTTGCAGCGATTGCACCGGAGTATGACACCCTTCCGGTACTGGAGCAGGTAGACAAGCTGTCTGCACTTGCCAATACCGAGATTCCGCGTGCGATCGAAGAAATCCGTACTGCACCGGTGCTTCATACGACAGAGTGTGATGTAGATCAGATGCCGGAGACTGTTCGGGCGTTTTTGAAATAAGATAAAGCAGGAGCAGAAATTTTAAAACAGGCAGAGCACACAGCAGGCTTTGCCTGTTTTTGCAGGGAGAGAAAGAATAAATAATGAAAAAAAAGTAAGCAGGGGAGTACTGGCGGCAGCCTGCGTGACAACCGCTGTCAGTGCTGCGAACGTATTTGGAGCAGGCACAGAGCAGAGTCTGGTAAATGAGGCTTCTGCTGTTACACAGGAAGAAACAGAAGAAACATCGGAGGCGGAAACCACAGACGAAAATACGCCGGAGATGACAGAAACGGAGACGCCGGATTCGACAGCGGAAAATGCCGCCTCGGATCTTCCGGCGGCAGAAGTACAGAGCGGAAATCCCGAAGAAACGGCGGTATCCGTGCAGGCTGGAAGCTATTACCCATGGGTGAATGAGAACGGGATCTGGTATTTTAAGGATCCGGATGGTACCATTGTCAAAGGAGCCTGGAGAGAGTACGACAAGAACCGTTACTACCTGAATAATGACGGAAAAATGGCGGTCGGCTGGAAAAAACTTGATGGAGCCTGGTATTATTTCCAAAGCTGGGGCGGTGTTTACCGGGATGCCTTTTACACCGTGAAAAATGTACCGTATTATTCTGATGCGGACGGAAAAATGGCGACCGGCTGGAAACTGATCGATGATGTGTATTATTATTTTGATGATCAGGGCGCGATGTACCGGAATCGTTTTTTTGAGTATGACAAGAATACGTATTATGTTGATGCGGATGGAAAAATGGCATCCGGGTTCGAACAGATTGACGGGATCTGGTATTACTTCCGAAGCTGGGGCGGCATGGCACAAAACACCTTTCTGACGCATAAAAATAATATTTATCATGTTGATACGGATGGAAAGATGACGACCGGCTGGCTGCTGCAGGATGGAACCTGGTATTATTTCCGAAGCTGGGGGACGGCATGTACCGCAGCACCTTTTTCAAAGCACCGACAGGAAGTGCATCTTTACTATGCCGATGAGAACGGAAAAGATGGCTGTCGGAAAAAACAGATCGACGGTGACTGGTACTATTTCAGGGACTGGGGAGGCATGTATCAGAATGCATTCATCAAAAACGGAACGAGTGTCTGCCATGCGGCTGCAGAATGGAAAACTGACCGTCGGCTGGCTGCAGCAGGGCAGTACTATTACTATTTTGATGAAACCGGAGAGCAGTATTTTGACCGC
>ENA-OQCU01000288-OQCU01000288.1-human-gut-metagenome-genome-assembly--contig:-NODE-288-length-25358-cov-6.668741_pt1 | contig 25358 bp, 30 predicted proteins | sample MGYA00242504_ERZ504590 | MGnify/ENA primary metagenome ERZ504590 (study PRJEB26092, sample SAMD00036318) | human gut metagenome | host: Homo sapiens | study: EMG produced TPA metagenomics assembly of... | reverse complement strand
CCCGCTGTGCGGAATTTTCGCCGTACTCAGCCCGAGCCGTTTTTCCACCGTTTTAAATAAAGGAAAATCATCCGAAGGAGTAAGACCGGGCCCTGCCGTCCACCCCGCCGCCGATGCATTCCCAAGTGACAGAGCAGAGAAAAAACAAGAAGACAAACTATTCTTAAAATTCCCATAATACCTCCTAACTATAGTAGAAATTCTCGTTTTTCAGTATACCATAGAGAAAAACAAACCAAAAACCACCCCTGCAGATCCCCTGTATCTTCAGTTCGAATCTGCATCGGATTACCCGCAGGAAACTATTTTCATGATGATTGTTTCCCGACCGCCAAGAACACACCGTCTTCCATTTTCAGCAGAACCAGATCCACTACAGGATCACGTTTGTCGTCAAAGCTGAATGTACCGCAGACACCGTTAAACCCCTTCATCTCCGCCATGGCATCACGAATCTTCCTTGTATCTGTCACGGAACCGGCCCGCTGTACCGCATCCATCGCCATGTACACGCCGTCATAAGCGGCGGCGGCAAACTGGTCAGGTGCATGCCCGTACTTCTTCGTATAATTCTCCACAAACGTCTTCGTTGCCGCCGTATCTCTTGCCGCTGACCACATAGATGACACATACACATTATCCGCGGCGGCGCCCGCCATCTTTCCCAATTCGGGAGAAAACAAAGCCATTATCCCCAAGGACAGGCTGGTTCATTTCCCCATCTCACGCATCATTTTTTAAAATCCGCACCCCTTCTTGATAATAACTGCACACAATAACCACGTCCGGTTTTGCGTTCTCTATATTCGTCAGCTGGGCAGAATACTCGCTGTCCTTGCTGCCGAAGGTTTTCCACATCCACAATCTTGACTCCTTCCTCTTCCAGCGTCTTTCGGAAATATTTCTGCGCCGTTACATGCTGTTCATTATCATGGGCATAGAGAATCGCCGCCGTCTCGTACCCTAAAAGACGGTGCGTCTTTTTTGCCGTCTGGGGAATATTCATCGACTCGGGTACGGAATTTCTGAAAATATATCGCCAATTTCCGTAATTCCTTCCGCAGTAACCGATATTTCCAACGAGGGAATTTTAGCATTTTGCATAATCGGTCCTGCCGCCTTTGCCTCATTTGATGTCATCGGCCCGATAATCACCGCCGCCTTCTTTTGGATTAACCGCTTTGTCACATTCATGGCATCGACGGAGACCCTTTGGAGTCCTCCACAAAGAGCTCAATCGGTATCGCCCCTTTCTGATTGATTTCTTCTACAGCCATACGGGATTCCTTCCTCTTGGGACTTGCCGTATGCCGCTGCCCCGCCGGTAAGCGCCGCGATGAATCCGATCTTCACGCCGCCCTTTGACGGAGAATCAGCCGCTGTCTTTATCCCGCCGCAGGCAGTAAGACCTGCTGCCGCTATTGCACCTGTAAAAATAATTACTGCCATTTTCATTGCTTTACTGAAATTCATTTTTGACCTCCTGATTTGAAAATAAAAAACGCCCCCATGGAAAACATCCATGCAGAGGCGCTCCTGCGCGGTACCACCCTGATTTATCACTCATGTCCATAAGTAGAATAAAAGCGCCCCGCCTGAAATACTCAGACAAGGGCGCATAGCGCTGTACCACCTTGCATTTATCACTCTGCCTCCGTGTAATATAAAACCCCGCCCGAACGAATCGGACAGGGGCGAATTCATCGCGGTACCACCCTGCATTATACTTATGGCTCCTGTCCGTAACGTGGATGACGCCTCCATCTACTTGATTCAACGAGGAGCTTGCGGGAGAGTTTGTCATATCCTTCATACCGGTTTCCACCTGCCACCGGCTCTCTGCTATCTCAGAAACATGACTTTTCCCGTTCATCGCTTTTTATGCAGAAATTGTATCACTGCTTTTTGTCCGTGTCAACATCTGCGCAGCAATTTTTACAGGTTTGTGCAGCCTGCCCGTCTTCGGCCTCATTTGCAGCGCAGCTGCGGCACAAACCGTACAAAACGCTGCCCTCGCACTGCAGCGTGAAGCCGTGCTCTGCCATCAGGTGGGCGCGCACCTCGTCCATGAAGTGGCAGTCCAGATGATAGATGCGCCCGCACCGCACACACTTGAGGTGCAGGTGCTCCCGGCAGTGACGGCCCTCGTCCACATACTGGAACACGGCCTTTTCGCCCTTGTCGGCGACGTATTTCATCACCCGCTGCTCTCCGGCCAGCTTGTCCAGATAGCGGTAGACGGTGGTGGGGTTGGGGCTGGCGCCCTCGGCCTCGAGGTGCTCGAGGATATTGGACGCGCTGACCGCGTGCTGGCGGTTGCGGATGAGATAATCCAGGATGAGCTGGCGGGTCTTGGTGTTGTAGCCGTCGCTTCGTGCCATGATGCTGATACCTTCTTTCTGTCTGTAGTGTACCACATTTTATCCTTCGATGCAAAACAACAGCCAAATGATGGCAACAAGCACAAAAACGGTTGTGGAATATGTGCAAAAATGAGTTAGGATATTTGGCCAAAACGGAAATCAAGCCAAATTTCAGCAGAAACTCTTGTAAAAAATATCCTATTGTGTGATAATAAAATCGAGATGATAGTTGGATGGTTTCAGGGATACAAGCAGAAGACGAAACATCCGACCGGAGAGAGACTGGAGAAGAGGAAGAAGAAGATGAAAGAGACGGAAGCACAGGCAAAGCTGAGCCTGAAATTACAGGCGTATCAGTACCTGAAAACCAAGATCCTGAACTGTGAGTACCGCCCCAACGAGTTCCTGAACGAGCAGAAGCTCTGCGCCGAGATGGGCAACATCAGCCGCACCCCCATGCGGGATGCGCTGGGCCGTCTGGAACAGGAAGGGCTCATCACCATCCTGCCCAAGAAGGGCCTGATGGTGTCGGGCATCACCGAGGAGGACGTACACAGCATGTTCGAGATGCGCCTGCTGGTGGAGCCTTATGCGCTGCGCACCTACGGTGCAGACATTCCCCGGGAGGAGCTGGAACACTTTGTGCAGATGATGCACGAGCCGGACGTCATCGACGACTTCTGCAAGTCGGACGACGACTTCCACGAGCTGCTGATGAGCACCCTGCCCAACAAGTATCTCCGCTCGGCCTACGACCGGATCACCGGCCTGAACACCCGGTTCCGCATCATGACCGGCAAGGTGAGCATGATCAACCGGGAGCAGACCTGCGAAGAGCATCTGGAAATTCTGGAGCCTGCCCTGAAGGGCGACTGGAACACCGCCGCCGATGCCCTGCAGAAACATCTGGAGATCGCCCGCGACAAGGCCGAGGGCGTCATCAAGGTCATCCGGCTGTGGTGAGAAGATAACAACGAAAGACCTCTCTGTATCGAATGGTGCGGGGAGGTCTTTTTTCACGCAGGAAGGGAAAATGGTTGAAAACGATCCCCCGGAACCGATATAATGGGGACAGTTCAAATGTGAGGTCTGACAAAATGCAAAACAACACACTTTTCCGCCCGGGCTTTTCCCTCAGCGGCACGGCGCTGAAACGCATTGCCTGCCTGTCCATGCTGGTGGACCATCTGGGAGCCTCCCTGCTGGAGAACGGCCTGTTCCGCTGCAGCGCCATCGACCCCCGGCTGGTGGGGCTGGACCAGCTTTTGCGGCTGGTGGGGCGGCTGGCCTTTCCCATCTACTGCTTTCTGCTGGTGGAGGGCTTTCTCCACACCCACGATCTCAAAAAATACGCCCTGCGGATGCTGGGCTTCGCCCTCATCAGCGAGGGACCCTTCGACTGGGCCTTCTTCTCCGGCGTCTACTGGGGGCATCAGAATGTCTATTTCACCCTCCTGCTGGGGCTGCTGGCCATGAAGGCTCTGGATACATACCAGACGCCGGAGGGGATGCCGGCGCTGAAAGGCATCCTCGGGGCGGCAGCCTGCTTCCTGGCGGCGGCGCTGCTCCATTGTGACTACGACGTGCTGGGGCTGGCTCTCATCCTCGCCCTCTACATGACCCGGAAGGACAAACGAGCGCAGTGCATCGCGGGCACGGTGTTCTCCCTCTTCGAGCCGGTGGCACCGCTGGCGTTCGGGCTGGTCTGGTTCTACAGCGGCGAGCGGGGCGGCAGCTCCAAACTCGAGCAGTGGGCGTTCTACTGGTTCTACCCCGCCCACATTTTCGTCCTCGGTGTTTTAGCAAACCTTGTGCTTTTCCGATAAACAAGAAGCCGTTTTCATAAGCATTGCACACCGCTTGAACGGTCTTTTTGCTCACAGACTGCGTTGCTTTCCCTTGCGATCCGTCAGGATTGCTGCGGAAAATCGCCTTGTCTGTGGGCAAAAATCCTCGTCATTCGGCGCACCCTGCTTACGAAAACAGCTTCTAACCGAAAATTATAAAAATATGACACAAAAGTGCAACATGATATGAGGAAAACTGGCAAAAAGTGTGATATAATAAACGATAGGATAGCAAAAATGCATCAGGAGGTTCTACCAATGAAGATCATTCGTGCAAAAGACTACAAGGATATGTCCCGCAAGGCGGCAAACATCATCTCCGCGCAGGTCATCATGAAACCGAACTGTGTGCTGGGTCTGGCGACCGGCGGCACCCCTGTGGGCGCATACGCCCAGCTGGTGGAGTGGTATAACAAGGGCGACCTCGACTTCTCCGAAGTGACCACCGTCAACCTCGACGAGTACCGCGGTCTGCCCAAAGAGCATCCCGAAAGCTATTGGAGCTTCATGCACAAGAACCTGTTCGACCATGTGAACATCCGCCCCGAGGCCATCCATCTGCCCGACGGCACCAACCCCGACGCGGCCGACGCCTGCGCCAAGTACAACGACATCATCCACAGCGTGGGCGGCATCGACCTGCAGCTGCTGGGCCTCGGCCCCAACGGCCACATCGGCTTCAACGAGCCGGGTGAGGCATTCGAGCTGGAGACCCACTGTGTGGACCTGACCTCCGCCACCATCGAGGCCAACAAGCGCTTCTTCGACGGCAACGAGGACCTTGTGCCGAAGCAGGCCTACACCATGGGCATCAAGACCATCATGCAGGCTCGCAAGGTGCTGGTGGTGGCCAACGGTCTGGCAAAGGCCAAGGCCGTCAAGGCTGTCGTTTCCGGCCCCGTCACCCCCGAATGCCCGGGCTCCATCCTGCAGATGCACCCCGACTGCATCCTCGTGGCCGATGAAGAGGCCCTGAGCCTGCTGTAAGGCCCGGAGGAACGCATGGACGAAAACGAAAAGAAAGAGCCGGAGATGGCACAGGAACCGCCCAAACCCGAGGACTACAGCCGCTACATGGGGACCCTGAACCGCATCTACCGCCGGAACAATAACCCGCAGCGCAAGAAGCTGGGCGACGGCATCACTTCGCTGAAAAAGGGGCAGCAGCCTGCCGCCCCTGCGCCGGAGCCGGGCAAAAAAGACCGCAGCTTCCTTGCTGTGGCGGGCGGTGCCATCGTCCTGATGGCAATCCTGTATTTTATCAAGCTCTTATAAATAAAAAGGACCGCTGTGCAGCTGCACGGCGGTCCTTTTGCATTGCTATAAGACTCAGACGTTCTCGGTCAGGAACTTCTCGACAGCCTCAATGGCAGCTGCCTCGTCCTCGCCCTCGGCGGTGACGGTGATGGTCTCGCCCTGACGGATGCCCATGCCCATCACGGCCATCAGCTTGCGCATATCGCAGGTCTTGCCGTTCTTCTCGATGGTGATGGTGCTGGTATACTGCTTGGCCAGCTTGACCAGCAGGCCGGCGGGACGTGCGTGGACGCCGAGTTCATCTTTGATGGTATACTGGAACTGTTTCATGGCTCATAGTCTCCTTGTTGGATAAAAGGGGGATTCGGGTCGTTCAAAAAATCAGACAGCGCTCTCGTAGTCCAGCATGAACTGCACGATGCCGTCCATGGCCAGCTCGCGCGGGTCGAGCTTCAGCTTGCCCTCGCGGATCTTTGCGTAGCTGATGGGCATATACTGGTGGAGCATATTCATCGGGATGGGGTACTCGCGGAGATTGTCGAACAGCTTGTTCATGGCGGCGACCACCTCGGGCTGGCCGATGTAGTAGCGGGCGCGGTCGGAGTAGCTGTACTTGCGGCACTGTGCCAGATGCTTCTCGTCGCCGTGATAGTGCTTCTCCCAGTTTGCGGGGGAGGCCAGCATGACGGCGTCCAGCGTCTCGATGAAGTTGGCGCGCTTTTCCTCGGGGACAAGCTCCTTCTCCATCATGCTCAGGGAGAACAGGGCCTCACGCAGGCCGTAGGTCAGGGCCGGGCCGACCTTGAGGATGGCGATGCCGTCGGTGACCATGTTGTACAGGTCGGTGGCGGTCTGGTAGTCGGTGGAGTGGCCCTCGAAGCAGATGTCCGGGAACTCCTTCAGGGCTGCGCAGAGGTCCACAGCGGCGGCAGGGTCATAGTCGAACACCTGCTCGTCGCCGAACTCGACGCCGGGCTGGACGACCACAGCGATGACGTCCTTCATGCCGTCGCCCACGCCCTCTTCGGTCCAGACGCGCTGGTAGGTGGAAACGGTGTCGCGGAAAGCATCGGGGCTGGTGACAGCCAGCGTGTCCTCAGCCTCGGTAGCACCGCCGGGGATGGGCACTTCGCTGCCGATGACGAAGACGGGACGCATTGCATCGGGCTTCTCGGCCTTCAGCTCTTCGTAGCCCTTCATAGCTGCCTTGTACAGCTGCGCGCCGCGGCGTGCGATGACCTCGGTCTTGAGCAGGCCGGGAGCGTCGTCAGCCACCTTCATGCTGGTGTCGAGGTGGATCTTGGTAAAGCCTGCGCGGGCATACTGGTAGACCAGCTCGACCGAGTTCTTCATGGCCTCGGCCTCGGGCAGCTTCTGCCAGGTCAGGGGGCCGAGGTGGTCGCCTGCCAGTATCATCATGTTCTCGGGCAGGTCGATGTCTTTGGCCATTTTCAGGACCATCTGGTAGAAGTCGGCAGGCTTCATGCCGGTGTAGCCGCCAAACTGGTTGACCTGGTTGGCGGTGGCTTCGATCAGGACGGGGATGCTGCGCTCCTTGGCGCGGCGCAGCGCGATCTCAATGACCAGCTCGTTGGCGCTGCAATAAGAGGGGATGCCGCAGCGGATGCCCTGGCGGCGCTTGTCCATCATTTCCTGAAGCGGGTGTTTCATGTTTGCTATCTCCTTCGTGTCTGCTTGGGTGTATGCATTGAATTAAAGCTTGGGCTGGCCCATGCAGTAGGTCTGCAGGACGTCGTAGTTATCCTCCAGCACCACGAGGTCGGCGTCCTTGCCCACCTGGATGGAACCCTTGCGGTCGTCCAGATGCAGGCACTTGGCCGGGTTGATGGTGCAGGAGTTCAGAGCGTAGTTGAAGGGGACCAGAGCCTCTTCCACGAGGATGCGCAGGCCCTTGTTGATGTTCAGGGTGGAGCCTGCCAGACCGCCGGTGGCCGTCAGATGGGCGCTGCCGTCGGGGTAGATGATGATCTCGTTGCCGCCGAACAGGTACTTGCTGCCCACGGGCGTACCCTTGGCCATCAGGGCGTCGGAGACCATGATGGCGTAGTCGGGACCCTTGCTCATGAAGTAGTTGTTCAGGGCAGCAGGGGTGGAGTGGCAGCCGTCACAGATGATCTCGCCGTACATGGTGCGGATGCGGTAAGCGGCGCCCACCAGACCGTTTGCACGGTGGTTGAAGGGCGACATACCGTTATAAACGTGGGTCATGGAGCGCGCACCGTTGGCGTAGGCCATGACAGCCTGCTCGTAGGTCGCGCCGCTGTGGCCGATGCTGACCACCACGCCGTGGGCCGTCAGATAGCGGGTGAGGGCGAAGTCCTCATCATGCTCCGTTGCCAGCGTGACATAGCGGATGTGGCCCCGGGCCGCTTTCTGGTAGTGCTCGAACTGCTCGATGGTGGGCTTGACGATGTACTGGTCAGGCTGTGCGCCCTTGTACTTCATGTCGAGATAGGGGCCTTCGAAGTGGATGCCCAGGATCTCTGCGCCGTCGTAGCCGCTCTCCATGACATTGGCCACGTTGGTGACAGCGTTGGTCAGCACCTCCACGCTCTGGGTGATGGTGGTGGCGAGGAAGCTGGTGACGCCCTCCGAGACGATGTGCTCTGCCCAGTAGCGCAGGCCGTCCTCGTTGGCGTCGTTGGTGTCGAACTCGTAGGCGCCGTGGCAGTGGATGTCCATAAAGCCGGGGACGATGCGCTTGTCACCGTAATCGTCGTCCACATCCTTGGTGCCATAGGGCAGGATGGCGGTGATCCTGCCGTCATTCACCTCAATAGCAGCAGGGACGAACTGGTCTGCCAGCCAGACCTTTTTGCTTTGTATTACCATTTTAGATGCCCTCCTTCTGGGATCGATAACTTGATTTCATTATACCGCACGGCTTCGGAAAAATATTTATAATTTTCAATCGATTTGTTATTCGTTTCGGCAAAAAGACATAAAAATGATGGAGAAAACGGCCTGACAGGACGCTGCGCAGAGGCTGGTTTGTCTTTTTCAACCAAAAAGTTATGGCTTTCAGTTACCCCCTTGTTTTCTGCGGTTTGGTTGTGATATAACAAACAAAAGAGAGCGGAACAGCTCTGCTATGGAATTATCAGAAAAAAGTTTTACCGTGTCCATTAGGAGGTAGATTTAGGATGAGCATTTTTAATCTGACCGATGAGAAGATGAAGGAGACGTCTTCCACCTTTACGGCCCATGAGATCTATCAGCAGCCTGCCACCTGGCGCAAGACCTGCGCACAGCTCGCTGCCTGCAAGGATGAGCTTCAGGCTTTTATCGATCAGGTCGTCAAGCAGGATGATTTCGACATCGTCCTCACCGGTGCCGGCACCAGCGAGTTCGTCGGCAACTCCCTGTTCCAGGCCCTGAACCCCAAGTACAACTTCAAGGTCAAGTCCTACGCTTCTACCGACCTCGTGCCTTCCCCCGAGAACTTCCTCTCCCGCACCAAGCCCACCCTGCTGGTGAACTTTGGCCGTTCGGGCAACTCCCCCGAGTCTCTGGGCAATGTGGAGGCCGCTGAGGTCGTCTGCCAGAACCTGTATCACCTGTTCGTGACCTGCAACCACGAGGGTACCCTGTCCAAGCTGGCAAACACCCGTCACAACTGCTTCGCAATCAACCTGACCCCCGAGACCCACGACCAGTCCTTCGCCATGACTTCCAGCTACAGCAATATGTATCTGGCTACCTATCTGGCCTTCAACCTCGACAAGCTGGACGAGATCACCGCTGAGGTGGAGAAGCTGGCTGTGGCTGGTCAGCACTTCCTGGATGACCAGTTCGGTCTGGCACAGAAGATCGTGGACGAGTTCGATTACAACCGCATCGTCTATCTGGGCAACATCGGCCTGAAGGGCGTCGCTCAGGAGTCCGCTCTGAAGACCCTCGAGCTGACCGCCGGCAAGGTCGCTACCATGTACGACTCCGAGCTGGGCTTCCGCCACGGCCCCAAGTCCATCATCGACGACAACACCCTGACCGTCGCTTACCTGAGCGATGACGAGTACCGCCGCCGCTACGAGCTGGATCTGGTCAAGGAGATGGCACACCAGCGCAAGGGCAACAAGATCGCCGTCGTCTACAACCACGACTGCGAGGGCATCGAGGAGCTGGCCGACTATCCCGTCCAGATCAAGGTCGGCGCCGACATGGAGAACGTCCTGCTGGGTCTGGACTTCATCCTGTTCGCACAGACCATCGCTCTGATGAAGTCCCTGTCTCTGGGCATCACCCCGGATAACCCCTGCCCCACCGGCGAGGTGAACCGCGTGGTCAAGGGCGTCACTCTGTACCCCTACACGCTGAAATAATCAAAACAACGTCATAAATTCAGGAGGGCAACGAGTATGATCGGTTTGGTAGTTACCGGCCACGGCCATTTTGCAGACGGTATCCACACCTCTGCGCAGATGATCGCGGGCGAAAATGATTATGTCCGCTACATCAACTTTGAAGAGGGGATGACTCCCGAGCAGCTGGCCGAGAAGTTCAACGCCGCTTTTGACGAGTTCAAGAGCTGCGACGGCGTCGTGGTGCTGTCCGACCTGCCCGGCGGCTCTCCCTTCAAGACTGCTGTGGAGTGCAAGTATGCACGCCCGGAGCAGAAAATCGAAGTCATCGCAGGCACCAACCTGCCCATGATCGTCACCGCCGTGACCATGCTGGACATGGAGGACGATCCCCGCTCGCTGGCAGACGAACTTATCGAAACCGGCAGGGACTGCATCGCTCGGTTTGAGCTGGAGGCTGCCACTGCCGAGACCGAATCTGAAGAAAGCGACGGGATCTGATTTATGACGATCAACTGGGAAGTTATCATCTGGACCTGCATCACGCTGGCCGTACTCATGAGTGTCATCGGCCTCATCCTCTACGCCATCTCGGCCAAGAACGTGCGCAGCAAGCGCAAGGAGCTGGGTGAGGTACACACGGAGCTGAAAGTTGGCTCCCGCATCATGTTCGCGGGCGGCGTCTACGGCAAGGTGGTCGGCATCGACGACGAGGACACCCTCCGCGTGGAGGTGGCCCCCAAGGTCGTCATCACCATCTCCCGCTACGCAGTCCAGAGCCTGCTGAAATAAGGCGGCATTCCCCCATATTTGCTGCTTTTACCTTTCTTTCATAACGGCAAGGCCCCCACAGAATGTTCGGCATTCTGCGGGGGCCTTGTCATTTGTGCGGCAAAAAGGGGGAGCGGACATCCCGAAAGACATCCGCTCCCGCTGCGATGTTATGTGAGTTTCAGATTTAAGCCTTGCCGTTGCTGCCGCAGACCAGGATCTTGCTCTTGACATATTCCTTGACGTACTCGCGGCCGACGGCGCTGTACTTCTTGGGGTCGAAGACCTCGGGGTCCTTGGCGAGGTATTCCTTCAGGCCCTTGCTGAAGGCAATGCGCAGGTCGGTGGCGTAGTTGACCTTGCACATACCGCGTGCGACGCACTCGCGGACAGCGTCATCCGGCACGCCGGAGGTGCCATGCAGCACCAGAGGCACAGACACGACCTTGCGGATCTCGCTCAGGCGCTCCATATCCAGCTTGGGAGTTCCCTTGTAGACGCCGTGGGCAGTGCCGATGGCGACAGCCAGAGAATCGACGCCGGTGCGCTCTGCAAACTCAGCAGCCTCGGAGGGGACGGTGTAGCCGTTGCCATTGCCGCCGTCAAGGTCGTCTTCCTTGCCGCCGACCTTGCCCAGCTCAGCCTCCACCGGGATACCGGCGGCGTGGCAGGCGCGGACAACGGACTTGGTGATCTCGATGTTCTCCTCAAACACATGGTGAGAGCCGTCGATCATGACGGAGGTGTAGCCGGCACGGAATGCCTGCATGGCCAGCTCATAGCTACTGCCGTGGTCGAGGTGCATCACGACGGGGACGCTGGCCTCAGAAGCGGCTGCGGCCACCATGGCGTGGAACATGGCCGGAGAAGCGTACTTCAAAGTACCCGGGGTGGTCTGGACGATGACGGGAGCGCGCAGCTCCTCAGCAGCGGCGATGATGGCCTGCACCATCTCCATGTTCTCGGCATTGAACGCGCCGATGGCGTAATGGTTCTTCTGAGCGTCGAGCATCAAATCTTTGGTCGTAACTAAGGACATAGTAAAACCTCCAAAAACTTTACCTTCTTCAAAAAGCGTTAAGAGTTTAACGATTCATCTTTATTATAGATAGTCCTGGCTAATTTGGCAAGAGCAAAAAACGCCAAAGAGTTTGTCATTTGCGGTTGAAGGCTCAAAAGCCCAGCTGTGCATCCTCCCGGGCGGCTTCCAGAACGGTGACCACCTGCCGGGTCTTTTTCAGTGCGGCGTAGCAGGCATCATAGTCCTTGAGGGCCAGGATCATGGCGATCTCCGCCACCTCGTAGAACCACGGCGACTCGCTGTACTCGCTGCAAATATCTTCCTGTCCGGGACGGACGAGAAGGAGCTTCTGGCAGTTGCTGCTGCCCGGCTCGATGAGGATGCGGCCCGCGTCGCCGATGAGCTGGACGCTGCCCGGCGCGGCGCAGTCCTTTGCGCCGGTACACTGGCAGATGAAGTCGGGGTATTCCAGCAGGAGGATGCCGCTGGTGTCGATGCCGTTCCGGTAGAGGTTCGGATGGTAGCTCACCAGCATGGGTTCGCCGAACAGTCCCACCACAAAATGTACATTGTAGAGGTTCAGGTCCATCAGCGCGCCGCCGCAGCAGGCCGGGTCGAACACCGGCGGCACCTGCCCGGAGAGCAGGGCATCGTACCGGCTGGAATACTGGCAGAAGGTGCAGGAGACGATGCGGAGAGAACCGATGTCGTCGAGGTACTGCTTTGCAAGTGCATAATTAGGGTGGTGGGCCGTGGTGATGGCCTCGAAGAGGAAGAGGTGCTTCTCTTTCGCCAGTGCGATGAGCTCGTCAGCCTCCGCCACGGTAGGAACGAAGGGCTTCTCGCAGAGGACGTTCTTTCCGGCCAGAAGCGCCGCCTTAGTCTGCGCATAGTGCAGGCTGTTGGGGGTGGCGATATAGACCAGCTCAATGTCCGGGTCGGCCAGCATGGCGTCATAGTCGGTGTAGACCTTCGGGATGCCGAACTGCTGTGCCAGCGCCTCGCCGGTGGCCTGCTGCCGGGAGCAGACCGCCTCACAGCGGAACGCAGGGACCTTTGCAAACTCTGCCGCCATCGTGCGGGCGATGGAGCCGGTGCCGAGGATGCCGATATTCATGGGAGCGCCCCTCCTTATATATAATGGGTATCAGACGCTGCTCTGACAGTTCTGCTTGACGAATTCGCTGGGGGACATGTGGTACTTCATGTTGAAGGACTTGGAGAAATAATGGATGGAGCTGTAACCCAGACGCAGCGAAATTTCGCTGATGGTATAGCGGTTCTCGAGGAGCATCTGACAGCTGCGCTCCAGCTTCTTGTCGTTGATATACTTTTTGGGCGACTGATCCACCGAGTTCTTGAACAGCAGCTGCAGAGCGGACCGGGACAGCGAGAAGTGCTCGCAGATCTCCGGGATGGTGAGGGGGTCGTAGATGTTGTCGTCGATGTAGGAGATGATGCGGTCGAACAGCTCGTCCATGGCGCTCTGGTGGGCCGTGCTGCTGGCGGGGGCCATGGGGGAGGCATAGGTGCCTTGGAGCAGCCGGATGATGGTCTCGGTCAGCAGGCAGAGCATCAGGCTGTTCATATAGGGGATGCCGGTGGTACTCTCCCGGACGAAGGCTTTTAATAAGGTGTTTATCTTCTGGTCGTAGTGGAACACCCGGTTGATGAGGGCGTCATACCAGACCTCCCGCTCCACGGGAGTCAGGTTGCGCATATCGAAGAGGATGGTAATATAGGAGGCCCTGTGCTCTTCGTCGGTGTACTGGGTGTGGAACTGGCCCGGGCCGTAGATCATCAGGTCTTTTTCTTTTAAGTGGTAGAGCGTGCCGTCCACTTCGGTCTCCAGCTCGCCGGTGTCCACGTAGGTCAGCTCAAAGAAATCATGCAGCTCGCCCTTGAAACAGTAGTTCTCAGTGCGGATGCGGTAGTAGTAGCCCAGAATTTTCTGTATCTCGATGCGGGGCAGGACGGCCAGAAATTCGTACTGGGAAGGAAAGTCTGTGATATGCAGCAAGTAGCTGCTCTCGGCGTAAAGGTCGTACTCGAGCTTCTGGGTCGTGGAGACGACGGCAAAGTAGATATTTGGCCTGATGTGGATGAGCCTGTTCATCGCAAACTCCTGCACATCGGCAGCCTCCGCCGTGTGGGAGACCAGCAGAACGCCAATGCCGCTCTTTACCTGTAAATAGGTATCGCAGTTGAAGCAGTAGAACTGGGAGACATAGCGGCGGGTGATGGCAACCATCGTCTGGTGGATGAGCTCCGGGTGCTCGCGGTCGATGGGCTGGTGGTAGACCGAGCCGTAGTCCAGAAAACTGTCGTTGGAAGTTTCGCGTTGCATTCAAATCCCTCCTTATTGAAAAAGTATATCATTTTTTGGGCGTTTTGACTAGTCTTATTTATACTTTTTTGGTAGATTGTAATGAGACTCACCGAATTTAACCGATTTTTCGAAACAGTTTGTTAAAAAATATAAAGACATTTGTTCAAATATAGCCTATAATGTAGTTACTCTGAATTGGAAACTCAGACAAAAAACTCAAGGAGGAATTTGAGAATGCCGAACATTGTTCTTACGCGGATCGACAACCGTCTTGTTCACGGTCAGGTCGCAACGCAGTGGTGTGGCGCCATTGGTGCAAACCTTATTCTGGTGGCCAACGACGAGGTGGCTGGCAACAGCCTGCGTCAGGGTCTGATGAATATGGCCGCTCCTGCCTACGCTGCAATGCGTTACTGGACCATCCAGAAGACGATCGACACCATCCACAAGGCCAGCGCCAAGCAGCTGATCTTCATCGTCTGCGAGAACCCGCAGGATGTCGTGAAGCTGGTGGAGGGTGGCGTTCCCATCAAGAAAGTCAACATCGGCAACATGCACATGGCAGAAGGCAAGCGCCAGGTGGCAGGTTCCGTCGCAGTTGACGACGCCGATGTGGCTGCGTTCAAGCGGCTGCAGGAGCTTGGTGTGGAACTGGAGATCCGCCGCGTTCCTACCGAACACGCTGAAAACATCGAAAAGCTGTTCAAGTAAGCTTTCCGGGTGCTTTCGAAAATACTTGAAAAGGAGTATTTATTATGGGCTTTAGTGCACTTCAGATCATTCTGGTCTTTGTGTGGGTGTTCATCGTCGCCATCGACCAGTTTGATTTCCTGGAATCCCTGTACCAGCCTATCGTTTCCGGTGCTGTCATCGGTGCGATCCTGGGCGACCTTCCCACTGGCCTCGTCGTCGGCGGTACCTACCAGCTGATGACCATCGGCAACATGCCTGTCGGCGGCGCTCAGCCGCCAAACGCAGTCATCGGCGGCGTCATGGCTACCGTGTTTGCGATCTCTTCTCATCTGGATACCACCGCTGCTGTCGGTCTGGCAGTTCCCTTTGCTCTGATCGGCCAGTACATGGTCACCCTCCTGTTCACCGCTATGTCCCCCATGATGTCCGCTGCCGACAAGATGGCTGAGAAGGGCGACACCAAGGGCATCGTTCGTCTGAACTATCTGGCAATGGCTCTGCTGGGCCTGCTGTTCGCCATCGTCTGCACCCTCGGTATGCTGGGCGGCTCTGCAATGGGTAACACCCTGAGCAACCTGGCCGCCAAGTATGCATGGATCATGGCTGGTCTGGGCGCTGCTGGCGGTATGATGCGCTTCGTCGGTTTCGCTACCCTGCTGCGCATCATGCTTTCCAACGAGTTCTGGGGCATCTACTTTGCTGGTTTCGCTCTGGCAACCATCATCGGCTACATCCCCGAGCTGTCCGGTTCTGCTCTGCTGCTGATCGCATTCGTTGGTGTTGCGATCGCTCTGTATGACTACCAGACTCGCGTTGCTATCAAGCAGGCTGCTGGTTCTGGTTTTGCTGCGAATGGAGGCGACGACGAAGATGGCATCTAATGCAACTCATTACAACAATCTGACTCCCGCGCAGCCTTTGGATAAGGCTACGCTGAACAAGATGGTGCTTCGTTCCCTGAACCTGCAGGCATCCTTCAACTACGAGCGTATGCAGGCCGCCGGCTGGCTGTACTGCATCCTGCCCGGTCTGGAGAAGATCCACGCAGACAACAAGGAAGACCTGGAGCTCTCCATGGAGCACAACCTGGAGTTCTTCAACACTCACCCGTTCCTGGTCACCTTCGTCATGGGCATCATCCTCTCTCTGGAGCAGCAGAAGGCTGACATCGAAACCATTCGTGCCGTGCGTGTTGCCGCTATGGGTCCTCTGGGCGGTATCGGCGACGCAATCTTCTGGTTCACTCTGGTTCCTATCACCGCAGGTATCACCTCGAACATGGCCATCAACGGTTCGCTGGCTGGCCCCATCCTGTTCCTGCTGATCTTTAACATCGTGCAGTTCGCATGCCGCTTCTTCCTGATGTACTGGTCTTACAACCTGGGTACCAAGGCAATCGACATCCTGACTGCCAACGCTAAGGAGTTCACCCGTGCAGCTTCCATGCTGGGCGTCTTCATCGTCGGTGCTCTGACTTCCAACTACGGCGGCACCACCGTTGCTACCGTCATCGAGAACGGCGACAGCCCCATCGTTATCCAGAGCATTCTGGATGGCGTCCTGCCCAAGCTGATCCCTCTGGCTCTGACCCTCGGCCTGTTCTTCCTGATGAAGAAGAAGAACTGGAAGCCCGTTACCTGCATCGCTCTGCTGCTGGTCATCGGTCTGGTCGGCGCATTCTTCGGCATCTTTGCTTAAGGCATAAGCCGGAATCACAATGCACGCGGTACTTCTTGATTTTAATGGGACGATGTTCTTTGATACCCGCTTCCACATGGAGGCGTGGTCAAAGATCTATCATGAACTGCATCCCGAAGATAAAAGCCCTCTTGCATCGACGAAGATTTGCGGTCCCTGCAATGATGTCATTCTGAAGAACATGGCCCCGTGGCTCACCCCTGCGGAGCGCCAGCAGTATTCAGAAAAGAAAGAGGCGCTGTACCGGGAGGCATGCAGGAACGATCCTGCCAGTTTACACCTCGTAGCAGGTGCTGAAGAGCTGCTGCAAGGCTTACAGAAGCGCGGCATCCCGTTCGCGCTGGCGAGTGCTTCCATAAAAGCAAATGTTGATTTCTACTTTGACTCGTTTCCGATCGGTCACTGGCTGAAACAACAGGACGTCGTGTACGACGACGGAAGCTATGCCGACAAAGGCGAGATGCATCTGGAAGCTGCGCGGAGGCTGGGTGTTCCGTTCTCTGAGTGCTTGGTCATCGAGGACAGCGTCACCGCCATCGCTCTGGCAAAACGAAACGGCGCAGGCCGGATCGTGGGCGTCGGAGAGACGGCAGACGGGTCCGAGCTGCTGGCACTGGGAGCAGACCACTACATCCACGACTTTACAGAATTTGATTACGGTTGGTTGGAAAACTGAGTTCACCCAATGAGTTTCCACTTCCACAGTTGATAAGGCGGCTTCGAGAGATCGAAGCCGCCTTTGTCGTGTCCGATTGTAAAATGCCCACCTTTCATTAGCTGGGAAGTGTACGTTTCCCTACGGATATTTGCTTGTTTAGCATTCGTGAACCAGTCCATACAGCCGTAACTGGTGTGATGGACAAATGTTTTCAATAGAAAAAGCCAGAGCTTTCTGAGAGAAAACTCTGGCCTATGTAACAGTATGGTTGGAAATGTGCATTTACGGACGGACTACTTCAGGCACAGGAACGCGGAGAAGTACAGCTGCTTACCCTTGCCGATATTTTTGAATAACACAAGAAACGCTCTTGCCGGTGTAAAACTGGCAGGAGCGTTTCTTGTTGAAGTGATTATAAAAGACCTTTGATTTTTTCAAGATGATCTATAGCGGCTTGCAGTTCATTTTGAAACTGATCCCTAGAAGGATCTCGGCCCAAAAGAAGATATATGATGACTGTGGATAAAACAGATTCTGATTCAGGGACACCCTAAAACCCATTTTGCCGGAGCCCCGGCCCAGCGCAAAATCCCAGGTGGATACCCCTGCGCCGGGTGTCTGCCGCTCACTTTTTCCGCGTGGCAATGTCCTGAAAGCAGAAATAGTCCGGCTGATGCCGGGACTGGGTGTACTCGAACAGCATCCCGTCCGAGTTGAAGGTCTGGTTTACCACCACTGCCACGCAATCATAGCCGTCCATATCCAGCAGTTTTTCGTCCCGGACGGTGGCATGCTCCACCGTGATGCGCCGTTTGCTGGTGATGATTTGCATTCCGAGCACATTTTCAATAAAATCATAGATGGAATGGGATGCGATTTCCTCCGTCAGTCCGGGCACAAATTCCTTCAAAAAATAGTTGATGTCCAGAATCAGTGCTTTTCCGTCCAGATAGCGCACGCGCTGCACCGCCCACAGTTCGTCGCCCTCAGAAAATCCGCTTTCCGCGGCAAACTGTTCTGTTGCGATGATGGTCTCAAACTGAATGACGCGGGTAACGGCTTGCAGATGGTTGCGGCGGGCGGTTTCTTGAAAGGTCTCGATGCCGCCTATGGTAAAGGTGGTTTTGCCCACCGGTTGATAGATGACCCGGACACCACGTCCTTGCATGGCCTGCACATAGCCGTCGGCGATCAGCTCCGCCAATGCGCGTCGAACTGTGTTGCGGGAGCAGGCGTATTCCTCTATTAAGGTATTCTCGCTGGGCAGCAGCGATTGATAGGGGTAATCCTGCGCCTCGATGCGTTTTTTGATGCTGTGATAAATGCCCTCATATTTTGCCTTTGGCATGGTGTGTACCTCGCAACTTGTTCAAACATTTACTTTAGTATACCGTCTTTTCGGCTAAATTTCAAGGGGGCAACTTGTGAGCAGTGCCGAAAATAGGCATTCTGCAATGCTTTTTTGCAAAAGCATATTGACTTGTATGAACAAGTCTGGTATTCTGTGGCTGTAAGGAAAACTTGTATGAACAAGTTTGAAGATGCCCGTATGAACAAGTTCTAAGATGCCCGCTCTACCGGGCAAAAGGAGGTAAACATCATGGGTAAATACGAACAGGACGCGCGGCTGCTGCTTGAGTACGTTGGCGGCAAGGAGAACATTGCTGCAGTATCCCACTGCGTATCGCGTATGCGATTTGTCCTCAACGATCCCGCCAAGGCGGACGTTGCCAAGATCGAGGCACTGAAATCCGCCAAGGGCACTTTCACCCAGGCAGGTCAGTTCCAGGTCATCATCGGCAATATGGTCAGCGATTTCTACAATGACTTTATTGCCGTCTCCGGCATCGATGGTGTCTCGAAGGAAGCTGTCAAGAGCGCAGCCAAGCAGAACCAGAACGCATTGCAGAAGGTCATGAGCGTGCTTGCGGAGATTTTTGCCCCGTTGATTCCCGCCATCATCACCGGCGGTTTGATTCTCGGCTTCCGCAACTGCATTGACAGCATCTACTTTTTTAATAACGGCACCCAGACGCTGTGCGACATCAGCCAGTTCTGGTCCGGCGTTGACAGCTTCCTGTGGCTGATTGGCGAAGCCATCTTCCATATGCTGCCGGTCTGCATCTGCTGGTCTGTCACAAAGAAAATGGGCACGACCCAAAGCCTGGGCATCGTCCTCGGCCTGACGCTCGTCTCCGGCCAGCTGCTCAACGCTTACGCCGTCGCGTCCACGGCAGTGGCGGACATCCCGAAATGGGATTTTGGCTTCTTCACCATCAACATGATCGGCTATCAGGCGCAGGTCATTCCCGCCATGCTGGCCGCGTTCACGCTGGTGTACTTGGAACGCTTCTTCCGCAAGATCTGCCCGGCGGTCATCTCCATGATCGTTGTGCCCTTCTGCTCGCTGGTGCTGTCCGTCATCATCGCCCACACTGTCCTTGGCCCCATCGGCTGGAAGATCGGCACCTTCATTTCTGACATCGTCTACGCCGGCATTTCCGGCTCCTTCCGCGTGGTCTTTGGCGCAATCTTCGGTTTTGTTTATGCCCCGCTGGTCATCACCGGCCTGCATCACATGTCCAACGCCATCGATATGCAGCTGATCGCCGACTTCGGCGGTACGATGCTGTGGCCCATGATCGCCCTTTCCAACATTGCGCAGGGTTCCGCCGTGCTGGGCATGATCTACCTGCAGCGCAAGAATGCTGCCGCACAGGAAGTCAACGTTCCCTCCTGCATCTCCTGCTATCTGGGCGTTACCGAGCCCGCTATGTTCGGTGTCAACCTGAAATTCCACTTCCCGTTTATCTGCGGCATGATTGGATCTGCCATCGCAGCGGTCGTCTGTGTGGCAACTTCCACCACGGCCAACGCCATCGGTGTCGGCGGCATCCCTGGTATTTTGTCGATCCAGCCCGCCTATATGCTCAGCTTTGCGCTGTGCATGGTCATTGCCATCGTCGTCCCCTTTGTGCTGACCGTCATCGTCGGCAAGAAAAAAGGCGTTGCCTGATTTTGTGAGGTGTGTACCATGAATGATTTTAAAGATAAAGTTGTCTACCAAATTTACCCGAAATCCTTCATGGACTCGAACGGTGACGGCTTCGGCGATTTGAAGGGCGTCACCGCGAAACTGGACTATCTCGCCGACCTGGGCGTTGACTATCTCTGGCTGACGCCGTTCTTCCCCTCGCCCCAGCGCGACAACGGCTATGATGTGGCCGACTACCGTGCCGTTGACCCGCGCTACGGCACGATGGAGGATCTGGAGGAGCTTATCCGCGAAGCGGACAAGCGCGGCATCGGCCTGATGCTGGACATGGTGTTCAACCACACCTCCACCGAGCATGCATGGTTCCAGCGGGCACTGGCCGGTGAGAAAAAGTATCAGGATTACTACATCTTTAAGAACGGAACCCCGGACAATCTGCCCACAAACTGGGTGTCCAAGTTCGGTGGCCCGGCATGGCAGTATGTGCCGCAGCTGGGCAAGTGGTATCTGCACCTGTTCGATGTGACACAGGCAGACCTGAACTGGGAGAACCCGGCGGTGCGGGAAGAAATGGCCGACATCCTCCGTTTCTGGAAGGCGAAGGGAATCAAGGGATTCCGCTTTGATGTGGTCAATCTGATTTCCAAACCGGAAGTGTATGAGGACGACTTTGCGGGCGATGGCCGTCGCTTCTACACCGATGGCCGCAATGTCCACAAATACCTGAAAGAATTGGTGGCGGCAGGCGGCATCGACGGCATGGTGACGGTGGGGGAGATGTCCTCCACCACGCTGGAAAACTGCATCGGCTACACCGCTGAGGGCAATCACGAGCTGACGATGTGCTTCAATTTCCATCATCTGAAGGTGGACTACAAGAACGGCGACAAATGGGCACTGATGCCTGCCGACCATCTTGCCCTGAAAAAACTGTTTCAGACATGGCAGGAGGGGATGCAGGCGCATGACGGCTGGAATGCGCTGTTCTGGTGCAACCACGACCAGCCCCGTGCGGTCAGCCGCTTTGGCAGCGACACGACCTACTGGAAGGAAAGCGCCGAGATGCTGGCGGCGGCCATCCACTTTATGCGCGGCACACCGTACATTTATCAGGGTGAGGAGCTGGGCATGACGAACCCGCACTTCACGAAAATCGAGCAGTACCGCGACGTCGAGAGCCGCAACTACTACAGGATCCTGCGAGAGCAGGGCAAGACCGAGGCCGAGACGCTGGACATTATCGCCCAGCGCAGCCGCGACGACAGCCGCACCCCGATGCAGTGGGACGCGAGCGAGAACGCCGGGTTTACTACCGGTACGCCGTGGATCGGCATTGCCGACAACTACAAGGCCATCAACGCCGCTGCCCAAATGGACGCCCCGGATTCCATCCGCAGCTTTTACAAAACGCTGGTGGCCCTGCGCAAGAAAATGCCGGTCATCAGTGCGGGAAAAATCGAGTTCTTGTACCCCGACAACGCGGATTTGTTAGCCTATCGCCGGTACGACGGCGAGACGGAGCTGCTGGTTCTCTGCAACCTGCGGGAGCGGGAAATTGCCAAGCCCCTGCCCGTAGGCTGGACCGATGCCGAGAAACTGCTGGGTAACTACCCCGACACCGCCGACACGCTGCGCCCCTATGAGTGCGTAGTGCTGAAAAAGTGAAGGCTGCCGTATTATCTTTTCGCTATTGGGAGTTGACCGTATCCTTTGCGATAGTAACCTCATAGTGAGCAAGACAAAAGCACTTTCCCTTATTTGCAATGCAAATATAAGGGAAAGTGCTTTTTTGTGTTGATGCCGCTGGGCAGATCGACGGCCAGCACGAATGCGCCGCTTTCCCGCTGACGATTCATCAGCGCACAGGCAGCCAGCCCGGCCGGGCGAAGGCTGCCGTGAAACCCGGTGCCATACAAAGCATCCACGACGGCGTCAAAGGGCTGTGCTGCCAGCGCTGCCGCATCGCGGCATTTGGTGACCGGCAGGTCTGCCAGGCGTGCATAGTTCTTCATGGCATCGGGCGTTTTGGGGTCACCCTCGGCCAGCAGGACGGCCACGCGCCAGCCATCTTGGGCGGCGGCGCGGGCCATCACAAGGCCGTCTCCGCCGTTGTTGCCCTTGCCGCAGACGATGAGCAACGCCCCGCCCAGCGGAAGGTGCGCCCGCAGCTGGGTGTAGGCGGCCAGCCCGGCGTTTTCCATCATTTGCAGATAGGGCAGGCCGTGGGCGTTGCCTGCACGCTCGATCTCCTTCATCTGCGCAGCGGTCACAATACGGTGCTTCATAATTTGTGCCTTCCTTTATCACGGTATGACATTTTGTAATCAACTGTACAAATTATAGCAGTGCCGTGCCCGTTTTGGGCACAAAAAAAGCGGGTCAGGTCGGTCTGCTCCAGCGCCAGCAGCTTTACCTTTCTGTCAATGCCTCCGGCATATCCGGTCAGGTTTCCGCCGGTGCCGACCACGCGATGACACGGAATGATAATAGAAATTTTGTTATGCCCGACAGCGCCGCCCACGGCCTGCGCGGACATCCGGGCCTTCCCGTGCTTTTCCGCAAGCTGCCGCGCGAGCTCACCGTAGGTCGTGGTCTGTCCGTAGGGGATCTGCAGCAGCAGCGCCCACACCGCCTGCTGAAAACGTCGAGCCAGCCGGGTGCAGCGGCGGCAGAAAGCCCGGCTCCCGCCCCGCAAAGTAAAGGTCCAGCCAGCGCCGGGCCTCGGAAAGGACCGGCGTTTCCCGTTCGGTATGCTCGGCGGGCAGTCCGTCGGCAAAATATTTTGCGCCGTCGAACCACAGCCCGGTCAGCCCGACTTCGTCCGCCGCCAGCAGGATACGGCCCAACGGGGCGTCATAATGCTGAATATATGTCATCGTATATGCACCTCACCGGCTGAAAAAACAGGCCGTAACGCCGCAGCCTTTTTATCATTATACCGCATTCCGCTGCAAAGCTCTATCCGTATTTGCAAAATATCCAAGACTGTTGCCTTTTCCCGCCAATCCCCTATAATCATGGGTAATGACAGATAAAGGAGCACTACCATGAAAATTGCAATACCCTATCAAAACGGCCAGGTTTTCCCGCACTTCGGCCATGCACCGCAGTTTAAATTCTACACCATCGAGAGCGGCATGATTTTACACACCGAGGTCGTCGAGACCGCGGGCAGCGGCCACAGCGCCGTGACGGCCTTTCTGATGCGCGGCGGCGTTGACACGCTGATCTGCGACAGCATCGGCGCGGGCGCGCAGACTGCCGTAGCCGGGGCCAACATCAGGCTGTACGCCGGTGTCAGCGGCGACGCCGACAAGGCCGTGCTGGCGCTGCTGGCCGGAAAGCTCGTCCATGACCCCACTGCTGTTCACTGCGGCCACCATGACGGCGAGCACCACTGCGGCGGGCATCACTGCCACTGACAAGGAGGCTTGCACCATGACCCTTACCGAACGTGCAGCCGCAGCTGCAGAATTAAAAACCACCGGACAGTGCAACTGCACCCAGTCTGTTGTAAAGGTATTTGAGGACAAACTGCCCGTGGAGGGCGACACCCTGCGGATGCTGGCGGCAGGTTACGCTGCCGGTATGGGCTGCCTGGAGAGCACCTGCGGCGCACTGATCGGCGCTGTGATGGTGGCCGGCATCCTGACGGAGGGCCGCGGCACGCCCGCTGTGGCACGCGCACTCGTCCGGAGCTTTGAACAGCGGTGCGGCGCGACTATCTGCAAGGAGCTGAAGGGCGTTGCCACCGGCGTGCCGCTCTGCCCCTGCCCCGAATGCGTGCGCAATGCCGTGCTGGAGCTGGGCGACGTACTGCCCGACGCCGTAAAGGAGTGAGCGCCGATGTTTTTTACCTACGGGGAAGCCGAGCTTGCCTGCCTGCGCGCCAGGGACAAGCGGCTGTGTGAGGTCATCGACAAAATCGGGCATGTGGACCGCGTCGTCGATACCGATTTGTTTTCTGCGGTGGTGCATCACATTATCGGCCAACAGATCTCGACGAAGGCGCAGGCCACGATCTGGCAGCGGATGCAGGACGCACTGGGCACCGTGAACGCCGAGACGATCCTGGCTGCCGGTGTTCCCAAATTGCAGGCGCTTGGCATGACCTTTCGCAAGGCGGAGTACATCACCGATTTTGCCGAGCGCGTCCACAGCGGTGCGTTCGATCCGGAGGGTATCCGGCAGAAAAGCGACGAGGACGCCATCCGCGAATTGAGCGCCCTGAAAGGCATCGGTGTTTGGACAGCGGAGATGATTTTGCTGTTCTGTATGCAGCGGCCCAACATTTTCAGCTACGACGACCTTGCCATCCAACGCGGTCTGCGGATGGTCTACCACCACCGCAAAATTGACCGCAAGCTGTTTGAAAAGTACCGCCGCCGGTTCAGCCCCTATTGCAGCGTGGCCAGCCTGTACCTGTGGGCCGTGGCAGGCGGAGCGATCCCGGAAATGCGCGATTATAAACCGAAAAACGCACGATAAAAAAGAGACTGTACAAAAAATTGCATTCCTGCCTTATTGCGTAATGTAGGGGCGACCATTGGTCGCCCGCCAACTTACCGCAGCAACGCATTTTCTGGGACAGTTTTCTTGCAAGGCAAACGGGCACGGGCGAGCAATGCTCGCCCCTACAAGAGTTTTTTCGACAGTCTGAAAAAAGGCAGCCGACCCGTGTATATCTGTCAACGGGTCGGCTGTTCTTTTATATTTTAAATTTGCCACGGAGTTATAAAGCCCTGTTGTGCTTACCGCGCTGCTCTTGCCGGAATTTTGCTGCGCAGCGCCTCAAGGCGGTTCAGCGCGTCGTTCAGCGTCTCGTCCTTCTTGGCAAAGTGGAAGCGGATCAGGTGGTTGACAGGCTCCCGGAAGAAGCTCGAGCCCGGCACCGCGCCGACACCGACCTTAGCGGCCAACTCCTCGCAGAACTTCAAATCGCTGTCATAGCCGAATTCGGAAATGTCCATCATCACATAATACGCACCCTGCGGTACGTTGTGGACAAGGCCCAGGGCGTCCAGGCCCTCGCAGAACAAATCGCGCTTGTGCGTGTATTTTGCCAGCAGGTCATCGTAGTAGTCCTGGCCGAATCGCAGTCCGGGGATGATGGCCTCCTGCAGGGGAGCCGCCGCGCCGACGGTCAGGAAGTCGTGTACCTTCTTGGCGCGCTCAATGATGGGCGCGGGTGCAATGACGTAGCCCAGCCGCCAGCCCGTGACCGAGTAGGTCTTGGACAGCGACGAGCAGGAGATTGTCCGCTCCCACATACCGGGCAGCGCGGCAAAATAGGTGTGGGTGTGCGGCGCGTAGACGATGTGCTCGTACACCTCGTCGGTGATAACATAGACATCATACTTTTTGGCAAGGCCCGCCATCAGCTCCAGCTCGTCCCGGGTGAACA